>OFPS01000052.1_pt1 | contig 147687 bp, 161 predicted proteins | sample 1542111 | NCBI WGS metagenome assembly OFPS01 (sample SAMN04209233, study PRJEB22552) | human gut metagenome | biome: gut; material: feces | host: Homo sapiens | place: USA: Oklahoma | reverse complement strand
TATGTTTAGTCCCTATTATCAACTTGCTAAACAGCTTTTTCCGAATGCAAAAATTTTACTCAATCGCTTTCATATCGTGCAACACCTTAGTCGTGATATGAACCGTGTCCGTATTCAAATTATGAATCAATTCGACAGAAAATCGCAGGAACACCGAGCCTTGAAACGTTACTGGAAATTGATACAACAAGATAGCCGTAAACTCAGCGATAAACGATTTTATCGTCCTATGTTTCGAATGCATTTGACTAACAAGGAAATCCTCGAAAAACTCCTGTCTTTCTCCGAGGAACTACGACAACACTATGAACTCTATCAATTTCTCTTGTTCCATTTCCAAGAGAAAAACTCAGATCATTTCTTCAGTCTCATCGAACAGGAAATAGCCATCGTTAATCCTATTTTTCAGGCGGTATTGAAGACATTTCTAAAGGATAAAGACAAGGTTGTAAACGCCATGGATTTACCTTATTCTAACGCCAAACTGGAAGCTACCAATAATCTCATCAAAGTCATTAAGAGAAATGCCTTTGGTTTCAGGAACTTTGAAAACTTTAAAAAACGAATTTTGATTGCATTGAACATAAAGAAAGAGAGGACGAAGTTCGTCCTCTCTAGGTGTTAGCTTTTAATCTACCCACTACAGTTGACAAAGAGCCATTTGTTCTCGCTAGAGCTTAACTTTGCCACTCACTACAGTTGACAAAGAGCCTTTTTTATTACAGTATACTGAAGGAGTGAATGATTGGATAGGTACCTTGTTATGGGGCGCTTACAGTCATCCCACCACAATTGACAATGAGCTCAAAAAACAGTCTACAAATTTAACGTTTTAAAAATCTTTTAGAAAAACTAGTAATAGACTTATTTTTCAAAAGAATCTCAGTGATAAAATAGGTTGGAATTGATAAAATTAAAATTATTATAAGCTCAAAAATCATATTACTAAAAAAACTTTTAATAAGTATTGATATACAAATAACAGGGATACATCCAATGAGTACTTTAATTAAAGTTGAATTTATGTCACTAAGTATGACATAACGTAAGCCGACTTTACGACACAAAGAAAATACAACAAACTCAGCAATAATTGTTGCGAAAGCAGCGCCATTCTCAGCAAAGTAAGGAATCAAAATTATATTAAGGATGACATTAATGACCGCAGCTACTAGTGTAGCTTTAAATACTATCACCTCTTGCTTAAATGGAATCAAAATACATTGTGTCCAAAACCATGAACCTAAAGTAAAAAATAAAGCAATACTTAACAAGTATAGGGAAGATGTGGCCGTTATATAACCTTTGTTAGCGATAATTAAAATAATCTCTTTTCTAATCAATATTATACCAACTATCGAAGGAACAACAAGTGAAAGTAATGTCTGATAAATATCCGAAGCTACATTATTAAATTCATTCATTTTATGATTACCTAGTAATGAAGATAGTCTAGGTACTGAAACAACTAATACTGAGGCTAAAATTGTATCAACAATATAATAAATTTTTGTAGATACAGAATAAATTCCAACGTGAAAATCTCCTTTCATGAAACCAATTATCGTTGTATCAGAACTAACGTAAATCTTCGAAGCTGCTGACATTGCAAATAGTACCAAAATTGGTTTAAGATGCTTCTTCCAATCAATATCTTTTGTCAATTTAACATTGCAGTATTTCCTTGCATAGAAGTAATTAAAAAAATTGGATCCACCACTTGAAATAGAAGTGATAAGAGCATATAATACAATATCTTCTTTAGATTTTACAAATATAAAGAGTAAGAAAAGAGAAATAAATTGGAAAACTATACTTCTAAGAGTGATATAAGTATAATCTTCAAATATAGAGTAAATCCACTCAATTCCCACAGTCTTAAAAAATACCTGTAAAGATAAAATCAATAGTAATGAAGAGTAATTAGTAAATTTAGGAACAATAAGCAATAAGATAATTAGCAATAAGTAGGAAAAAATAGTTGAAATGACATTGATGGTAAACATTTCATCAGCGAAATGCTGAAGGCGTTTAGTATTTTCTCGAAACCTTGCACCCTCCCTGATAGCATATGTTGAAATTCCTAGTCCAGCAATTAGAATAAAATAACTTACAATTGAATTTGCAAAATTATATTCCCCAACCTTAGTAACACCCAAAACCTTTGATACATAAGGGAATGTGATTAAAGGGAATATAATACCTGTTATACCTTTAATCGTATTTAAAACCATGTTAAGCTTTAATGATTTATTTTTCATGTTCTATATCCTCTTTATATTTGATTTAGAAATATTTAAATTCATGCTTAACAATAATAATTGGAGCTTTTGTAAAATCGAAAAGTATCTACAACTAAAAATTTTATGTAAATTTTTTCTAATACGTGATATAACAAGCTTTCTTTTTTTATCATTCTTTGTACTAAACTTTGCATAAAGAAAGAGATAATAAAAATAATTGTACTCTGAAAACTTCAATAAGTTAGGATACTGCATTGCAATCTTTTCCTGAATATACACTGCATTTTCAATTGCATCCCAGTAAGTTTCCGTTCCTGATGTCAAACTTCCATCTCTCATTCTATAATAATAGAGGGGGACGTCTGCATAAACAACCGAATCAACCTCGTCCAATAGATCCATTCAAAATAATACGTCCTCATTCTTTCTTCCTTTAACAAAACGAACATTTTTTAATACTTGCTTACTATATATGCTCCCCCAAGCTGCACAATTAAATGTTCTCAGCAAAATTCCTTGTATTATCTCTTCTCGATTGTATACTATAGGTTCACTATTTTTACTATACCTCTTTCCACCTTTAATTTTCAGCCCAAAATAATCAACTTTTTCGTAAGATATACTAGCCACAGCAGCATTATGTTCAGTAACCAACTTATACAGCTTTTCAACGTAAGTATTAGCTATGCTATCATCAGAATCTAAGAATGTAACATACATTCCTTCACATAAACTCAAACCACAATTTCTAGCATCAGATAGTCCTCCATTTTCTTTATGTATTACTTTTATCAAGGGAGAACTTTTCGCATAATCATCACAAATGATTTCTGAACCATCACTTGAACCATCATCGATAAGAATTATTTCTATATTTTTATATGTCTGATTAAGAACTGAGTCAATACACTCTGGTAAAAAGTCTTTTACATTATACACCGGAATAATTATAGAGACCAAATCATTATTCATCACTCTCTCCTTATCTATTATATGAAAATATACTTACATACGGTACAATTTCATATATATTTGAACTTAAATTTCTATAATACATAAAAGCAATTATTGAGCAGAATACTAATAAGGCTACAAAAGAAATCTGCTTTCCCCATTTCCATTTGCAATATGCAACAATTTCAGGAAATAAAAATAGCGAACTTATTGAATAGTACATAACAAATCTATCAATCATTTCTGAAGACATGTTGAGACTATAAAATAACTCACAGCAAAAAGAAACTTTCATTACAAGTAGTCGAAATGACGATAACGGATAATTTCCCTTCGCATAGTCTAGTAAAATTGATGAAATAAAAAAGAGAATTGGAATCATTAAAATCAAATTATACAAACTAATTCCGTCTGACAAGAGTCTGTAACTCATACCAGTTCTAAGATAATTATTATATCCCGAATAATACCCCGAATGCATCACTATAAAAACAACTAACTTATTAACCAATCCCAGACTCATGCGTAAAATAATTGTTATTGGAACGGCTGCTATTGATAGGAATTGAACTGTTTTAATACTAGGTTTCCACAGGTAAATTAAATACAAAATAATCGTAGCTGGTAGTGCAGTCATATGTATACCTAAAGCAATTAAAATAAATAATAACGAAATCAACTTGTTATTTTTTAATTTTGTGTCACTTTCAGTATAAATGTACGCAGAGTATAAGACTAAGATTATAGCAGCAAACTGCCTAAAACCACTAAGACTAAAACTATATAAACTGGATCCAAGAAAAATTGCAACTGATAGGTATGGGTTCATACTCTTTCTAAAAATAACTATAAACAATAAAAGTAGAGAGACAATTGCAAAAAAAGAAACAAATAACTGAAACGGTAAATGTAATTTATTAAATAAATCTATAAAAAATTTGAAAAGAAATCTAGCATCGACACTCTCCCAACTAAAAGAGGTACCATTAAAGAGTCGTTGATATAAAAAATAGTCAGTACCAATTCCATACCTCAAACAAGACGATAAAATCAAAATGCTACAAAACAAACAGAAAGAGAGCTTAGTCAAAATTGGAATTTTATAATCTTCGTTCAAAGAAAATTTTATTTTAGAATAATTAGCAAAAAAAATAAAACTAGCAAAAACGAATAAAAAATAAATAGATAGATAAAAAGACATTCTTATTCACTTCCTAATCTGCTAATTTATAATAACATTTTGCTGGAACACCAACTAACGTAGAAGAATCAGTTAAACAATCTTTAACAACAACTGCATTTGCACCTACAGTTATACAACTACCTAGTTTAATTCCACCTATCACTACAGCTCCAATTCCTAAATCCAAATTATCTCCAATTATTGGAGCATTAAATCTATCAAAATCCCCCTTATTTCCAATGCAATTATCCCCATGTAATTCACAATTTTTACCTATTTTTGCATTTTTGTTAACAATGATATTACCATAGTGATGAATCTTCAAGCCTTTATCGATTGAATTATGGTAAATACTAATACCCAATCTTCGCCCTTTTATATTCTTTCTTCTCTGATGAATAATATATCGCAATCTATTTTTTTTATTAAAATGATATTCAGTATATCTCAATGATTTTATAAAACTCCAAATAAGATAATCTGAATCATGCAAAAAACGCAATTTCAATTCACGTAAATACCCACCTTTAATATAGAGTCTTCTTTCTAAATCTAGAAATTCTTTTAACTCTTTTCTTGTTTTTATCATTTTCTTACCTTTTAAAAAGTACCCAAATAACTTCTTTACCGAAGTATGTACTAAATGCCTTTATTTTTTCTTTAAAACTAACATTACTATTGAAAATAACATATCTTCTATTCACTTTTAAATTATTATATATATCACTTTGAACTGATGGATGATCATTGCTATCCTTAAAAGACAATAGAACCCCAAAATTGGTCCTAAACAAAGCAACCTTTGCTTCCCTATAAAGCTTTGGATATTTTTCTAAAGTTTTCGATACAGCTTCCTCAATAAATTCAATTACATCTAATCTTCTCAAATTAAATGAAGCTTTACTAATGCTATCAGTATTATAAAAATAATTATAGTATGCTCTATCCCCAAAAACAATAGTATTTGAATGTAAAACAATGTCATATGTAACAGGAATATCCTCAAAAAGTTTTCCTTCAGGATAGCTAAATTTATTGAAAAAATCTCTTCGATATAACTTTCCCCAAGCTGATGAAATTAAATGTTTAGTTAATAATAAATCAGTTAGTGCATCTTCTTGATTAAATAGAACTTCATTACCTGTATTAGTAACATTATTATATATTTTCTTATCCTTATCAATATAATTAAAAGAGCATTGAGAAAAATCAGCGTTAAATTTTTCTAGTAATTTGGCTAGATACAAAATATAATCAGTTTCTATCCAGTCATCACTATCTATGAAGGTAATATATTCACCTGTTGCCACCTTAATTCCTGAATTTCTAGCAGCAGATAACCCTCCATTTCTTTGATGTATTACAATAATTCTTTGATCTTTTTCGGAATACCTATCACATATTTTTCCACTATCATCAGTCGAACCATCATCAATTAAAATAATCTCCAAATTTGAGTACGATTGTTCGATGACACTATCAAGACACCTTTTTAAAAAAGAGCTAACATTATAAACTGGAATCACAACAGAGATTAATTTCATACTATGTACCTTTTTTTACAACTTTCTTATAAAAAGTTCCACTTTTATCAAAATCTTCCTCATCAAACTTATAGCTTAACTTATGGATACTTACTTGCTCACTTATCCCACTCCAAATCTCATCAACATACTCATTAAAAAGTCTTAATAATAGCATGTGGGGTGTTGAACTCGAAAATGGAACAACCTTGTTCCAAATTTCAGGATATGCTTCAATGGAGAGTTGGATAAAATCATGAAGCAAAAAATAATCAATCATAAAATCATGACTTTTCCAATAATCGTAGAGTAACTTTTGTGATAATACAAGTATAGGATTATTAGGTTTTGAAGTTATAAACCAGCTTGAAATTGCTTTAGGATGACCATCAAGACCAGGTTTTAATTTTTGGAACATAAACAATTCAGAGTTAAACATATAATCTGGAATATTTGCTCCTGAAAAAAATACAGTTGCATCTACCCACGTACCGCCATAGGTATTAAGAAGTTCAAGTCTTAACAGATCAGACATATGTGTTTTAGTAATAATACCTTTATCTATTTTATCTTGAATATACTTTGGAAATGTAATATAATCTGCCAAATTTGATTCCGAAAGTATAATAACATTTCTATTGCCAACATTCTCCTTAACTGATTGAATACATAATTTTACAATAGGAGGAGCAGAGTCTAGCCCTTGTAACCAAAATATCCAAACGACATTCTGGTATCTGATTTCATTCTTTTTTAAATTTACAAACTCACCTTTATATTTCAAAATAGAGTCTTTATATTTTTTTCTTAGCTTACTTAAAATCTTATTATCTACAGAATTTCTCACTATCTCTAAAGACTTTTTTGAAGTGCCTTGACAAAATATTTGAAAAATAGCAAAAAATAAGACTCTAGCCCTAAAGTATTGTTTAAAAACTTTAATACCATCTACCTTCTTAAAAAGTTTTGAAAACGATTCTAACTTATTAGTCATTTTCAACCTCATTATCATTCACCAAACTGAAGTGAGTCTTTCTACTATCTTCAGGCGGAAGTTGCATATAGTCACCATAAGTAAATTTCAAATACTCATCATAATTATCCAAACCAACTAGATTGATATCTTCAAAAGTGTACTTTGTTCCTTTACCATACCAAGATTTTGGAACAATCTCCCTAGTACGATATGCTCCCATAATATTACCAATAAAGTATGATTTTTCGACATCCTGCTTTGAAAGTAATCTATCAATCTTTTCCTTTTGCTTATAAGGAGTTGTTATTTTGTCGATTGGTATTGATTTAAGAGAAAACAACAAAACTTTCTCCAAAAAGCTTCTTTTTCTATTTCTATCGATAGAATCCTTATAGCATAGCGACATTAAGGCACGATGATACAAGACTCTAAAATAGTATATTTTTCTCAAAAATGCATTATTTGGTGTACCATCAATCGGAAAAATATCTATAGATGCATGAGTGTACTTATTATCATCACCAATTCTGTCCTCAATAACTTTTGTAGTTGTATCCAGTACTCTAGTAATATAATAATGATATTCTGGCGTATTTTTGTAATTAACAACTTTTAAACGAGATGATAGTAGAGTAGGGGCAATTTTCAAAAACCTCTCATAATCTTTACGAGGCATCCCCAAATCGATATCATCGTCCCAAGGAATGAAACCTTTATGGCGGATTGCCCCCAACATTGTTCCACCTAAAGCGTAGTACTTCAAATTATTCTCTTCACAAATCTTAATAACTTCTTTTACAATTTTTAAATCTACCTGATGTAGAGGATTTAATTCAACCATTACACTATTACCTTTTACTTATTCAAATCCTTCTTTATTTGCGTAGTACTGATTTCAGGAGTGCGAGGTAAATAAACTACCTCTACTCCCTCATCTTTAAGAAAATCAAATTTACCTTTCCAATCATCTCCCATGACAAAGGTATCAATATGATATTCATGTACATCTGATTTTTTTTGCTCCCAAGATTCTTCTGGAATAACTAGATCAACGTAACGAACTGCTTCAACAAGGGCTTTTCTTTGTTCGTAAGTAAAGTAACATTTCTTCTGCTTCTCGTTCCAGTTAAATTCATCTGAAGAAATAACCACAACAAGGTAATCTCCTAATGCTTTAGCACGTTTTAATAAATTAATATGGCCATAATGTAGTAAGTCAAATGTTCCGTAAGTGATTACACGTTTCATCTCTGTACTCCTCTTATTTTTTAATAATGAATTCTCAAAAGTAATATCTAATAGTGATTTTGTATATTCAGATTTCTTACCTCTTTTCATCAAATCACTAACTGTTTTTGCTGGTTCAGCCCCCTCGTTTATAATAGAGTTAACGGCACTAATTATTGGTAATTCAACTTGATAGATTTCTGATAAATTTAAGGCTGCTGGCAATGCATTAACTCCTTCAACTACCATTTGAACTTGTTCTAACGCTTCTGAGGCTGAGTAGCCCTGACCAATTAGATAACCAGCTTTGTTATTTCGACTATGTTCACTTGTAGCTGTAACAATAAGATCTCCTACTCCAGCCAAACCTTCAAACGTAGTTTCGATACACCCCATAGCTAGACCTAAACGCTTAATTTCAGACATTCCTCGAGTAATTAAAGCTGCTTTAGCATTATCACTATAACCAAGTCCTTTAGAAATTCCAGCAGCTAGTGCAACAATATTTTTTAGTGCTCCACAAAGTTCAACACCTTTGATATCGCTGTTAGTGTATACACGAAGAGTATCATTCATGAAAATATCCTGAACAAATTTTGCCACCTCTTCATCATCACTAGTAGATACTATCGTAGTTGGTAAGTCAATCGCCACCTCTTCGGCATGTGTTGGTCCAGACAAAGCAACAATTTTAATATTCTCATGCTTACCATCCTTTTGTATTTCCGTTACGATAACTTCAGACATCGTGTATTGAGTCCCGTTTTCGATCCCCTTAGCAACATCTACAATTATCTGATTTTCTGGGATAAACTCTCTTACTTTAGACGCAGTATCACGTACAAAAATTGATGGTACTGCAAATAAAATGATATCTTTATTTTTACATACTTCTTCTAAAGACTTTGTAAAATTAATAGTCTTTGGCAACACCATTTTGGGAAGACGGCTAGTCATATGTCTTACTTTTAATTCATCAATTTCAGAATCTATTGCAGACCAAACAGTAACGGTATTCCCATTCATAGCAAGAACTCGCGACATAGCAAGTCCCCAAGTACCAGCCCCAATAACTCCAACTGAACTTAACGCTCAATACTCCCTTTTATAAATACTTTCTCATACTCATCAACAATAAAGTTCCAAGAAAATCTTTCTTTGACTTGTTTTGTTGATAATTCATCCATTTCATCAATTTTTTCTTGTGACAATTGTTCACTTTCTTCAATAACCTTGTGCAGATCATCTTTATCCCAATAAAGTGCTCCATCTTCTCCAACTTCTCTGTTAAAGCCAACATTTAAGAGAAGATTTAACTTAGTTGAAGACAAGGCTTCTAGTAATGAAGGATTCGTGCCACCAACTTCATGGCCATGGAAATAAGCAAAGGCATTCTCACGAATGTACTTGAGCAATTCTTGGTCATAAACAGTTCCTACAAATTTGATGCGAGAGTCTTTGTCAAAACCTGTTTCTTTCTTCAATTTTTCGTAAAAGGCATTTTGTTCAACATTAGTAACCAACACAAAATCTTTTTTTGTATTTGACTTCATAAACTCACGAAGCATTGCCTCATAGTTATTTTCTGGAACGAAGCGTCCAACAACAAGGTAATAATTATTTTCTGAAACTCCCTTTTCTGAAAACCATTCACGTACGACACGGTCTTTTGAAGAAAGGCTAGATTTTTCAAGCTCTGTTCCATAAGCGATGTAAGTTGTCTTTGGTGAATATTTTTTATAGTCATCTTGGATATATTTTTCAATATTCTTACTATCACATACCAATAAATCAGCATGTTTTACCATCAATGACTCAGAAACTTTCCAATAACGACGAACAGGGGCACTCCATTTTTGACGCATCCATTCATGTCCATCTGGATTAACAAATAATTGACCACCAAGAGCGTGGATTTGCCTTTTAAAATGATTAATGAATGGTCCGATGCGACAAGCTAAAACATAAAAAATTGGATTAACATCACTATTTTCTTTTGCGATTTCAATCGACCTGTTTAGAGCAGCGATGTCATAGGCAATTGCTCGTGCAGGACCAATATTTGGCACATCAATATTAAAACAAGTTGCTCCATTATGTTCAAAAATATCATCTGTGATATTTGATTTAGCAGAGTTTTCTCGCATACATGCCACATAATATTTGATATTTTTATCTTTTTGATTTTCAGTTAGTTTTTCTACAAAGGTTTCAAACCCACCATAATTTGCTGGTATTCCTTTTGAACCTATAATATAGACACTTTTCATTTTTTCTCCCAATACAAGAATGAAGAGGGACCCTACCTACTTCCCTCTCTTTTTAGTACGACTCCAAATGTTTTGGCAATAATTTTAATATCTTCACTGATGCTCCAGTTTTGGATATACTTCATATCAAGTGCTACGACTTCTTCAAAGTCGGTAATGTCACTACGGCCACTAACTTGCCATAAACCAGTAATTCCTGGCTTGGTAGTCAATCGTTTGAAATGATGCAATTCATAGTGATGATATTCGTCAAGCGTTGGTGGACGTGTGCCCACAACAGACATTTCACCTTTTAGGACATTGATAAATTGTGGTAATTCATCAAGTGACCAATCACGTAACTTATGTCCAAATGGGAAGATACGAGGGTCATCTTCCATCTTAAACATTAAGTCAGTATCCAAATCATTTTGTGCTAATAATTCTTTTTTGCGTTCTTCGGCATCGGTGTACATGCTTCTAAATTTGTAAATTTCAAAAACTTTACCGTTTTTACCAACACGTTTTTGTTTGAAGATTAGAGGTCCTGGTGATTGTTTCTTGACTATCGGGGCAATAATAATAGCTACAATCCCAGTAATCACTAATCCAACTAAAGCCATTGCAATATCCATAAGACGTTTTAAAGCAATTTGACGGAATTTTACAATATTGAATGCTGTCGTTATGAAGGTCGTATCACCTAATTTTTTTAGAACACTATTTTCAACATAGAAGTCCGAATAATTCCCAACAGCTACTGTCGTTGGAATTCCTAACAATTTTAAGCAATGAGCAAATTCTATAAAATCATCTTGGTGATTTTTGGCAACAAATATCTCGTCAACTTGGTTATTCGCCACAAAATTTCTAATTTCTTTAGTACTTTTTAAGATAGGCTGTGAAATGTCAGGATTATCACGACGACTGATATAAGCAGCGATGCGGTAATTGGAAGTGTTAAGCTCTTTAATGACTTCCTTACCATTCGTGAAATCTGTGACAAACAATACCTGTTTAATGTCTGTTGCATGACTTTTGAAAAGATTTTTAACTAAAATACGTCCAATAAAGACAAAGAGGCTTACTAAAATAAATATTTGTCCTAAGAAGAAATAAGACATCTGTGAAATGTCATGGATAAAACGAATTTTTCCAAGTATCAGTACAAAAGTAAATAAAACTAAAACTTTCATACCATAAATCACAGATACTTTCAATTCTTTTAAATAACCACGATTTGTAATTGAAGAGTATTCATCGCTCAAAACACTAACAATCACAATCAGAATCCCAAAAACAACTGCAAAGAATTTACTATCAAAAAGAGCATAATGATAAAATTGCGCTAAGATGAGGTAACTTACCACTAAAGCTATAATATCTGACAAAAGGTAATAAACTTTCTTTTTCGAATCTTCGCTATACATATAACTCCCTGTTCCCTATTTTAAGGTAAAGGTATCAGCTATTTTTTTCGTTTACCTCTACCAATTTTTGTTTTTTCTTCACTTTTTCCATAATTACCATAACTACCGTACCCACCGTAACTACCATATGAACCATACTTATCTAAGTGAATATCATATTTATTCAGAATAACGCCAAGGAAAACTGAATCACTTTGTTCCAATTGTTCCTTTAGTTTTGTAACTGTACGACGTTTATCAGCTCCCGCTTTTACCACAAGCAAGCTAGCATCTGAATGGTGTGCTAGGATAGCAGCATCAATAACCAAACCAAGCGGTGGTGTATCAATGATAACATAGTCGTAAAGTCCACGAACAGTTTCAATCATCGATTTGAAGTTATCATTTTGAATCAATGATGTTGGATTTGGTGGAACTTGCCCAGCTGGAATCACCATGAGATTATCAACCGTTGTATCACAAATGACATCTGACAACTCTGCATTTCCAGACAAGAAACTTGTCAACCCCTGATAACGTTCATTAGATTTAAACGTTCCTGACATGACTGAATTACGTGTATCTGCATCAATCAAAAGTGTACGGAAACCTGCACGCGCAAAAGAAATTGCAAGGTTAACAGACGTTGTTGATTTTCCTTCGCCAGATTGAGCAGAAGTTAATGCAATTACTTTAAGATTACGACCGCTAAATTGGATATTAGTACGGATAGAATTGTAGTATTCTTCCAATGATTTAATCATTTGAGCTTTAGCTCTAACTAATTCTAATTGTGGCATGAGTTATACAATTCCTTTCTTTATAATTTATCGACGTCTGGTACCACACCAAGAAGGGTCATACCAAGGACTTCTTCGATATCTTCTGGACGACGCACACGATCATCAAGCACTTCTGCTACTAAGATACCAACAACAGCTAAGAATACCCCAGCAAGAGCACCAATAGCAGCATTTTTCTTAACATTTGGTGATGATGGGTGGCTTGGTTTTGTCGCAGATTCAAGGGTTGTCACGTCATCAACTTTTGTAACAGCTTTGATCTTTTCAGCCGCAACTTCACGAACAGTATTTGCAATATCACAAGCTCTTTGTGCATCAGTGTCAGTGACTGAGATAGAAATCACACGTGTGTCTGTTGGGATAGTTACCGCAATATCTTTAGAAAGTTCACTAGCAGACATTGAGAGTTTTTCTTGGTCGATAACTGATGACAAGACTTCACTTGATGTGATAACTTCCTTGTAGTCGTTAACCAAGTAAGACCCTGCTTGAAGGTCTTGGTTAGTAAGACTTGTATCGCTGCTACGGCTAACAACGTAGATACGTGTCGTAGAGGTATACTTAGGCTTAATAAAGAAGACACTTCCTAATAGAGCAATTGTTCCCACAAGCAATCCGACAAAGATGATAAAGAATTTTTTACTCCATAACTTTCTCAACAAGTACAAAACGTCAATTTCGATGCTTGCATTATCATTTGTATTCATACATTCTCCTATAAATATTTATTTTCTAATAAAGTTTTAGCATTTCCTTCAAAAAGATCGAAAGCACGTCTATCACCAAAGTCTCTAGTAAGAATGTCTCGTGCTTGGTCCATGTAAGGCGGACGAGGTCCTAAGTTATGCATATCACTTGCTACGATATGAACCAAATTTTTCTCTAAGAAATAGCGTGCACGTTTTTTAAAGACACGGTACTTATCACCAAAAAGTCTTGGCTTTAAGACATGGGCACTATTAATCTGTGTGTAGCAACCCATGTTAATCAATTCCTTAACACGTTCTTCATTAAATTCAAGCGCATTATAGCGTTCGATATGAGCAACAACTGGTGTGATGCCAAGCATAATGACATTACTAAGCGCTGTGTGAATCTCTTTCCATGGTGTGGTCATACTAAACTCAATTAAAGCAAAACGTGTATTATTCATTTTGGGAACCTGACCACGCTCGAGCTTTTCAAGAATATCACTACTATAGTAAAGTTCACCACCATACAAAATCTTTAAACCTTCGTATTTGGCTTCAGCAGCTTCTTTGACTTGACTGAAATTAGCAAAAATCTTATCTTCTGGTGTTTCAAACATTCCTTTGCGACGATGTGAAGTTGAAACAATGGTCCGCACTCCTTGGCGATAGCTTTCACCGATAAGGGCTAAACTTTCTTCAATAGTAGATGGTCCATCATCCACGTCAAAAACGATATGCGAGTGAATATCTATCATCTAAATTATTTACCTTCCATAACATCTTTAATGGCTTGCGAAGCTTTAGCAACACTAGCATCATCGAGTTTAATCATATAAAGACTTGATGATGGCATCGCATACGAAGTCAACTCACCAGTAGAACCTGTACCTGTTACTTCTTGTGATGTAATTGTAAATTTCTTACCTGAATCCAATTGACCATTGACCAATTTCATCACAGTGTCAAGTTTCATATCTGTCTGAATTGAATCTTGTACATTTGAAATAATCGTTGAATAATTAGAAACTGATTTTAACGAAGTCATTTTATTGAGGATTGCTTGAATGACTTTCATTTGGTTATTACCGCGGTCATAATCACCATGTTCGAGGCTATAACGTTCACGAACAAAACCGAGAGCTTTATCAGAATCAAGAGTCACATTTCCAACTGGAAAATCATAGTTACCATGAAGACTTGTAAATGCCTGACTATTATAAACCGTTACACCACCTAGTGCATCAATCAACTTCAAGAATGAATCAAAGTTAAGACGAGCATAGTAGTCAATGGTGATGCCATAGAGGTTTTCAAGAGTCTTCTCTGAGGTTTCAACACCATAGATACCAGCGTGGGTTAATTTATCATATTGATCAGCGCCACCATCTGGAATCTTAACATAAGCATCTCGAGGCGTCTCCGTCATCAAAATCTTATGAGTATTCATATTGACTGTTAAGATTAAGTTGACATCTGAACGTGAAACCGTTGAAATTGAACCATAGGTATCAATACCACTGATGTAAATATTAAAGACATTTGAATCATGTGCTTTAGCTTCATCTTTAATACTTGTCTTAATCTTATAAGAATAGATGGTCTTAAGATTTGATTGAAAATTCTCATAAGACATTTCAAGCAAGCTTGAATAAGCATTGTTAAAGACCATAGCTTGACTTGATCCGTTAACTAAGTTCTCATAAGCAGCTTGATAAGAATCAACTTTTTCTGTCGCTAAATCTACTCCCTTTTCTGACTTAATATGAGACAACAGTTCATTGATATTGCTACCGTCAGCATCTGTCGGAGCTTGAACACTTGTGAGGTCAGATACATCATTAACTGAGCTATTGCTTGGAACAACCACACTCATCTCAATCTCTGAGTAAGAGGCTGTTTCATTCATATTATGTGCTACATCGACCAATGACTTAAAGGCAAAGAGGGAAACTGCAGCAATGATAGAAAAGACAACCAAAAGCACTGTTGTTAGAACCCTGCTCTTTTTAAGAATGCTCAATGTTAAACACAAAGCAAAAATAGCTACTAATATAATACTGTAAACAACGTTAAGATGCCTAAATGCCAAGATATGATGAGCATACATCATATATGTGGCAAGACCAGCAAGTACAGCATACAGGACTAAAAGCGCCGCATTCACAATCTTCAAATCAGCAAACCGAGAGCGCCGCCGTGAGCTCTTGTGGTGCTTATGATGACTACTGTGATGGTTTCCATGGTGACTACCATGATGATGTGAGTGAGTCAGCACTTAAATAAATCTCCGCTTCCTAATTAATTGTTAACGTTCTTATTTTACCACTTTATAAGGCTTATTGCAATTTCTAAAAATCTGTAACTTTACATGATAATTCTTATACTTTTTATAAATATTAGTTTTGACAACGTTTTACTTCTTTTAAAAATACTGTTTTTTATGGTTTTGTTACGTTTTTGTTATGTTTTTGAAAATAAAGTTACCATAATGTAATCATTCGCTTTTTAGTGTAAGTTTTTGTACATTTTTCAAATTTTATCCTTTTTTAGATGTAACTTCCAAACAAAATGATCTTTTAAGTATCAAAAATTGGAAACGTTATCATTAGAAAAGCTTCTTTCATTTATTTTTAGACTTTTAATCCAAAAGTTTATCTTTTTATCACTTTCACATCAATAGTATTTCCACTACTTGCGGGATTTGCGATTTTGAGCTAAACTAAGGCTATGAGAATACAACAATTACACTACATCGTTAAAATCGTGGAAACGGGCAGTATGAACGAGGCTGCAAAACAACTCTTCATCACTCAACCAAGTTTGTCAAATGCCGTTCGTGACTTAGAACGCGAGATGGGGATTGAGATTTTTATTCGTAATCCTAAGGGAATCACTCTGACAAAAGACGGGGTTGAGTTTCTTTCTTATGCGCGCCAAATACTTGAACAAACAGCACTTTTAGAGGAACGTTACAAGAGCAAAAACACCAACCGTGAGCTCTTTAGCGTCTCTGCACAGCACTATGCTTTTGTGGTGAATGCTTTTGTTTCACTTCTGAAAAAGACAGACATGACACGCTATGAGCTTTTCCTTCGTGAAACCCGAACATACGAAATCATTGATGACGTCAAAAATTTTCGTTCTGAAATCGGGGTGCTTTTTCTAAACAGCTACAACCGTGATGTCTTGACAAAGATGTTTGATGACAATCATTTGACTTATACTAGTCTTTTCAAAACTCGTCCGCACATTTTTGTCAGCAAAAATAATCCGCTAGCTGAAAAGACACTGGTAACTATGGAAGATTTAGAAGAATTTCCTTATCTTAGCTACGATCAAGGAATTCACAACTCTTTTTACTTCTCTGAAGAAATCTTGTCACAAATCCCACACAAAAAATCAATCGTTGTCAGTGACCGTGCGACGCTTTTCAATCTCTTAATTGGTCTTGACGGCTACACTATTGCAACAGGTATCTTAAATAGCAACCTTAATGGTGATGACATCGTATCAATTCCGCTTGACGTTGAAGATATAATTGATATTGTCTACATTCGCCACGAAAAGGCTAATCTTTCAAAAATGGGCGAACGTTTTATCGATTATCTACTTGAAGAAGTACAATTTGATAACTAAAAACTCTTGGACAGAGTCCAAGAGTTTTTATATTCTATCCATTTCTCTTCAACTCACTTTTGATAATGTCATTAACTTGGTCTAAATAGAATTTTTCTTTGTTATATTTGACGCCTGCATAGGTAGCAAGGGCAATGATTTTATCTAGAAAGGCTTGCGATGAGAAATTCGTTGTGCGATGAAGTTCTTCTTCATCAAATGGTTTAATCAGATGAGCAAGAGGATTCCGAACGGATTTTTCAAAATTACGAAGTTCGCTGATTAACTGTTTAATTTCCTGAGGAAGTTGTCCGTATTGTAAGAGTTCTGCCAAAGCTTTTGAAGTCACTTTGCCATCACGACGAATCTCAAGGTATCTATGAAAAATAGCATAGTCGCTCTGCTTCATTTTTGTAAACAGCCAAGTATCATACTGGTCGTTTTTAGCATCGTGGATATAGTTTTCCAAATTTGGAATTTCGCGTTTGGCAAGACGTTGAAAGAGCCGATATAGAATTGGACTAACAGAGCGGACAAAATCAATGATATTGCCATTTTTCACCTTAGCTTCTAAATCCATAATATAATTTGCTAATTGTTCTTCTTCATACGCATTGCTAATGATTGAAACGCCATAATTGGCTAAAATCGCTTGATTTTCTGCTGCATGTGAAAAAGCAAAGTCAACGTTAAGTTCCCTACGCTCTTTTAACATTTCTAAAAGATAACGGCTTTGCGCTGGAAAATCACTGTGCTGCTCTGCTATTTTCCAAGCGTGATTATAAGCATAGACATCCAAAAGGATGTCTATGGTTTCATATATTTCTTGCATTAATCTGCAATAAGAGTCTCAAGACCAACTTTCATCATGTCTGTGAAAGTGGTTTGGCGTTCTTGAGCGGTTGTGTCTTCGTCAGCAACAAGGCTATCAGAAATCGTCATGATACCGAGTGCTTGAACGCCGTGTTTTGCTGCGAGATAGTAAAGTGCAGCGGCTTCCATCTCAACAGCTTTCACACCAAGTTGCCCGAGTTTGACATTGTTTTCAGCAAAATCTGAATAAAAAGCATCAACAGATAACACGCTACCAACGTGTGTTGTCATTCCAAGGTCTTGCGCAATATGGTAGGCTTTGTCAAGCAAGGTAAAATCAGCAATTTGTGGAAAATCATATTGTGGCCATTCATTTTTAATCATGCTTGATGTTGTTGCTGCTGCTTGTGCCAAAACAAGTTCGCGAACGTGAACATCTTTATTAAGTGAGCCAGCTGTTCCGACACGGATTAATTTTTTAACGCCGTAAGATTGGATTAATTCAGTCGCATAGATAGAGATTGATGGCATACCCATACCAGTTCCCATAACGCTGACACGTTCACCTTTGTAAGTACCTGTGAAACCAAGCATGCCACGGACATTGTTAAAGCAAACAGCATCTTCTAGGAAGTTTTCAGCGATGAATTTTGCACGGAGTGGGTCTCCCGGAAGTAAGATTTTATCTGCGATTTCGCCTTGTTTGGCTTCGATATGGATTGACATAAATTTTCCTTTCAATATATTCAATAAGTTTTTTGATGACAATAGCTAGCGCTACTGCGATTAATAAGACTGGCAGGGCTTGAAGCTTTTGTCCTGTAAATGAGACAACTAAGCCTACCGCTGTCAGCGGTGCATTCATTGTGATTGCTAAGAATACACTTGAGCCGATGAGCATAGCTGAGGCTAGTGAAATAGTTGGAAAGATTTGGCTACAAAGCACAGCACCAAGAAATCCCAGAACTGCTCCCATTGAAAATGAGGGAGTCAAGGTTCCACCGTATGCGCCATTTTTTAGCGTCAGCAAGACCACAAACGCCTTAACGACAACAATCACAGCAGCATACTGAACAGTCATACCATCAAATACACCTTGCGCCAAAGCTCCGCCATTTCCCAAAATCTCAGGAAAAATAAGCGATAAACTAGCTAATAGTAGAAAAGTCAGTGGTAAGCGCCATAAAATGGTGTGGTCAGTCGTTTTTTGGGCTTGTGCTTTTTGGGTAAGTCTGCGAAATAGCTGCGCTATTGGTGAGATGAGAACCACAAGAAACATTGCTAAAAGAGTAGTCTTTACATCCAGCGTTACTTGAGCAGTCTCATAAAGTGGCGCATCTGAGATGACCACTCCTGCTACGATGCTTGCTAAAATCGTCGTTACTGAGACGGAAATCAGATTAAGAACTGAAATTCCCAACCCAAGCGTTTCAAAGGCGAAAAAGATACTGGCAACTGGTACTTGATAAACTGCCGCTAGACCAGCCGAAGCCCCACAAGCAATTGCGAGCTTTCTATCTTGTAAGGTTAGTTTCAAGTAGTCAGATACACGTCCAGCTCCCAAGGCACCAAGTTCGCGAGGCGCTCCTTCTTTTCCGATTGGTGAGCCTGCACCAACAGAGGCTACTTGCAAGAAAATATTGGTCAAATGAATCCAAAGTTTTGGCATTTTCGATGCTGGATTTTCAGCTTGCATCTGAGATTTGACAGAAATAATCTGACGATTTTTTCGTTGTAGAAAATACCAGAGAATCGCTGAGATAATCCCTGCAAGGACAATCAAAATGAACTGCTTAGTCGAAACTGCTTGAGTGGTCGATGTCTCGCCGTGACCAAAAACCAGGTACTCAATTAAGTCTAAAAATTCATGAAGTAAGATGCCACCTAAACCAGCTATCAAAGCTGTTAAAATCAGCACTCCTCCAAAACGTAAACAGTAGCTAAAATGTTTAAATCGATTATTTTGTAAATGCATCTAAAAAATACTTTTTAAATACGTTTTAAGGTAAATTTCCTAAATTATAGTTCTGCCAAAACTGATTTGACAAGTGTTTTGAAGTCTTCTTTAATTTGTTGTGTAACAGCAACAACTTCTTCGTGGTTAAGTGAGCTTTGGAAACCTGCAGCGTGGTTTGTAATAGCTGAGATTCCAAGAACTTTCAAGCCTGAGTGCGCGGCAACGATAACTTCTGGAACAGTTGACATACCTACAGCATCCGCACCAAGAGTTTGGAAGGCACGAATTTCAGCAGGTGTTTCGTAACATGGACCTGACACACCAAGGTAAACACCTTCGTCAAGTTTAATACCGATTTTTTCAGCAACTTTGTGAGCGATTGCTCGGTATTCAGCAGTGTAAGCATCTGACATATCTGGGAAACGAGGTCCGAAGTCATCAAGGTTAGTACCAATCAATGGATTTTGACCAGTCATGTTGATGTGGTCAGAAATTGCCATCAATGTACCAGGACCAAAGCCGATACCACCAGCAGCATTTGTTACGATAAGACCTTTACAACCAAGAGCTTTCATCACGCGTACTGGGAAAGTCACCAATTCCATTGGATTTCCTTCGTAAAAATGGAAACGTCCTTGAAGAGCAAGAACTTTGTGACCACCAAGGTCACCATAAACCAATTGGCCTGCGTGACCAGCAACTGTTGATTTACCCCAGTTTGGGATTTTTTCGTAAGGAATAACAACAGCGTTTTCGATTTCTTCAGCCAATTCACCAAGACCTGAACCAAGAATAAGTCCAAATTCTGGGGCGTCACACGCTTGTGACACTAAAAACTGACGTGCTTCTTCAATTTTTTCAATAATTGTAGACATAATTACCTCTTATACTAATTTATCTAAGAATGATTCACCAATCATTGCTTTTTCAACACCAAAGTTTTCAGCAATTGTTGCTGAGATATCTGCAAAATGACCAACTGGCAAGACACCGTTTCCTTTAAATGCTGGGCTGTATGCCAATAATGGAACGTATTCACGAGTGTGGTCTGTACCAGTATAAGTTGGGTCATTACCGTGGTCGGCAGTGATTAGAAGAAGGTCATCTTCTTTCATGCTTTCCAAGATTTCAGGTACACGTTTGTCGAAATCTTCAAGGCAATCACGGTAACCTTGAGCATTACGACGGTGACCGTACATAGCATCAAAGTCAACTAAGTTTGTAAATGACAAGCCTTTTGTGAATTCAGGCAATTGCATTGTTTTAAGAAGGGTATCAACACCGTGCATGTTTGATTTGTTGTGTCCCATGTCGTTTGTGATACCTGAACCGTTGAAGATATCATTGATTTTACCAACACCGTATGTTGGAATACCAGCGTCAGCCAATTTATTCAAAACTGTTGGACCAAATGGTGACAAGGCATAGTCACGACGGTTTGCTGTACGTGTAAAGTTACCAGGTTCACCAACGTATGGACGTGCAATGATACGACCAAGAAGAGCTGGACGCTCTAGTGTGATTGAACGAGCGTATTCACAGATTTTGTAAAGCTCTTCTACTGGGATGACATCTTCGTGAGCAGCGATTTGAAGTACTGGGTCAGCTGATGTGTAGATGATTAACTCGCCAGTTTCCATTTGACGTGGACCAAAGTCATCGATAACTGCTGTACCTGAGTAAGGTTTGTTAGCTTCACGAATGACTTTACGTCCTGAAAATTCTTCGATTTTAGTTAAAATTTCTTCTGGAAACCCACCAAGGAATGTATCAAATGGTTCTGTAATGTTAAGACCCATGATTTCCAAGTGACCAGTCATTGTGTCTTTACCAAGAGAAACTTCTTCAAGTTTAGTTGCATAACCTGTTGGTTGAGCTTCAGCTGGAACTGTTTTTAAAGGAGTTTCACGAGGAATATTTCCAAGACCAACTTTAGCCATGTTTGGAACATTAAGTCCTACAGTTTTTGAAATGTGACCAAGTGTATCTGATGCACCGTCTGGCACACCAGCATTGACAAAGTTATTGGCATCTGGTGCTGCACCAATTCCGACTGAATCAAGTACGACAAGGTGAATACGATTAAAAGTTGACATAGTTTTCCTACTCTAGGGTGGTTACGGTTGGCACCCAAAACCTCCTAATCAAATCGATTAGAAATCATAATGACGATAACATGCAAACAGGAGATATCGGCTGAACCAGTCAAACCATCTCCTGTAAACTTTCTTTATTTAGCTTCTAAAATTTTAACGCCGTCTTTGCCAGCAACGATAACTTTGTTAACCATACCGTTGAAAAGACCGTGCTCAACGACACCAACCATAGCTTTCAATTCTTTACCAAATTCAACTGGATTTTCAATCACGCCAAGGTCAAGGTCAATGATGTAGTTTTTCATATCAGTCACAAAGCGTTCGCCATCCGCCATACGGTATGATGGTTTATAACCTTTTTTCTCAAATTCACGGAAAATGCGGTCAGCACCATATTGTACGACTTCTACAGGCAATTTGAAAGCACCGAGTGTGTCGACCATTTTAGATTCGTCAACAACCCAGATGTATTCTTTACTTGGTGTAGCAACGATTTTTTCCATAAGAAGAGCACCGCCGCCACCTTTGATGCCGTTGAAGTTTTTATCCACTTCATCAGCACCGTCGACAGTTACATCGATATCATCGATATCATCAACGGCTTTCAAAGGAATACCAAGACCTTCTGCTTGAGCTGTTGTTTGGCTTGAAGTTGTCACACCGACAACTTTAAGACCTTCTTCTTTCATACGACGACCGATTTCTTCAACGAAGAAATATGCTGTTGAACCAGTTCCAAGTCCAACAATCATGCCGTCTTTCACATACTGAGCGGCTGTAACACCAGCCATTTTTTTAAGTTTTTCCATAACAACCTCACCTAAATTTATATGTAAAACAAAAATTACCTATTTCCAACTAACTATTATATCATGATTTAGGGTGTTTTCGCTACAATGGATTACTCAAAAGTAGCTTTTCTGCTCCTTTACTTTCAGCCCTCTTCTATTGCTTGAAAAAATTTTTTGCGTTACAATTAAATAAGATATTTTTTGAAAACAACAGATTGGAATGACATAAATGATTACAAAAGAATTCGACACTATTGCTGCGATTTCAACACCTCTAGGGGAAGGGGCTATCGGAATTGTCCGACTTTCTGGGACTGACGCGCTAGCTATTGCTCAAAAAGTTTATCGTGGTAAAGATTTGTCAAAAGTTGCCTCACATACGATTAATTATGGGCACATTGTTGATCCTGATAATGATGAAATTCTTGATGAGGTTATGGTCTCTGTCATGTTGGCACCAAAAACGTTCACACGTGAAAATGTCATTGAGATTAATACGCACGGTGGGGTTGCCGTTACTAACGAAATCTTGCAACTCCTTCTTCGTCAAGGTGCTCGTCTGGCTGAACCTGGTGAATTTACCAAACGTGCTTTTTTGAATGGTCGTGTGGACTTGACTCAAGCGGAAGCCGTTATGGATATCATCCGTGCTAAAACTGACAAAGCTATGAATATTGCTGTCAAACAGCTAGATGGTTCACTTTCAAAACTTATCAATGATACCCGTCAAGAAATTCTAAATACCCTTGCTCAAGTTGAGGTAAACATCGATTACCCTGAGTACGACGACGTGGAAGAAATGACAACAGCTCTTATTCGTGAAAAAACACAAGAATTCCAAAGCCTTTTAGAAAATCTCTTGGCTACTGCAAAACGTGGTAAAATCCTTCGCGAAGGTTTGTCAACTGCTATCATCGGTCGTCCAAACGTTGGGAAATCAAGTCTTTTGAACAATCTGCTCCGTGAAGACAAAGCCATTGTTACTGACATCGAAGGAACAACCCGTGACGTGATTGAAGAATACGTCAACATCAAAGGTGTGCCTTTGAAATTGGTTGATACCGCTGGTATTCGTGAAACAGATGACGTGGTTGAAAAAATCGGTGTGGAACGTTCTAAAAAAGCTCTTGAGGAAGCTGATTTGGTCCTTCTTGTCCTTAACAGCTCTGAAGTGCTAACTGACCAAGACCGTGCTCTTCTTGAACTCAGTAAGGATAGCAACCGCATTATCTTGCTTAACAAAACTGATTTACCTGAAAAAATTGAAGCTGATGAATTGCCTGATGATGTGATTCGCATTTCAGTTCTTAACAATCAAAACATTGATTTAATTGAAGAACGTATCAACCAACTCTTCTTTGACAACGCTGGTATCGTTGAAAAAGATGCAACATACCTTTCAAATGCTCGCCATATTTCATTGATTGAAAAAGCGGTGCAAAGTTTGCAAGCCATCAATGAAGGGCTTGAACTAGGAATGCCTGTTGATCTTCTTCAAATTGATTTAACACGTTGCTGGGAAATTCTCGGTGAAGTCACAGGTGATGCAGCACCTGATGAATTAATCACAAAACTCTTCACACAATTCTGTCTTGGGAAATAAGAAAAACTCGCCAGACGATGGCGAGTTTTTTAATACCTATTTTTCTAAAATAGCTTTGACACGCTTTTGAAGGTCTGGGATGACTTCTTCTTCAAACCATGGATTCTTGCACTGCCAAATGTTATTTCGTGGCGATGGGTGTACCAATGGGAAAAATTCTGGCAAATAGTCTTTATAGTGTTTGACGGTATCCGTAAGCTTAGCTGAGGATTTTTGATGAAGATAATAACGCTGCGCATAAGAACCAACTAAAATATGTAACTCTATATTGGGTGCTAAAGCTAGGGTGCGCTTATGCCATTTATCCGCAAAACCTTTTCGAGGTGCTAAATCACCTGATTTTCCCTTACCTGGGAAATAATAATCCATGGGTACCACCGCAAAAAGTCCAGAGTTATAAAATGTCTCACGGTCAACGCCTAACCATTTTCGTAAATTATCCCCACTCGGGTCATTCCAATAAAGTCCCGATTCTTGCGCTCGAATACCTGGAGCTTGGCCAACAATATTGATACGAGCATTTTTTGGAACAGTAAAAAGTGGCTTAATACCTTGCTCGGTGTATGAAGCATTTTGCTCATCAGCCATAATATCAGCCACTAATTGTTCAAGGCTATCCATACAATCACTTCTTTCTAAAAATAAAGAAGAGTCTTTTGCTAACGCAAAAATCCTCTTCTTTTTTCTGTATTATTTGATCAATTCGTAAAGTGCTTCAGCGTAGATAGCAGCTGCACGGTAAAGATCTTCAACATCTGCGAATTCGTTTGCTTGGTGCATTGTGTTTACGTAATCTGGGAACATAGCCCCGAAGGCAACACCACGTTTAAGAAGACGACCGAATGTACCACCACCAATAACTTGTTCGTAACCTTTCAAACCAGTTTGCTTTTCGTAAACTGAAAGAAGTGTTGATACCAATGGATCATCAGCTGGAACGTAGTGAGGTGTGTGTTCGTGATCTGAAAGAGTCACTTTAGTTACACCGTTAAGTTTTTCAAGCTCAGCTTTGATTGTTTGAGAATCAGTACCTTGTGGGTAACGGAAGTTAAGTGTGATTGTGTTGTCATCTGAGTTGTGGTCAAATTTGAAGACACCAGCGTTCATGCTAAGTGCACCCATTTTCGCATCAGTGTAAGCAACACCAAGGTTTTCACCAGCGAAATCTTTGTGAAGAACGTTAGCTGTTACATCAAGGTAAACTTTAGCTGCGCCATCAAAAGCAAATTGATCCAAGAATTTAGCAAGGTAAGTTGCTGCGTTAAGACCAAGTTCTGGAGTTGAACCGTGAGCTGATTTACCGATTACTGTAGCGCGGAAAGCGTCACCTTCTTGAACAAGCTCAGCTTTAAGATTTTCAGCAGCCGTAAAAGCAGCAAGTTTTTCTTGGAGTTCAGCTAAAGTGCTGTCTGCTGTAAATACTGCTGTTGCTGATTCTGGAACCATGTTGTCACGAAGACCAGCTTCAAAAGTATTCAAAGTGAAAGCACCGTTATTTTCACCTGCGAAGTGAAGGTATTCAGTAATGTTACCTTTTTCACCGTTGATGATTGGGAATTCAGCATCTGGAGAGAATCCAAAATCAGGATCTTTCAAACCGTTATGTGCGAAATAGTATTCCATATCGCCCCAACCTGATTCTTCGTCAGTACCAACGATGAAACGAACACGTTTAGATACTGGAAGACCAAGATCTTTGATGATTTTTAGGGCATAGTAACATGCCATTGTAGGACCTTTATCATCTGATGATCCACGCGCATAAAGACGTCCGTCTTTGATAACTGGTTCGTAAGGATCTGTATCCCAACCGCTACCTGCTGGCACAACGTCCAAGTGAGCAAAGATACCAAGTACTTCGTCACCTTCACCAAATTCAAAGTCCCCAGCATAGTTATCGATATTACGAGTTTTGTAGCCATCTCGTTCAGCCATTGCAAGAAAGTGTTCCAAAGCTTTTGCTGGACCAGGTCCAAATGGGTGTTCTTTGTCAGCTTTGCTGTCATCACGTTCAGAGTTGATACGCAAAAGTGCAAAGAGGTCTTCCATCATGGCATCTTTACGTTTTTCAACTTCTGCTTTAAAGTCTACTGTCATTTCTTATAACTCCTCCATAAATGTAGCTCTTCCTTACCAGAAAAACTACTATATTGTTTATCATTTGAGTCAACTAACCCATAGTAACTCATATTTTAAGATTTGTAAACCTAGTTTTGCGAAAATTTTTAACTAGATATGGTGCATAAACGTTAAAAATCTCTTAGCGGCGCTCAATGATTTCGTCGACTGGTAAACGATAACTTGGTTCAGATTTATCATCACTGTAGCCAACAGTAATCAAGAGCTCTGGACGAAAACGTTTATCAATATCTAGAATATCATTTGTCAAAGACTTGTCAAATCCAAGAAGAATATTTGATGAAATATCTTGATCAGTCAAAGCTAGCACAAGGTTCATTGCAACAAGTCCTGCGTTTAAAGCAAGATATTCACCTTTACTCTTGTCGTCGTATTCTGCATATCTAGCAGGCAATGTTTCCATATAGTAACCAAGTTTTGAATTATCCAATGATTTAACCCCAATACGAGCGATCTTACGAGAGCGTTGCACTAAATCAGTATCTGTAAAGAGTGCCACAACATATTGAGCTTCTTCAACTTGTTTTTTGTTCAAACTTGGAAGATCTTTAGCAAGTTCTGCTTTTTTATCTTCGACGATGACAAATTTCCATGGTTGAATATTGTTAGCACTAGGTGCCAAGGTAGCAATTTCAATTGCAGTGCGCAAATCTTTATATTCTACAGGTTTACTATTGAATGTTTTAACGGCATGGCGCTTTTTGTTCAATTCTAGAAACTTCATTAAGCGACCCTCCTTTTTAATTTTTTTATGCTCTTTTATTTTATCATTTTTAAAAAGACTTTACAGCTATTTACTACGGAAGCGCATACACAAATACAAAAAAAGAAAAAAACTAGGATTTTTCCTAGCCTTTCTTACTTAAAGTTATTTTTTTAATACCGAGATAAATCACAACTGAAAGCCAAGATAAAATATTAACCACTATCAAAGCTTTAAACCATGTACGAATGCGGTAAGTAATCTTCAAGGTATTTTTTCCAGCTTTTTGTTGAACAGTAGGCGTGCCAATTCCTGACAAAGTGTAGTCCTTATGACTAAGCCTTTTACCATTAAGCATGAGCTCAGTATCAGCGTATTTTGCAACTGGAATGATTGCCCAACCACTCGCATCAGCTGTCCAAGTAAATACCAGCTCATTGTCGCCTTGCGTCTTTTTGTAAGCATCCGTATGTCCAAGGACAAACTCTTCATATAGGACGTACTTGTTATCTTTATTTGATTTATCAGCTGGCAGATAATCTGGGGTTGATTTTGAAACGATATCTAGTAGCTTGAATTTATCTGAATCATAAAAACTTGCTCTGACATCTGCAGGGTTACCCCAGATAAAAGTATGTTTTTTACGTTGAATAGGATGCTTCGTATTGTAATAATCATCAATCTTTTCTTCTTGCAATTGCGACAACTGCACAAAGCTCAAGATATTCACCAAGATTAGCCCAATAGCTACAAATTTTGACCATTTTTTATCGAAGTATTTGTCTAAAATCATAGCTGCCGCTAACAACAATAATACCGTTGCGGGCACAAAGAATCTAAATGGAAATTGAATTAGATTTACCAAAGGAAGATTCAATTTATTGACCGTGTACCATGGGAAAATACTACTTGATAAAACCAAGAAAATAAAGAATACCCCTGTCACTACTCGCAAGAGTGTGTCGTAATGACGCCAGTGTCTAAATGAGAAGTACAATTGATACAAGACCACAAAAACCAATGCTTTTGGCGTTAGTAGCCATTCAATGCTACGCTGGTTAACTGTCATAATATAGAGTTTTGAATTGACGAAAGGTTCAACCAGGTTATTACTTTGACCGACAACAACCAAAGCTGCCCAGACGTTTGCTGTTAATAAAAGGCTTAGCAAGACTGCTTGGACACCCTTGAAAAAGACTTCTTTTTTCTTGTCAGATTTGAAAAAGCCGTACAAGTAAAATGGCAAATAAGCCAAGATTAACAAGAAACAGCTAAGCATGTGGACTTGCATCATAACAGCAACCGATACTGCTAGACGAAGCACTTCAACTCTTTTTGTTCTGACAAAATCAACTGCTGGAATCAAGCACCACGGCATAAAAGCGGCACCCCAGCTTGAAAAACCTTGTCTAAACGTCCAGTATTGAACCGAGAAGGTCATCATGTAAAAGACTGCTACACCAAGGGCTATTTTCGTTTTGACAGAAGCTCTGCGATTCAAACGATACATCGAAAAACCAGCAATCACACTCAACAAGAAACGTGACAAAAGTTGATAGGTATACCAGTTCTTGCTAATGAGTACCAAAATTCCTTGAAAATAAGCAAAATACGGGCCATATAAAGCATTAACAATTCGACCTGAACTGTAAAAGCCATACAGTGACATAAAATAACTAAAGTTACCCGTCTTAATTTGCATAGCCGTCTCATAAAAACGATTGTAGTGAAATAGGAAATCACTACCCGCAATCACTCCACGAGACGTTAATTGGGGAAGCAAGAGTAACACGGCGACCAAAACAATCACAATGCTTGGAAGCCAAGTGCTCTTTTGACTTAACTGAGAGGGGCCTTGCTTCATTTTTTTAAACATGCGTATCTCCTTAAAAATCCCTATCCATGTTAGCACAGTTTAAAATAGATTACAATCAGAAAAAGAAAGTTTCATGAATGTTTTCAGATGGTATTAACTTCAACTACAAAAGTTCTCTTTCCATTCTTTGGACATCATCACATTTTACAAATGCAACTTTTTGTTCAGCTGTTAATGATATCATTCTTTCTTTTCCTAAAATTTTAGTTAAACTATTAACAATCTCTCTTTTAGCTTTTTCATCATAATAGTTAAATATAAACTTATACTTTCCGACTCTTTTTTGGGCTAAATCAAAACAGTTAATAAAAATTTCCTTATCCAAAGGGTCGACCAAGTGTCCAAAAACAATAATATTCATATCATCAACAGTTTCACCTGAATTTTTAGGTTTTTCAAAAAATTTTCTATAGTCACTTCCTGTCTCTTTTATCATTCTTTGATAAAAATTTTGATAGGAAATTAAATCAGGGTTAATATTTTCAGTTTCCTCCTCTTTATCCTCAATACCAAAAACCATAGTATTAATTGACTTTTGCTTACGAGCAAAATTAATTCTTCCATGAATAAAATGAATATTTTCTTCAGGAATACCAAATAATCTATTTGCAGTATCTGTGTAGTTGAATGTTAACACTTTTGCATTTTCAAGCCCTCCAACAACATTTAAACTACTGTCTTGTTTAACTATTCTTTGTTCAGAATCAAAATCTAATTTATCAAGATAAGTTAAATAAAACTCCAGATAATCCGTTAAATCATCAAGTGCTTGAATACATTATTCATTGCACACATCAACGATTTGTTGCCAACCACTATCCGTATATATAAATCTATAGCCACTTAGACGTGCTATCACAACTTTAAATGCAGTATAGTTTGACTTAGTGATGAATTTCTTTTTCAACTTAGTTAAATCATGAGTAGACTTCCATTCAATAATTTGACTATTCTCTTCTAAATGCTTTTTAACATAAGCAATAGCTTCTGCTATATCAGAAATAATAAGCTCAATACTTGACCATTTTTCACCAAGTTTATCTTTAATTTCATTTATAAAATCAAAAAAAGATTGCTTCTAATTTTTAACAACCATTCGTAATTTTTAGTACCAGCCATTTGAATTAAGTCGTCAATAACGTCAGCATCTAAAAAATACTTTGATTCAATATCACCTTTTTCTTCTCTGATACTTTTCAGATTCGACAATAAATCTCTTCTAAAATTTCCACCCTCAGATTCACTATAAGCTTTAAAATTCCTATTTTTTTCAAAAAAAGGTACTAGTCGGATTTTCTTGTCATTAAAATAATTTGAAAGACAGTCTAATAGAATACCTAATTTAACTTTATCAGATTTTACTGTATCAGAACTTGAGTTATAAAACTCAAGTTCATTCTGAAAGTCTTCCTCTGAATCACTTTCACTATCTCCCAAAATATCATCAAAATCTTTTAAGAAAAAATCATAATTTTTAACATCAATTTGTTGATTATAAGCTTTTTGACAATATAGTAAAAAAGATATTGAATTCAAAAATCTTAAAAAGTCTCCATAACTGGTTTTTCGTTCCATCGCTAAATCAAAGCCATTCCCTAGTATTAAAATATTTTCTACCACAATTATCTCCTTACTATTTCTTCTCCTCAGCCAATTTTTCCTTAACAGCTATGGCAACGTTTCGTGGGACACCACAGTTGATGATGTCGTCCACGTCTGCTTTTTGAATGCTTGGCAAGCTCTTGAAGTGTTTCATGAGTAATTGCTTGCGCTTTGGACCAAGCCCAGCAATGCCATCGAGTTTTGATGAGAATGAATTTTTAGAACGGAGTTGACGGTGGAAAGTAATGGCAAATCGGTGAACTTCGTCTTGGATACGCTGTAAGAGGAAAAACTCTTCAGAATTTCGTGGCAATTTGACCACTTCTAATGGGTCACCAAAGAGTAGTTCGTGCGTTTGGTGCTTGTCATTTTTTTGCAGACCAGCGATTGGAATATCGAGTCCAAGTTTATTTTCAATGACATCGCGCGCCACATTGACCTGACCTTGTCCACCATCGATGATGATCAAATCTGGCGGAGTCAATCCGTCTTTCATCACGCGACTGTATCTACGATAAATGACTTCACGCATGCTAGCATAGTCATCTGGGCCGACAACGGTTTTAATCTTGAATTTACGGTAATCTTTCTTACTTGGTTTTCCATTTACAAAGACAACCATCCCCGCAACTGGGCTTGTTCCTTGAATATTTGAGTTATCAAAGGCTTCAATGCGCACTGGTTTTGGAATATTGAGTAATTCACCGATATTTTCAATAGCGCCATGTGTTTTGCGGATATCTTTTTCTAGCAGGTCAAATTTTTGTTGCAAACTGACACGCGCATTTTTTGTCGCAAGATTTACCAGCTGCTTCTTCTCACCACGTTGTGGTTTGATGACTTTGGTATCAACAACTGCTTTAACTAATTCTTCGTCAATGTCCTGAGGAATGAAGACTTCTTTTGGAATAAAATGCTTGCTGTCGCGGTAAAATTGTCCGACGTAAGTCAAGAAATCCTCTTCTGGGTCATTATAGTAAGGAAACATGTTGACATCACGCTGAATGAGTTTTCCTTGGCGAACAAAGAAAACCTGCACACACATCCAGCCTTTATCGACATAATACCCAAAAATATCACGGTCCATCATGTCTTGATTCATGACACGTTGTTTAGTACGAAGAGTTGAGATGGCTTGCAGCAAATCACGGTATTCTGCTGCGCGTTCAAACTCCAGCATGTCAGAAGCTTTTTGCATCTTCTCTTTTAAGCCATCAACAATTTTGTTATCTTGACCATTCAAGAAATTCTTCACATCTTGCGCCATGGCAACAAAATAATCATGATCCACATGACAGATGGTATGAGCTTTACACTGACCTAAATGGTAATAAAAGCAAACTTTATTAGCTGGATTGGTACATTTTTTAAATGGGAAAATGCGGTCTAGCAGACGTTTGATTTCTGTCGCTGCCCCTGAATCAGGGTAGGGACCAAAATACATGGCACCGTCTTTTTTGATTTGTCGGGTAATCATCAAGCGTGGGTACTGTTCATTCACCGTGATTTTGATAAATGGGTAAGATTTGTCATCTTTTAGCTTGATGTTATACTTTGGCAAGTTTTCTTGAATCAGGTTGATTTCAAGAAGCAGAGCTTCGGTATTTGACCCAGTAACTATGTATTCAAAATCTTCAATCTCAGAAACCAAGAGTTCGGTCTTGGTATTATGGCTACCATGAAAATAGCTGCGCACACGATTCTTGAGATTCTTGGCTTTTCCGACATAGATAATCTTGCCGTTTTTATCTTTATGGATATAACAACCAGGGCTATCTGGCAGCAACTCCAATTTATGTTTAATCAGTTCATTCATGGTTTTATTATAGCAAAAAGGCTGTTGCATTGCTTGCTAGGACGTTTAGGAAAAGAAAAACCACTCCCGAGGCTCAGGAAGTGGTTTTCGTGTATGGGATTTAATAAAAGGAGAGCTGGTTAATCATTTGGGACAAAAATCAGGTGTTCGTTGACAAAAGCGTCAAAGCCGAGTTCGCTTAATTCGCGACCGTAACCTGAATTTTTAACGCCTCCAAATGGGATTTCTGGGTGTGATGTCCAACCAGAATTGATAAATGACATCCCTGTCTCAATCTTGGCAGCTACTTCTTTGGCATGATCAAGGTTTTTTGAAAAGACGGTACCACCAAGACCATAGCTAGAATCATTGGCAAGCGCGATAGCTTCTTCTTCAGTATCAACTTTATAGATAGAAGCAACTGGACCAAAGATTTCTTGATTGTAGATTGGATTTTCTTTGGTGACATTTATCAAAACAGTTGGCATGACAAAGTTTCCTGGGTGGTCAATTGGTTCATCACCATAAACCACAGTTGCACCATTTTCCTTAGCTAATTTGATTTGACCAAGCACTTCTTCTTTTGCGGCTGCTGATGACAACGGTGCTAAAGTTGTCGCTTGATCCATTGGGTCACCCCATTTGGCTGATTTGAAATGTTTGACCACCATATCAACGAATTTGTCATAGTTTTCTTGACCAACAACGACAAAACGTTTTGATGAGGTACAAACTTGACCAGTATTGTAGAGACGAGCAAAGAAAATGGTCTTATCAAGCAAATCAAAATCGGCATCTTCTAGGATAATAAAGGCATCGTTACCACCAAGTTCCATAGATGATTTTTTCAAATTTGCTCCCGCTTCTGCTGCAATAGAAGCACCACCACGTTCAGAACCAGTCAAGCAAACCCCAACAACACGTGGGTCTGCAATAGCCTTGGAAACTTGGTCATAAGAAAGGAAGAGATTTTTGAATGCACCAATTGGTGCACCTGCTTCCAAAACCAAATCATCAAATGCTTGTGCTGATGCTGGACATATTGAAGCATGTTTCAAAATCATCGGATTTCCAATCATAAATACTATCGAGACTAAAACCCAACATTAAAAGACGGTCAACCGACCGTCTTTTATTTTAAGCTTGTAATTTCATTTCAAGAGCTTCAGTAAGAACTTGTGAGAAGTTGACATTATTCTCTTCTGCGAGTTCGTTTAACCATTCTGGGATAGTTACATTTTTGCGAACTTTGTTTGCGTGATATTTTTTCATATACGCTAGCATATCAATTTGAATCAATGCAATATAACTATCAGGAAATTGCTCTTTCAAATCTGATGGCGAAGTTGGTTTTGGGTATTCTTTGTAATCTTCAAGCGCAAACCCTAGAACCTCTGTAGCCATTTCAAAAGCTTCTTGGATATCTTTTCCTTGAGTGATAGCCTCAGGGATGTCTGGAAAAGTTACAAGAATATAATCGCCGTCTTGAGTGAATAAAGCTGGATAAACTAACATACGATAATTCTCCTTTTAATTGTTTTAGTGAGATAAAATTGCTATTCAGCAAGCAGATTATTTTAAACCTGCTTGTTTTAAAATAGCATCTTCAAGACCTTTACCAAGGTCTTTATTGTGCAGTGGCACAATTGTTTGATGTCCTTTATCGTCTCGGAACTTCTTATGACTTCCACGTTGACCGACTTCGTAAAACCCGTTCTTTTTAAGCAACTTTATCATCTGCTTAGGGGTCATTGGCATATTGCTTACCTCACTTTCTATACTTATATTATACGCATAAAATACGTATTTGTCAATAACTTTCTTTAACTTTTTTGATATTTTTTAAAATTTTTTAGTCCGTTATAACGGAAATAATAAAAAAAGTCCGTTAAAACGGAAAATAAACAAACGTTGCTGTTATAGGCTTTCTGGGTGCTGCTGGGGTAATTTGGAAAATAAAAAAAGGACTAGCTCACGCTAGCCCAAAACGTACTTCTCTTTAACGTGCGCTCGTCAGCCCACTCTCTGCCAGATATTATAAGTAAGACCTCTCAACTACTTATGTACGGCTATTATACCAAAAAAACCTCCCAACCGTAAAGCTGGGAGCGTTAAAGGTTAACTATTTAATTATAGCATGTTTTATCCGAGCAAATCTTTTTTATCCCACGTAGAAAGCCATGCTTCTCCGCCTTCTGCGAAAGTGAAATTTCTCCAGTAGTAACCACCAGTGCCGTAAGCGCCACCGTTATCGGACAGAATTTTGTCAGGGTTAAACACAAAGTAAGAACCTACTTTGCATCCTTGGTCAGCAATAAGATTTCCATTCTTATCAACGATATCAATATCCCCTACACAAATTCCATTGTCGTTCCAATTGAACTCAACAGGACATAGATAATCACATTTCACTTGCCAAATACCATTGACAAATTCCATTGCGTTAACTTGGTAAATCTTTCTACCACTTGGTTTTGGTTCTTGATCGATTGCATCAGCATTCTCACGAAACACTGTTTCACGAGGATACCCATTGATTTGCCATAGATAGTTATAGTCATTAACCGTGACACCATCTGAACCATAATTACAGTGAATAACATTTGAACCATCCACAAAAATCATAACATGACCAAATGCACCAAGTGAGCTTGACCCATCACGAGGACCCCAAATAACGACATCCCCACGAACAGCATCAAATGTACCATCTACACCATCGTAAAAACAATTGTACCCAATTTTAGGCAAGTTGCTCTTAAGTGACTCTGTGTTATTGCTTAAACTAATTCCCAGAGCTTTACTAACTGCTGATGAACAATCATACTCAATCAATCCATCTCGGTCAGCATCATTCCCATAACGGTCACCCATATCATAATGCACAGGAATACGTTGTAAGTTATACATTTCAGCAATACTAGTTTCAATTCTACTCATTTGTTTTCTCCTCTCCAAGCGTCATTCATTTCTTTTACCGCTGACTCAATGAACATCTCTAACTGACTATCTGTTAAGTAGATATTGTGAGCTTCTAGGCTCTTTTTAGCCTTGGCTTTGGCTTCGCTAAGTTTTTGATAGCCTTTAGTATCTTCTTCGGCAATCTGCTCCACTGCGTTAACAGCATTTTTTGCCACGATTTCAACAATACGCAAAGCTTTTTCTCCACCCTCTTTAAAGAGGTAGTCCTTTACTGTTTTCACGATAAAACCAGCAAAGCCAGTTAAAATAAGCATAATGCCTTGTAAAATTACATCATTCATTTTCTTACTCCTTTAAAACATCTGTGTATTTCTAACAACATCTTCTAAATCGTCCACTTTCTCTTGCAAAACTGATATGTCTTTGCGAGTTTCTAGTGAGAGATTATTAACAGCTTCTGTCAATCTAGCCATTTGCTGTTGGTTTTCAGTAGCAATCCGATTATTGGAAGCTAACAGTTCCTTATTCGTCTCCTGAAAGCCAGTCACTAACTTCTTGATGACCCAAATCATACCGCTGATTAAAAGCAAGATGACTAAGATAATAGCTATAGCTAAAACTCCGCCAACTTTATCAATCGTCCAAGTTGCTCTCATGGCTTCATGAATAATATCTTGTCCCACCATAAGCCCCTCTACTTTCTAAGCTTATTCAGCAGTATTTTCCTTAGTTAGCTCTGCCAAAAGCTCATCATCTTCGACCATGAGAGCGATTTGTGCTTTGACTTTTGGTTTAAGCACTTTTGGGATTTTGGCATATTGGTAGTTTCCTGAAATAACGTTAATTGCGTAAAGTTTAATCTTCATATCTATTCCTCTTTCTATTTCATTTTTGAGTTTCTTCACTAATTTCATCTGCTAGTACTCCTTTATCGTAAAGTTGGGTGATAAGGTCTAACAGTGTAGCTTGTGCTACTTCTGAATTTTCGTTGTAATTTTTGATTTTCTCACCGATTTCGTTAAATTTCTCGTTTTCGTACTTATCACGGAAATTCTTTTGATAGATCACATTAAGAGCCAACTGTTCTAGTTCAGTATTAGTCAAGTCGATCTTGTCAGCTTCTAACAAGACAGGGTAGATAGCACCCTCATCATTTGTCAAGACTACTTTCGTACCTTTAACTGAGCCGTCCAATTCAAACTCTTGTGATTTTGAGCTAAATGTTAAATCCATAGTTTTATCCTTTCTATCCCGCAGGGAATGGGTCTGTGGTGAGATAAGTGGTTGTTCCAGTCCAAACGTGGTTACCTTTATAAGCACTAGTAAGTCTAATAGAACCATCTGGTGCTAAGTGCAATACAGACCAAGCGTTAACAGAGTTTGAGACATTACCGTTTAAAGACATATGTACCTCTACAGCTGGACGATAACCGCTTGGTATAGTTTCAACCATTTTTGTATATTCACAATCGATATTCATGTTTGTAATCAATCGATCCCAAGTTAGTTGCACTTGGTTACCAATCCTTATAAGAGTGCCTTTAGCTGAATACGGCAATGCTATTTTTTTCATGTAGTATTTAGTCTGGTTAACTGCAGTGAAGTTTGCTACAGTATTTTGAACAGCATAGTACTGCCAATCTTGCCAACTTCCACCAATTCGCACACGATAAGCTGACAACTTTCCGTTGAAATCAATAGCTTCTTGTAATACCCAAGTACTATTAGTATCAAATCGCTGCACTCTAAAATACGTATGAGATTGCATTCCTGTTGCAGTTGGTCTATGCAATAATTCTTCACCGCAATAGAAACCAGTTTCAACAATCGTATTCATGTCAGTATTTCTAGCAACTTGAATTATCTTTCCGTTGTTGTTAGTTAGTTTGTGGTGTTGAATGTCTTTGTTCTTGTACTTGTAGACCCAATCACTGTCAACAGCATTTGCATTTTCTGGTGTTTTGCCAAAACCTACCCTGTCTGGTCTAATTGCAATAGGAAACTTCTCTGTACCAACAGTTGCTAAGAACTCATAGCTTGTAAATGCATCTTCGATTTTACCGATAATGTCATAAGTCTTTAGTGTGCTAAAAGTAGCTGCTAAATTAGCCCTAGAGTTTGTTAAATTATCAATAGTCGTCCACGTCCCACCTGCGCTGCCTGTGTCAGTCGTGTAGTTAGTAGCTGAATGCTCCTTGTACTTAAAAGAAATAATCATTTTGTTCTTTTGCTTTCCACCGACTGTTAAAGGAGCTATTCTGGCATTTCTTGTGACGGTTAAGGTCGTGCTAGCAGAACCGCTACGCTGTGCGGTGAAACTCATGTGCGGCGTGAAATACGGCAACACATTAACAGGAATTTCAACAGGGTCTGACGTTCGTCCCCGACTGTCTGTGACTGTCGCTCTAACAGTCACTGAACCATTGAAGTCCATCATGCCAAGTGAACCGCCGTTTGACGTTGTGCTAAGATTTTTGCCGACGATTTCCGCACGATAATTGGAAATGGTAGAGCTGTAAGCACCGCTAGCGTTGTTAAAAGCAACTTTGATATTAGACAAGACCTGCACGAATGTATTTGACGTATTTATCAGATTGGATACAGTCGTATTGCTGTCAGATAAGCTAATACCGCCTAAGGTTGGTTTAATGCTTGCTGGGATATTGGCGTTAAACGTCACTTCCTTCGTCCCGATTTTGGTGCTGCCTGAATATGTGTCAATGTAGACCGTTCCCCAGTGATAATCTGCATTCGGAACTGTGTTAGCAAAATCGAGTGGTAAAGTCCAATTACATGACGTGTCAACGTTTGTCGCAATCGTTCCAGTTTTGCCGTCCCAGTTATAACGTAAGGTGTGTTTAAATGAACTGTTTTTGCGGTCAATTGTAATAGTCGCAACTTTACCAAGCTCAGTAGCTGTCACCTTCCCAGTACTTGCACGCTTGATTTGTGTCAACGGTAAATCAAAAGCGACCATAGCAGAACCGTATCCGCCCGTATTTAGGCCAACGCTTAACTGAACTCCGACCGTTTTCTTACCTTCTGAGTCATGCCCGACGTTGTAAGTGCGATTAAAGATTTCCTGTGTTGAATTTGTTCCGATATTAATCACGGGATGCTCGATTGCACCATCGCCATTAATGTGTATAGTGACATCGCTTGTGACACCCCACATAGAGGCATAACCGTTAGTACGCAAACGACCTACTACTTTAACAGTACTGTAATTTCCAGCTATATTTTGGCCTGTTTGCGTCGCCTGCAATTCCAATGCCATATTACGACCGTAAGAACCGCTAAATGTAGCTGTTGCCATATCAACCTCCTAAATACCTTAATACCAGCATGTCTACATCGGCTGGGTGCGTTTCAAAGCGAAAACGTCCAATTTGAATCGTCTTCGTAAAAATACCATTAGCAATATTTAACGTACCTTGAGAAATGTACATCACTTCGCTGCTTCCAGAGAATAAGCTAATCCTGTCATCACTAAATTTAGCGTAAGCTGAACCATCTTTCTTACCGATAACCAAGCCTTCATTTTGAAAGCTCATGAATCTATCGATTGCATCCCATGCGAACTTTAAGTCGTTAACTTCGTATCTCATTCCCAAGATACGTTCTGACGCTTCTTTTAAAGCTTGTTCCGATTTAGCTTTATCTGCATCATTTGCTTTAACATAGTTTTCGTAAGCTGTTATCCATTTATCGACAGCATCAATACTAGCTTTTGCTTCCATTTCGGCTTTGATAAGATTATTCTTCTCTGCCAACGCATTCAGTTGCTCTTGCGTGAGCGTCTGGTCTGCTTTGCTGTCAATGTCAGCTTGTATGTCTTCTAAAGCCGGCAACCACGGCGTTGGTACGTTCCCTTTCCCAAGCTTGATGTTTTTAATTATCAAATAATTACCTTTTGCAACAGGCATACCTTGTAAATAGACAACTTGCGACAAATCATCTGGCAATGTTGTTTTTGACGTTAAAACACAAGAGACTTTATTCCACTGATTAGCTGTGGCTTTATTCATTGTTGTGCTATTTGTGAGTGGGGCGCCGCTATCGCCACGCCTCAATGACGCTGTGAAAGTCACGTCAACGCTTGGTTTTATATCAAACGAAAGTGTATATTTTGTATTTGGTTCAATAAGATTTCTCAGTAACCCCTGATATTGAATGTAATCCCACGAAAACGAAGCATCTGACGTACGCGTTAATTTAACAGCATTGATTCCATCAACATTATAATCTTCTGGAGTCGTTCCACCGCTCGAAATAGTCCATGACCAATTTGTCTTCCCTCGGTTGGTTTTAGAAAGTAAGTTTCTAAAGTCAACTTCAATCCCAGCCCGTCTATCCATCCAAGTGTATTTAGTTGGGTCTGTACTGCTGCTTTGCGTGAAGTCGGTGTAGTACCCTTGATATTGTTGACCAGACTCTTTAAAACTAAAACCAGTCCTGCCGTCTGCAGAGTCAGCGTAAGCCATGTGAAAATAGGACGTTTTGCCGTCAGCCCCTGGTTTCCCTGGCAAGCCTTGGTCGCCTTTCCACTTGCTCCAGCGGTACTTCGTCGGGTCTGTACTTGCTGTCTCGTTAAAATCAGCGTACCAGCCCATATAGGCTTTTGGTGTAGTCAAGCTAAATCCGCCACCAGTAGCATTGTCTGCAAATGCAAAGTGTACGTGCGAGGTCTGACCATTCGTGCCGTCAGCGCCTGCTATGCTGATGTTTACAGGCTGCGTGTTTTCAACGCTGCCATCTGAATAATAAATGTACTCGAATTTCCAGAGGTAGCGATTTGATTGCGTTGGGACGAGCGTATCTTTTGACCAACCGTAATCTTCTGGAGCTGGAACGTAAGGTAATGGAGTATCACCTTCATTTAGCATCATATTATTGATATAGATTTCATCACCCGCTCTTAGATACCAAAAATACGGCTTAAAGTAACTAGTTGAGGTAGCCTTAAACGTACACCATACTTTTGTCCAACTATTAGCTTTTATAGTGTTTGTGCTATAAACGGGATTTGAATGTTGGTGGAGTTTATCACTACCAACTATATCACCATGTTCATTAATAGCTTGGATGTGACCTAGACTATTAAAACTGTAGCTTTTATCTATATTGGTCAAAGCATAGAAGCTAAATGTATATAATCTATCTTTAATTAAATTATAGTAACCACCGTTACCGTTGAACATAGCACCAGAATCACCGCTAGTATTTACTGTAAGTTTATATGCCTGACGATTGTCTCTTGTAACGACACTAATAGTCGCCTTAGATGCTCCAAAACGTCTTAGGTTATCGGCATTAACCGGACTGTTGAGAAGTAAATTTTGTGCATTTGTACTCAGTACAGTTGGTGCAGTAGCACTATTAGTCAGTTTGTAATAAGTCTCCTTGCGGATCTCCGCTCGTTCCGTCAGATTCATTAGAGTCACTTGACTCGTCGCTATCAGTTTGCTCATCTTTTACCTCTTCCTGATCATCTTCGACCCAGCGCTTAATGTCAATGCCCAGACCGTACGTATTCCAAAGGACACGAATTGCATCAGATTTATTGTCAACAGGAACTTCAATGATTTGTCGCTGTTCAGCAATTTTTACATCTGCTTTAATCATATTTCACCTCTCCTCATTCCCAAACTTCACATTTATAATTAGCTTTGGCTGCAACTTCAGTAGCGTTGACGGTAATAGATTTACCAGTCTTATATGCATTACCAGTACCACCAAAGTTTGCATCCATGACGCCATTCTTATCATATTTTGACCATTTATAAGTCTTGCCTGTACCTGCCGTGTCAAGCTCTTCACCATTACGATACAGCAATGCTTTCAATGTTGTAGCACCTTGACGATTCTTAAAGATATTTCCAGCACTAGAGTCTATCACCAAACTGTATGGATCTGACATATCAACCAAAGTGCATAACCCTTTAGATTTACTACCATTAAATGTGCCACCTATATTAGTACATACAACCTTAAAACATTGAGAGTTAACAACAGCTGCTGGAGTCACAGTAAGTAGTCCCTGTGACGCTGTAGTTACACCTGGCTCAACGTTTGGTGTTTGTCCAGTTGTAGTTCTACTGCATAAGTGCCAGCCAATTCCACCGTCAGCATCATAGCCGGTTGCTTTATCACTAGTAACACTAGTATCTTGATAGAAGAATTTGAATTGCTTATTATCATTTGTTAACACATTTCCTCGATACAAATCTGCATTGACTGTAAGACTTGCTGGTGTGTTATTTCGGAAAGTATTACCATTACCAGCATAAACATTTAGAACTTGAGCTTCTTTACCGATTTGTACCAAGAACAAATCAATATCAGCACTAAAGTTCACATCCAAACCCGTTAGAGAGTCACGCCATGTACCAGACACCTCAAAACGTGCTCCACCTTTAGAAACATTAATATTTGTTTTTGAAGTCAAAACTTCGTTGTTAGCACCTGAAACATATTGAGGGTCACCATTGTTTTTTGAAGTAATTTCAACTTTAGTCCCGCCATCAATGTAAAACCAGCGAACATTGCTAGTCCCACCAACGATACTTGCAGTTGAACCAGCTTTTGTTAAGTTAAGTGTCAATACCTGAGGAGTTGACGCATATGAAGGATTGTAGTTACCTGACGTTTGACTATATAATTGTGTTGTGGGTCTGCTAGCAGTGATGAACGCATTTAAGACGGGTGCATCCGATACGTCTACAACTGTAATTTGACCCGCTGCAATAATTCCCATTTTGATTTTCTCCTTTTAAACTCGTTTGCCGACATATTGGACTTCGCACGAGAATGTGGCTCGTCTAAATACGTCAGCTTCTGTGATTCTTATTGATTTTTGTGAATACGAATGGTCTTGATTCCAGTTCTCGTCTGGTGTTTCATCGCTATTGACTTTCTTCCAAACGTAGCTGAACTCAGTGCCATCCTTGTCGATTTCCTTATTCCCACGCCATAGAGTGGCTGTCAGCGTGCTCGCTATGTTGTTGTTTTTGAACGTATTACCGTTTGACGTCAGGATGACTAAATCAATCTGCTCGACCATATTAGCTAGCGTGATTTCCGTAGTGGCTACTTCAGTATTTCCGACATAGCCCGAGACGGTTAAAACCGCTGTGTCAGTGATGTCTTTAGCTTGGACACGGTATTGCATACCGACTGTGACCACGCCGTCCAAAGCCCATCGCCAAGAGACGTCAGTAGCTAACAACTTCTCGCCCTTGTACAAATCGGCTTTAAATAACGTTTCACCCTCGTTATTTTTAAAGCTTGTACCGTTATCACTTGATAATCGGATTGTATAAGGTGCTTTAGCGTCTGCTAGCTCTTCCATACGAGATAACAAGTCGCTAGGAAGCTGATTTTCAAGGACTTTAAAGTTCGTAAAGACCGAGTGGCCTTGGTCTGGGTCTGAGAAACTTCGGTGAACCTCTGAAGCCCTCATTTCCAATAAAAGAACCGGGTAGAATTGGTCATCATGTACTTTGACCGTGTCTCCCGGTTCTAAATCGGCGTCTCCTTTGACGTCATATGTAATCGTTGGATAACACCCAGCGCGTAGCATTTTCAAAGCATTGGCTTCTAGAACGTTCTCGTCAGTCGTTTCGATTGACGCGTCTTTCCTAATCCAGTTATCGCCGATTTCTTTACCTGACAAAACTGACGGATAAAGCTTGGCGGAAATAGGAGCATAAATGCTACCATCTTTGACGTAAAACTCGACCTCTCCAGTGTCGTTCTTATATTCCTTATACTTGTTTGATGGAATGACTGTTTTAACCGTCTCTTTGACGTTCTCTGTGTACGTTTCCTGTACAGGCACTTGCTTAGTCACTGCTTGACCGCCTACAACCTTGCCTGCTGCAAGTTCTGGCGGATAACACAATGTTTGAACACCAGCCATATAAGCGCCTAGATTGTAGCTGTTTTCGACAATGTACATTCGCCCAGCGTAGTTCTGTTCTAGAACGGTAATCGTAGACCCGCTGACCGATTTAATAATCGCTGTATGTCCGTATGGTCCAGTCCAGAAAGGCGAACCATAGTTAGCCCTAATATTGACGATAGCGCCGGCTTTTGCGTTAGAAACCTCGTTCCCAACTACAGCCCAACCAAAGGCACCCCAGCGGTAATCTGTACCAATATTTGATGCAGCTATCCCTGCACCGATTCGCCCGCTGATTCCAGTGACGCCAGCTCCAAGACCGGGACCGCCTAGCAAGGCGGAATACAAGGCGGATAGTGAATAACATTGACCAGTTCCGACTCGTTGACCTTTACGACTTTCGATATTTCGTAGAGCGTTCTCTGTATTCCCTGCGCCACCACCAGAGACCGTAACAGTCTTGTAAACCGTCCTAGTTTTAGTGACTTGACGCGTGATAGTCTTGTCGCTTCCGGTTGGGTGAATCATGTTAAAGATTGGCGTTTTATCGACCGTACGAGTGATTTTTTCGATATTTTGGTCATAATTCAAAATAATGTCGTCACGTCTTACGCCGACACCTTGGTGCTTGTCATCGTGCTCTTTAAAGACATTCAGACGAAACACTTTCAGAGAGCTATCGTCGTTCAAGTAGGTTTCAAATGCGATTTCAGCGTCAAAGTTATTCGCTAACGAAATCAAACGCTTTAATTTAGTGTCTTGGCCGGTCCATTCGATGGTTCTTTTTTGGTCAGAGACTTCATTGATTCCGAGTTTCAAAGCTGCAAAATCAAGCAAATCAAGCTTCTTACAATACTCTTCAAAGCTGTATGCTTTATCTGCTTTAAATGGGTTGGCGTACTCATTTAAAAGCTCAAGATTCAGATTCTCACAATAGCAAGTGATTGCGTCTTCATCTTCGACTGTTTTCATGATGTTAAACAGATAGGCGCGACCATTGTCATGGAATGACACAAAAGAACGCTCATTAAGTGTTTGATAGACGCGTCTGTTATGCGTATTTAGTTCTAAATTCTTTTTATCAACCGTAAAATCAAAGGTCGCGGAACCTGTTTCAAGGTAGCGCGACCACATATCGTTATAAAAAACAAGACCTTTAGCGTTATCTTCGTTGTCTAAGAATCCGACACGCTCAAGGTTATGGTCTAAAATGCTTAATAGCATTAGCTCCACCTCTCCTCAAATTCGATTGTTGCCGTCGGTGTCTTTTGACACCAACTAGACGTTGAAATGCTAATTTTGCTGCGTCCTCTCGGTATTTTCAGGAAGTATCCGCCGTCAATCATTTCTTTTGCGCTTTGAATCCCGCTAACTAAAATAGTCCGGTTCTCGCTATTGATTTCAACAGTGCTTCCCATCGTGTACCGATTCGGGATATCTTCCCACGTCGGCACTTTGTTAGCTTGAAAAAGAAAGTCACTGACATACATACGAGTTACCAGCGTCCTTCCTGAAAAACCGCCCATAATGATATGGACGTTCGCTGTTTTCTTGCCTTTAATCGCTGGTATCGTGAACGGATTACGCCCACCCCACCAGTAGAAGTCAACGACGTCATCTTTCCTCAAAATGTCCGAGAAACCTCGCGGCTCATTGAACGGATTCTCTTTGTCATACTGCGTATCCCAAAACTTAATACTTTTCAAAGTCTTGAAACCGCCGTGACCATCAGCGCCAAGGAAGTTGTATTCACAATCAAGGCCACGAGCTCGCTTAAATGTCTCAACGCCATATAAGAACGTGCCTTCTTCATCAGTGGCAATAATTTTAATAAAGCCGTATTGATTATCTAGCTGGTCCGGACCACTCCAAAATAGCTGACGCCACCAAATATAGTCGTAGGTTGTGCTATTCGTAATAGGAAACGTAAGGCTTCCTGAACTATTGACGCCTTGCTGCGAATAATTCTGCAAATAAACAAAATTACGCCCATTAAAACGCAACGTGCCAAGCGTCCCTGTTAGGTTCTCGGCTACGTTTGATATAGCCTGATTCTTAGCCCCTTTTTCAAAACCGGTTAAAATCTTATCGTCTCGATAATCGAATTCGATAACAGACTTCTCAACGGTTTTCCCGTCCATTTCTTCCTTGTTTCCGACGGCCATGACGCCTGAATCGCTAACAAGACCGTAATAGCCGTTATCACTATTGGATTTGAGTCGGATAATCGGTAGTGCGGTCTCATTCCCTTTGTTTTCGACCTCAAAAACAAGCCTGTCGCCCTCGACTTTAGGATTATCAAAACGTTTATAAGCAACACTGTGAGCCACCCCATCGAATGACTCGAACTCCAGTGTTAACTCCGCTTCTCTGACCGAACTTGACGGTTCAGGAAATTTACTAAGTGTCGCTAAATAGTAGCGGTCTGGTTGGTCGCTAAAGACCAATTTAGCCGGATAATCAGCAAAGATATCGTTCAAAATATCAATCGTTTCCAAGACATTTCCAGCGATAAAAATATCGACTTTGATTGTCTTTCCACCTCTTCGCTGACGTTTAAAAGACAGGCCACGAGTTGCGACCTGCCTTGTATCGTTAGTAATGTCAGCCGTTCCCGGACGATAGACCTTTAAAACCGTGAGATAAGGCTCAAGGTCTACGCCGTTATAGGACATAGTTTTTAAAATTTTCTCCAAGCATTATCCCCCTCTCAATCTTAAATTACGAGCGTCAGACGCTGCGATTTTAGCTTGGTATTTGCGATAAGTCTTGCTAACCAGCGTGTCACTATCAAGATAGACGTCTAGGTCTTTATTAAGGATTTCTTCAAGCACTCCAAGAATTAGACGAAGCACTTCGACGCTTTCAGATTCTCCGCCGGTTGCGTCAACAATTCCTTTACCAATTCCAGCCAAGGTCTTATCGTTAAGCGGAAGGACAGCTTCGTCTCCTGCCTCACCGCCAACCATAGCATTGTTGCCGTTCATTCCAAAAAGGGTAGGGCTAGTCATAATCCCACCTTTTTTATAAAACTGAACGCCTAAATGTGGAATCTTACCTTTTAAAAGGTCTCCAACACTCCAACCAGCTGGCGAAATACTAAAGTGTGGCATTGGAATATGCGGCCATGAAATACTGAAGTTAAAGAATCCTTTAATAGCTTCGATTGCGTTTCTGACAGCGTCTCTAGCTCCGTTGATTGCATTTGAAATAGTGCTCTTGACACCATTCCAAACAGACGAAGCTACGCCCCTAATACTATTGAACGCGTTTGATACTGTGTTCTTGATACCATTGAACACGCTTGAAGCTGTTGATGAAATTCCATTCCAAACTCCAGATAAGAATGAAGAAATAGAACTCCAAACGCTTGAAGCTGTTGAACTGATTCCGCTCCAAAGACTACTAAAGAAAGCGCTTAAAGCTGTCCAGACTGTTGTCGCTACTGTTACGGCGCTATTCCACATATTTGTTAAACCGGTTACGAGGATACTCCAGATAGTCATCGCAACAGTTACGATACCATTCCACAAAGTGCTAAAGAATGTACTCAAAGCATTGAAAATTGGCGTAGCTACTGCTAAAATACCGTTCCAAATCGTGGTTAAAGTCAGAACGAAACCTTGCCAAACGCTCATAGCAAAAGCGACAATAGTATTCCATACCGCTGTTAACGCTGAACTGATAGCGTCCCAAACGCTTATCGCTACTGATTTAATTCCTTCCCAAAGGTCAGAGAAGAAATCAGCTAGACCTTGCCAGAATCCTTGTGTAAACGCCCAGAACACTTCCCAAGCCGTTCGCAAAGGTGTATAGATTGCCAGCCATGCAACTTGGAAGATAATCGCAATACTTCCCCAAAGAACGTTGAAGAACGCTACTAATCCATTCCAAACTGCTTGTGCCGCGCTAACAATTGAACTCCAAGCGCTTGTTAAAGCACTTTTAACGCCTTCCCACGCACTTGAAGCAGTGTCTTTGATAGACGTCCATAGATTGCTAAAGAAGTCCACTAAGCCTTGCCAAATTTGACCTGCGCCGTTTACGAGTGACTGCCAAGTCTCGCCGAGCCACTTCGTAAAGTCAGACCACATTTTTTTGCCGGTTTCAGTTTGACTAAAGAACCAAATAAGTCCTGCTACTGCTGCGGCAATTGCTGCAATTAAGATTCCCCAAGGATTAATAGCCATAGCTGCATTGAATGCTTTAACTGCTCCAGTACCTGCAACGGTAGCGGCTGCGTGAGCTCCTTCTGCCGCTGTCAACGCTTTAGTTCTTACCATGTGAGCTAACATCAAACCATTTGAAACACCTAAAATAACATTTCTAGCTGTTTCGATACCTTTGATAACACCGGTAACAACCTTGTAAGCCGTCCAAGCGCCTGTAGCGCCAACAATAGCAGATTTAAACACGTCTACAGACGTACCGCCTTGCTTAAACCATGTCACAAAGTCCTTGACTCCGCCTGTTGCGTCTGCCAAGAAGTCAGAAACGCCTTTCAAGGCGTCTTTTAGACCGTTGACTTTATTCGTGCTACCGTCAGCACCAGAGAAACCGTTAAAGAAGTTTCCAACCATGCTAGCAACTTCTGAAATAGTCGTCTTGATATTCTCATAAGCCTTTTGAAGGCCTGAGAATTCAGGCGGAACTTGCGAGAAGACTTGGTCAAGGAACTTGATAAAAGCGTCTGATACTTGCGGAAGAACTGTATTAAACAAGGTATTGAAAATCGCCGGTAAAGCATTGAATAATGCTCCTAGCAATTCTGTAGCGCCTGAAATTAGAGGCGGTAACAGTGTTTGTAAAATCTCTGGTAAGTAACCAGCGACTAATTGAAACAGTTGTGACAATCCTTCGATAATACGAGGCAATGCTTGTAAAATACGAGGAATGACATTATCAAATACAGTTTTGAGCGAATCTGCGACGTTCTTAACCAATTGCCCAATGTCTTGGTCAGAGTCGGCCATACCAGTTAAGAAATCGGTCCAAGAAGCTTTCAACATGCTGATTGAACCTTCGATGGTTGTCGCAGCTTCCTTCGCTGTGGTTCCGGCTATCCCCATTGATTCTTGCATGACGTGAATTGCTTCAACGACATCAGCGAACGAATCAATGTTGTAATGAATCCCGCTGATTTTTTCGGCTTCCGTCAACAAGCGCTGCATTTCTTCTTTAGTACCGCCAAAACCGAGCTTCAAGTTATCCAACATCGTGTAGTTTTGTTTTGCAAAACCTTGGTAAGCGTTCTGAATATCCTGAATATTAGTACCCATTTTATTGGCGTTATCAGACATGTCAACTACCGCTTTATGTCCGACTTCGGCCGCTTTTTGAGTATCTCCACCAAGCGACTGAATCAATGACGCACTAAAGCTGGTAATGGTTTCCATGTACGCATTAGCTGATAGACCTGTTTCTCTAAAAGAGTTTTTAGAATGATTCATAACAGCGTCTTGCGCCGATTGCAACTTGTTAAATTGTTCTGCTGCGTCATCAACACTTTTTCCGACGCTTTGAGCGTATTCTTCAAGACTTTTACCACCGGTCCCAAAAAGTGTTTCAACACCACCGGTTAACTGTTCGTACTCAGCGTAGTTCTTTGTTGCTGCAACTCCTAAAGTCCCTAACGCTGCTACACCAGCAGCAAGGCCGACACCGATAGCTTTACCAGCCACACCAGCGGCTTTCCCGATACCGCCGAATACTTTTCCTAGTTTTCCATGAGCTCCTTCAGCTTTTCCGGTCGTTTCATCAATAGCCTTGTTGGCTTCTTGGTTTTTGATACCAATTTTCCCGAATAAGCTAAATAGTTCCATCTACATCTCCTTTCTTGTCGTTATTTAAGATAAATTCAGCCATTGCGATGGCTTGCTTATCTTTCTCTACAGATTGTTTCTTGTCTGTACGCCCTTTAGAATGAAGATTCTTGTTGATGAACTCGCCTAAACTCAATTCGGTATCTTTGGCTAGCCAGATATCCCGCAATTCCTCTTTTTGAGTTTCGTTGACCAAATACACTAAAAAATCCAACGTCTGCCCTAAGGTCATAGTCCCTAGGACAAGCATTGGATTAGTGTATCGTTTGAAAAGTAAATCTTTTAATCTAAATTCTGTTAGCTCAACACTGACGCAATAGATTTGAAAAAATCTTTAAGTTCCTCTTTCTTAAAGAAAGCAGTTAACAATTTAGTGTAATCAATCATGCTAAGCGAATTAATTTCAGGAACTTTCTTACCAGTCAAATCAGCAAGAAAACTGTTTATGTCATCTTTTGCTTTGCTGATATTTTTCATAACAGCAAAGACTAAGCCGGCAACGACTTTTGTTCCTCGTTTCTCAAGGTCTTTTTCAGCGCTGTTAAAAGCTCCATCAACTAAAGCCATAATCTCATCTTGACAGTCAAGTTTGCCAAGAATTCCAAGCATAGTAAAGATGTCATCACCTTTTAGCTCACGCATTTTTGTTTCTTTTGGTAGTTCAGTTACTTTTTCGGTCATCGATCAAAATCCTCTCTAAATAGTATTAAACTTCAAGACTAACTTGTGGATAGTAAATACGAGCTGGGAGCGTCAAGTCTTCTACTTGGTCTTCATCAGCATGTGCTTCGAAGGTCATCGCTACTACCGCTTCCTCGTTGTCTTTAAGTTCCATTTCAAGACCAGACGTGCATAGTGCATTATCCAAAACAATGATAATCGGTTCGTTTGTCCCTGAAACAGTTCCGACAAGAGCAATATTTTTAAGATAGTCACTAGTTTCGACTGTGCCTTTACTTGTGATAATCTTGTAGTTTTCTGGTGCTGACACACCGTCACCGCTTGTCACTTCAGCACCTAGGGCCAAAGCAATATTTTCGGCCGTAAGCTCTTTGACGTTAGTTTCAAGTGTTGCGTTTTGAGATTCCAAAATCTTCAAACCAACAGCTTTAGTTTTAACTCCGTCAACTTCGACCTCGCGATAGTTTTTCTCAATAGTAACTTTGTTACCGTCTGACGTAGCTCCCAAGAGCTCACCTTCCCATTTACTCGTTGTTTTATTCCATTCAAGGTTTTTAAAAACAGCGCCGGCGTCAACAATGTAAGACTTCGGTGTGTTCTTAGTGTACCCAGTTTTACGTACAGCTTGTTTTGTCATTAATTTCTCCAATCTATAACCAAATAAAATCGCACGTCTCGACGTTGTAGCATGTCTGAACCTGTGTCAGTCATGTTTCCGCCCTCAAAACGTGCTCTAATATAACAACTATCAAGCATTTCAGAGTAATTTCTTAGTGCTTGTTTTAATTCTGCCGTCTTGGTCTCAATTCGTTCGTCATTGCTGCCTTGATTATCAAAGATAGTTACGTCCAGATAAGCACCATCAGCGTACTTGTCACGATTATCGCTATCATAGCTAAAAACTAGATAAGGATAAGTGATTTGTTGGCTTGTGTTCTTTCTGAAATAACTTTCAGCGATGACATTTTGACATTGGGCCAATACAGCGGCAATAACTTCGTTCATTTCGACCTCTTTAAGTTAAATTTCTAAGACAATCTTCCAAAATTTCCTGAATTTGCGACTTGTTTTGACGGAAAGCATTACGCAAGAACTTAACAGGTCTTTGACCGTAAGTAAAATACGTCTTGCCGTCAGCAGCTGTATAGACCCAGCCACCTTTTCGACCATTGCCTTTCTCGGCAAATTCACCAGTACCAAATTCAATCCAGACTGCATACTCGCAATTAGTGCCGACGTAGCCGACCAACTCGTCACGGTCAACACGATAGTCAATGCTATCACGCAAGGCTCCAGTATCTACCGGCGCCAAACCAACAGCTACACCCTCAACAAGCATACAAGCTTGAATCAGGCCACGAATAGCCTGTAACTCGATTTCATGCTTGACTGCCGCTGAATTATCTTTAAACTCACTAGACATCAACCCACCGCCTTCAAGAAAATTTCCAAGTGGTCGTCTAACTCCATTGGATTATCGACGTATGTCACTTCGTAATCTCTATCTTTAAAGCGAACACGGTCTGAAATGCTGATTTCTAAGCGTGTTTCGAACGTGATTATAATGTGAGTACTGTCTGCTGTGATTGCGTTCTGACTAATGCTTTCTTCGCCACCTAAAAAGTCAATCCAGCCGTCAAAAGTGCTAGATTCCTGAAAGTCGTGAATGATTTGGCCTAAACTGTTTCTTCTACCTGTCTTATCATATTTTAAAATCGTAAAAGTAGACATCAAGACCACCTCAATTTCTTATATTTCTTCAGGAAACCTAAAAGAGTAGCCGGATAGCCTTCTTGACTCTCTGCTGCGGTCACATCGTAATAAGTCACCGAATGACGACTAATCGATTCCGATTTGACCCCAATTTTTCCAGCCATTTTAGAATCGTACTTAATTAATTTCTTAACTCCAGCTAAGACGTCCGCTGGGTAGCTTATTTTAGTCAGTATAGCCCGCGTTGATACTTCCGTGATAAATTGTCCATTAATCTTTAAAACGTCGTCAGCGACCTCTGAGATGGTATATAAGCCATCGTTATAATTTGAGTCATTAATTTCGATGGTGTCACCGACTTTAAAAATGTCCAGACGACCTTTAGAGACGCGAATTTCATTATCCGAAAGCACCAAACCAGAGCACCTAAAGCGAATATTTTGGAAATTGTTGTTAGTAGACACCCTGACCATCGTTTCAAGGCCATCACAATACTCTTGTGTAGCATTCTTATCGATTTTAAGAGCGTCTTCAAGCGAAATAATCATACATACCCCCAAAATTAAAAGAGAGTAGCTGACTACTCCCCTTCTTGTTCAGCTAGCAAGTCAGCTAGCACTTCAGTACGTGCATTTTTCTTGTAATCTACGCCCAATTCATCAAGTTTTGCCTTGATTTCATCACGATTAAGCTCTTTTTCAGGCTCTTCAGCTACTTCTTGCGGTGTTTCAACCACGTCTTTAGCCGGAAGCTGAATAAGTTCCTTGATAAGCACTGAGCCTTTGGCGTTTTCGCCCTTCAAGAAAGATTTGACACGTTTTTCGTCTGGTTCATATCCTTCACGGGGATAGATAGCCCCGATAGGATAAAAAACACCTTCATCTTGCGAATCGATGAACGAATCAACGACAAGATAAAGTTTTTTCATTCGAATCACCTCCTTAAACTGCTTCAGTAGCAAGTTTGTGGCGAATTGCTACGATACCGATATTTTTATTTTCGTAGACTTTAGACCAGTTGTTAGCTGTCGCAAGCTCTGTATTAGATGGTGTCAATCCAGCTACAGTAGTGTCTGTGAATTTAACTCCATACGGGTGAAATACGAAAGCGCGACGTGTGAATACTTCATCAACGCCAGCGGCTGCTTTACGATTAGTTTCGAAAGTTGTAAGGTCTGCTGGTGTTCCGTTATTACGACCGAAAGCACCTTCTGCAAGCAAGTATGTAGTATATACATCATCGGCTGGTGCGTTGCTATCGTCAACGATGACACGGTATCCAAGATACGTCGGAATATTGATTGTTGCGTCTGTTGGTTGAATATAAACAATCAAGTTATCTTGTTGCAATTTAGTATATACAGCTGAGTGCATAACCATGACTTTAAGTTTATCGGCAGAATCACCAAGTAGTTGTTTGGCGTTAAGCACTTCTTTGGCTGTAATTGGTTTTGTCGCAATGTTTAGCAAGTGTGTAGAAGCAAGCGCTCCGCTTTCGGCGAACAAACCTTTAAGCACTGAAAGCAACACTTTTTGTTCTTGACGAACCCAATAATCGCCGATTCGAGCAAGGATAGCTCGTGATGGGTCATCACCAGAAACGACAGCCGCCAACTCGTTGACAGCCCAACCACGACCACGATACATAACCGCAGCAACGTCTTTACCTGCTGTGATTTTACCAGTTGAAAGTTCCTTATCTTCTGCAAGAACTTCGTCATCTCCGTTAAGGTCATTCCAAAACGGCATGTTAACGATTGTATTCCCTGCTGTAATCATTTTAGAAACACGTTCGTCAGCGACTGCGATACCTGAGTTAACGATTAGTGATTTTTGAGCAGTATACTGCTGAATATAAGCATTGTAAATCTCTGGCGTAATAGTATCCAGAACTTTTGTAATTTCGTTTGACATTTAAATTCTCCTTTTATTTGCTCTGTTGTTGCAAGAACTGAGTCAAATTCATTTCAGGATTTGCAAGAACTGACTCAAGACTTGTTTCTTTGGGTGGTTGTCCACCGCCTAATTTGGCGCCGCCTAACTTAGTGAACCCTTCTGGTTCTTTAGGTGGCTCTGGTGCTTCCTCAAAGAAAGTTGGAAGACTTGCTTTCAGGTCCTTGATTTTATTCTCAAGGTCTTTCACATTGCCTTCGTCATCGACTTCAAGGTCACCAAGTTTAAACATGAGATAATCAACGTCAGTCCCTTTAGCATCCGTCAAAGCGTCTTTGATTGTCTGTTTACGAGCGTTATCTTTCGCTTCCTGTTCTAGCATTTCAACTCGCTCTTTATAAGACTTCAATTCGCTTTGTAGCCCCTCATTGTCCTTGTTATTTTTCTTCAAAGTGGCAAGAGTAGCATTGGCTTCGTTAAGCTGTGCTTCTGCCGCGGACAGTTTTTCTTGCGTAGCTTGTACGGTTTTGCCGTGCTCTGCCATGATTTGATTGATAACTTCTTCAGACAGTTCTAGAGACTGTAGAAATTCACGTTTCATTTGTTCTCCTTCTACGTCCTTTTAACGTGAGACGACCACGAGAATTTGAATAATGTTGACAATTTAACGCCTTGTCTTGGCGAAAGTCCTAGGTTGGATTTGAACCAACGGTCAAGCTTTTGCAGAGCTCTGCCTTTCCTCTTGGCTACTAGGACAAAACAAAAAAAGCCGTATTTCTACGACTTTTGGGTATAAAAAAAGCACTTAGCAAGTGCTAGGTGCTGTGCGTATAACTAAAACATTAATTCAATTTCAAATGGGTCTTTCTGTAGATTACTTTGATTATCTTCAATGTATTGGAGTATTCTCGAACTATCATCTTCTGTAAATAGTTTTAAATCTTCCTGCGAAATAATTCTATAGCCATCTTCCTTTGGCAATTCTTTAATCATTTTCACAACTGAACTATAAAGCCCGTCCTCGATATCCCAGTTCGGGACAATTTCAGATAGGGCGTCTAATAATAATCCTACAGATGTTTTCATTCTTTAATCCTCAAAATTCCTCTGTTGAAAATACTAATAATTTCGCCGTTATTTGAAATAATTCCATCGTGACCAGTGATAGCCGACCAAATATCCACGTTTTTATCCATTCCTTTGTTACTATACAACAAATTATAAATCTCTGTTAGCCCCGCCTCTTCTAACTGGCTGTCTGTAACGGATTTTGTGTAAAAGTCTTTTATCGCTTTAACGGTGGTCATATTAGCGTCACTAGGTAAGAAAGCTTCAATGATTTCACCACCTTCGCCATTTTTAGCGTAAGTCGCTGCTAAGCGCTGGTCCTTGCCAAAGTAGATACCTCTACCAAAAGCAGAACGATTGGCACCAGATATATCAAGCGGTCCATTTTTGAAACGGTCTACAAAATCCGCGCCAGTAAATCCAGCTTCATTTGCATTCACAACTCCACGATAAAGAGGAGTCATTCCGTCTGTATTCAAAACTTGAGTAGGCAGAACAGAGTAGTGACGTTTTTCGTATAGATACTTAACAAATTTAGCTTTGTTATCATCGTATCTATTCTTTATATCAATGAATTTTTCATTATATAAATCAATCCCCGTCTCTTGTCTAAATGCGGCAACTTCTTTTGTGGCGGATTGTAAAACTTTTTTTAAGTTAGCGAATGTATGGTTAGAGTAATCATTTAAATCAAGCTTATTATACATTCTTCCACTTTGTTTTTCAACAAATTCAAAACCTAGTTTTTCTTTTGTTTTATATTTCGATTCCGCCCATTCGGCATAATTCTTCCATTTCCCGACTTCTCCCGTCTCGTTGTCACGTCTCAAAAGCGCCGATTTATCGTTCTTCAAGCGTGAAACTGTGCGACAGCGACAATTACAATCTTCAGCAGCGATCCCAAACATGTGGGGCTGTTTTGCTTTAAGTCCGCTGACTTCAAAATCTTCGTCAGGTTTGACACGTTGACCATCAAGCTTAGCGTGGTCGCTACGAGTGCGATTGTCAAGTGTTGAAATCCATTCTTTTTCAAACTCGACACCCAATTTCATTGCTTCCATTTGCGACTTTTGTCTTGCGATTGCCTGAACTCGACCAGCTTCGGTGCGAGTTATGTTCAAGGCTTGACGATAAGAACTATAGCCAATCTCTGCCAACCTAGCAGCAGTCTGCTTGTAGCTGTAGCCTAACAGAAATACTCGTGTAAGCTCTGATTTGATATTTGACCTCAGTCTCTCGGCCACACCATCATTCAAGCGCTCGGACAGCTTGTAATTGGCTACAGGCGTCTCGATAATTGTCTTCAATTCTTCGCTTTTTAGTATTGTGAAATTGATAGCTGTGTTTTTAGACTCGTATTCGTAAAAGAGCTCGTTATAAGCTATTTTCCCCGTGTTCTCTAAATGGCCGTTAATTTCCGTTTTAAGCCCTTGTTTTAATTCCTTGGTTGATTTATCAAGTTGTTCTAAAAGGTTTGTCATACGGCTTAATTTTAGCTGTTCTGTGGACGATAGCTGTTCATAGCGTTGATAATCAACCAGCAAAGCTTTTTTCAGGTCCTTAATCGTGTCAACATACAAACCATATAACTGTTTATCAGTCTTCTTGTCCGCCTTCGCCAGCAGATTCTCGATTTCCTGTTGAAATTGGTTCAGTTCCGTCATCATCTACCTCTGTCATTTGGTTAAAATCAGACTTGTAAGCCTGTTCGCCCAAAGCTTTCTCGACTTCGTCCGGGTCAACTTCCAAGATTTCAGCCAATAGTTCCAAAACTGTACGGTCATCTAAGCGAGGAGCTGCCGTCATGACGTTGTTAATCAATACTTGCTTAGTATCCGCTTCAGTTTTAGCAACTGTGGCGTTATCGGTCTCGTTAGCCATAACTGAGCGTGTGATAGTCACCTCAATATCAGACGAATCGAATGCTTTGCCGTTCAATTCATTGATATTTTGGACAATCAGGTCAAGCATTTGCTTGATAACCGCTCTCAATCGAACCTCAGTCTTATTACATTTCAGGTCAAGCAAGCTGTAACGTGATTTAATTACGATATTTGTGATATTGCCGTCGCCAGTTTGAGAACTATCAAAGCCCATACCGAATTTGTAGATACCTTCTTTATCGATTGCTAGCTTAGTCTTACGAGCTTCGACCGGAATATCAACAGTCTGAACGTCTACGCCGCCATCTTCACCAACGCCAACAGTCTTCTTGGTTTTTAGGTTAGTGACCAATGAATCTAAGTTGTCACCTTCAAAACCGCGAACGATGTAAATCGGGTGGTCAAAGTCAATTAAGTTATTAGACAACGAGCAAGCCATCAAGTCATAGTCATCAATCAAGTCTTTAATAGGCTCTAAATCAGTCTTCTCACGCTTGTTATTGGCCAACTTGATAAACGGCACTTGGCCATAGCCTTTACCGTAGTAAGTCCCTTCCTCATCTTTAGCAAGCTGATGGAAAGCCGGATTCACCTTGATAGATTCGTCTAGCTCCATTTCACCTTCATCGACACAAACAAAGTAAAATACTTGTTCCTTCGTCCAGAACTGAGCGCGAACCACGTTCTTGACCTCGTTCTTGATTGTGATTTGGTCATCGTAGTAGTAAATCATCTGGTCAATTGCCAAGTTCTCGTCGTAAATTGGAATAGTTTTGAGTGCGTCAGCTGCTTTAAATTTGATTTTGCCATTCTCATCAACGTTCCAGAACGCATACTCATAGGACTTTTGACTAGCACCTTCGACAAGCTCTTGCAGCATAAGCTGAAAGTCGTCATCGATGTATTGTTCCAGATAATCTTGCAGTTCTAAATTTTCCGTTTCAAATTCGACCGGATTAGATAGCAAGTATTGGACTTTTTGGTCAACAAGTTCAGTAAAGAAACCGTGCGAAATCTTCGTATTAGCTCGATACTCTTCTTCCCTCAGCTGTCCGTTGCTGTCAAAGAAGAACATACGAGTCTTTAAAATGTCGTGCTGCGAGTCGTAATATCTGACACCATCAAACATTTTCCGCTTCAAAGCGCTAGTTCGGTCGTTGTTGATTAAGCTCTTAATCTCAGCACCAAGCGTTGAAATATCGTTAGTTTGTAGCATTGTATACTCCTTAATATAGCCAATTTTTGCTTTCGACACATTGCAAAGCATAGCGAAGTGCGTCCATCAAGTGGTTGTTTTTATCTTCTGGTTTATTCAACCAATTACCCTCCTTGTCTTGTTGGTAACAATAGCTGTAAAATTCGTCCATGATGTGAGTACAAGACGGATGTACAATAATTTGATAGCCTTGTAACTTCGAAATACCTGCCATGATTGAATCTTTACCTTTGCGACTAGCTTTAACACGTCTTAAACCATGTTCTTGTTTAAGCTCTTCAATCAAACGCGATTCTGCACAATCTGCAATGATAGTCGCTTTCTGATAACCTTTTGATACAATCAAACCAGCCACTTCACGAGTGAATAGGCCGACTTGATAAGCTTCATCAAAAATATGTATTTCCTTCGTCTCATCATTAATCAAGCAAGCCACAAGTGCCGTTGGGTCGTGGGTGAAACCAAAGTCAAGACCAAGAGCTAGTTTATTATTCTTGTCTTTAAGCAGCTCGTCTTTGTCAAAGTCTTCAACCTTAACATTCTCGAATACAAGTCCTTCAGCTACGCCCCATTCGCCATCGCAAACGATACGAGCACGCCTTGGATTAGTGACATATAAGTCTTCATAACGTTGCTTATCGACTTCATCTAACCACTCGTTGCATTTGTAGGTTGTAGTCAAAGCTAACGTGTTGGCTCGCTGTGTGTCTTTATCGAAAAAGACATGTTTCAGCCAGTGTCTTTCATTCCACGGATTAAACGTCACTGTAATCTGCTTAAAGAAGTCAGGAACGTCTAAGCTACCACGAATAGACTCGACGACTGTACTAAACTTGTCTTCTGTTTCAATTTGATAAGCTTCCTCGAACCAAGCCCAGCAAAGAATACCAACGTCAACAGTGATAGACGTGATTTTTAATTCGTCATCAAGACCACGAAACAGAATCTTTTGACCTGTCTTCTTCAAGGTGATTTCAGGCAAGCTTTCGTTGAATTTAAAAAGGTGTGTAACCTTTAATTGATTACACGCCCATTTAAAATCCGTATAAGTTGACTGCTTGTTAGTGTTTGAATACCTACGAACCACCAATAGGTTAGCCCACGGGTATTTCAAAAGCCTTGTGATAAAGTTCAAAGCCGTCGTTTTCGACTTCTTCGAACCACGAGAACCCTTGACAACTCTGTAAAAGTTCTTAGAACGCCAAAACTTACCGTATCCGCCACCAACCATTTTAGGAAGGTCGACGACAACGTCGTTAGTCTGCGATGTCGTCTTCATTCGCAAACACCACCGTTCCTTGCACCTCAACTTCCTGCTTGTCGGTCCACATTCTGTAACGTTTTCCGAGGAGTTCTGCGGCTTTGATACGGTCTTTAGCGCTAACTTCGATATCAGTCAATTCCTGACCTAAATCACCAACACCAATAACAGTCTGTTCAGTTTCTTCACCTCTCATGACAGAAGTCAAATATTCTAGAACTTCTTGCTGACTAGCAACCTTTTTTGATTGCAAATCAGCCAGGCGCTCATCTATATAAGATTTGATTGTAGTATTTTGTAGTAACTTGCTTGCATTCGTGTTCGCGTATTTTTGACTGTAACCCGCTTTAATAGCTGCTTGCGTTGCATTTGCCGAAATGATGTACTCATCGGCAAAACGTTGCTGTTTTATGGTCATTTTAGCGATTTTCCATCACCCCCCCACACAAAAAAGAGGCGGATACTTCGTCCGTCTCTCACATTTTTTCTATAATATAATTTTAACACTCACAAACGTCATTATTCCAGCTATTTTCTCGCTTTTCTCTCCCAATTCGGAAGACCAGCAACTCGCCACCGCGGTAGCTTTCAGCGAACTCAATCGCTCCACGCTCTAACATACGATAAAACTCACTCTCCGAGTAGCCCAATTCCATGTAAATGGCGCAATCAGACTTCATCTGCCACTTACAATACTTCTCGATTAAAATTTGTCTGACAAACGGGTCAATAATACGATTGATAGCTTTCGTAATTGCTTGCATTTCGTCCCAAGCTGCCACTCGTCTAGTTACTTGTATCTCTGTTTGCTTGCTATTGCTGAATCCTGCCGCTTTGGGTTCTAGTGAATACGTAGCTGTAATTTTGGGTGTGTATTCTTCCCCAGCCATACGAGAATAGCGACGATAAAGAGATAAAACCTCGTAAGCATTCTGTTTAGTTAAAGCCTTGTCAATTTCCTGAAAAAGTCGCATTTTCTCAATCTCCTTATGATATAATATTGATATTGGAAACGATTGCTAAGGAGCTGATTGCGACTTGGCTTTTTTTGTTGTTTTTCTTTAAATTCGATGTACTTAACTTTTTAAATCATAGCTCAATTCCCTCGATTTCAGCACGTCGTTCTAAAACAACAAGGTAAACACACATTGCGCCAAACTGTTGTTCAAGCAGTGTTACTGGACAATTCAATTCAAAATCTAATTTCCCTTGACGATAATTATCTAGCAGTTCACCTAACTTGACAGTGCGTCTTTGCAATTCTTTATGCTCGTTTACCATTCGTTCTTTATAAGCTTCCATTTTAATCCTCCAATAATTTATATGTTTCCTCAAAAATTTCTTTCTTGCATACATAGCATTCACCAGTCTGGTTCTTAATGAGATAGTCGCCATCTGAGAAACGCATTTTCCCCTCAAGCGTATCAATCGAATGTCTTATAGGCCCATAGCAAAAAACGATTCTTTGCAAAAAAGCAAACTCTTTAGTCTCTTCGTGATTGTCCTCAGTAACTTGAATAGCCTCAACAGGCGTTGTTTTAATATACTTTTTAATCATTCTTCTACCTCTTTCGCAAATTGCCATGCCCATTCGAAATCTTGCTTGATTTCTGCTTCGGTTAGTTGACAGTCTCCAAATTTTTCCCATTGTTCTATACAATACCTGTTGACAATAATTTTCCCATTTTTAAGTCTAGAAAGTATATAATGGTCGTCTGTTGGGCAGTTAGGACTCGGTAGCTCAACCGTATACAACTTCTCTTTCTCAACCTCGTAGCCGAAAAGCTTCATCTTTACAAGCGTTTCAATTGGTTTGTTAACATCGAGTTTAAACCACCAATACAATTCAGTGTTTAGTTCGCTTCCGTCTTCATAAAATTCTACAAAAAGGTCATACACTCCATCTTCAAAATCATCTTTGATTAACTCATAAAAATCCGCTACAAATTGCGGAACCACAGGTTTTTCTGGTTCATCTAGTTTAGTAATCAATGCAAGGTCGCACTTCGTGGCCCATTCAAATCCTTTGTCAAACTAGCTTCCATCGATTTCCGATGGCATTCCCAATCGTCTTTTCAACTTGTCAATCAATTCTTGCTTATTCATATTCCACTCCCGATTCTTTAAGTTCTTTTCTAATTTCAACCATATAGTCTAAAATGGCTCTGGTAATTTTTTGTCCTAACCTTTCGCTTCTAGGTAGCTCATATTCATGTACTTGCATAAATGATACACATTTGATTGATTTAATTTTATGTGAAGAAACTATGTCAGCTAATAAGTTATATTCTGATTTTAGTTTGTTAACTCTTTTTAAATCAGTTATCTTCATACTCAACCCCCAAATCTTTCAATTCTGCTTTTAATTCATCAGCGTAATCTTCAAACACCTTCTGAATTTTTTCTTTGATTTCGTCTTCCATAAATAAACAGTCATCTCTTCCGTCAGGATATTTTACAGCAATGTGATAAATTTCACTTTTAGACAATGTTTCTAAAATTTTGACGTTTTGGACAAGTGTATTCGCTCGCTCTAACTCTTCCAGATTCATCTTAGTTTCATCAGGCTCTTTGAGTTGCTCGACAAGCTCGATTGCTTTATCGCAAGCTTCATACCATTTTTCTTCATCAACACTTTGTGGTGGCGCCTATTTAGTATGTCTCAAAGCTTTAATCATCGTCTGTTTAATGTTCATTTCTACTCCTTCACAATTGTAATATTGTACCCTTCAATGGTTCGTCCGTCTGTTGTTTCGATTTCAATTCTTTTCTGGCCGAAATAATAATTTTTTATTTTCACACGCTCCCAACCACAATTCTGCTTATCGGTTGGTATGTAAGCGTACGTGCCATGACTTGCCGCGTTTCCGCTTTCTGAACACCCAACAAGCCCAATTACGGTCAACACTAGACCGACTAGCATTATTAGCGCTTTATTCTTCATCTGTCAGCACCTCACTCGTTATTTGTGATTGTTACAGGAAGAATGCTTTCAGGCATGTACTCAACTTCGTACTTGTATTTATTGACTTTCGTTCCGTCTGTTAAATCTTCGACGACGTACATGTTATTTTTAGTCATGTTGATTAAGTGCTTTCTGTATTTTCCTTTTGATACTTCAGCAATAACGACTAACTTCTTGCTGTTTGACGTATCAACTGAGATAAGACCTTCCACTTTGAATTCAATCTTGTCTGTACGTGTGTTGATAACTGCTACACGTCTGCGAACGTTGAAATTATCAGCTTCTTTGCTAATGTTATAAGAGACTTTATCTGATTCTGTAGAGCAACCTGACAACGTAGCTAAACCAATTGTCATGAGCGCTGCACCTGCCAAAGCTGCGATTTTTTTATTCTTCATTCTCTAATACCTCGATTTCCTCAATTTCACTGTTTGTTAGTGTGAACCGTACCTTCATAATCGTACTCTCCCCCGTAATTGTCAGCGTGATAGATAATTCTTTGATTATCCTTTAATCGCTTGATTTCGTATTTCTGCTTAGTATTTTCAAGTTTTAACTCGGTAATTTTATTGTTATAAACAGTTTTTTGCATTCCTAGCTCAATCGTGAAGAAGACGACTATAACGATGGTTGTAAACGATAACAACATACTTAAAAACATGTATCTTTCAGCTTTCAACTTACCACCTCATAGTATTCTGTCTGTCCGGGCTCTTTACGAGCTTTTTCTAGGTATTTTAGAGCTTGTTTTCTTGTTTTAAACTCTGTTTCTTTAAAATCTTTGTCCGTAGCGAACCAAGTCGCTGTTCTAAGCTTTGGGCTGTATTCTCTAACGATAAATTTTCTTGTCATAATTCCTTTATTTCCAATCTAACCCTATATTTTCCGGGTATTTCGCTTGGTCCACCTCGTTTAAAAGTCATAAACTTAATGACTTCCGAGTTATCGTCCGTCCAGATTCCGGCGTCTGTCAATCCATCAACAAGCGCTTTTACTGTCGGATAAAAGTTGGGTGGGTCAAGCCGTCTTTTTGTAGGGGCGTAAATCGTCACTACGAGCCCACAAGGGCGCTTTTTTGAATAAGGGGTACAATTATACCTTTGACCCTCTTTAACGGCTGTGGCACGTAAATATGCGGTGATTTTGGCCTTTTGCGTCCAATGGGGACGGTCATTGGCGTTTAACATCTGTTTTTGCTTTTTGGTATTCGATAAAATAAACTCAAATTCCATCAGTCAGCCCCGGAATCTCAAAAGCGACGTGAGTGACATCTTGACGTTCTTTTGTGTACCAATCGAAATAAAACTCGTGCGTTTTGCTGTTATAAGTTACTTCCACATAATCCGGAAGTTTTGAGTTTGGATTGCTCATCGGATAAGCTTTCTTGCTGTCAAAACTAAACATTCCTTTAGCATTTCCAAGCGTGTAGTTAAACCAGACCATATAAACTTCATGCGATTCAATTTCAAGGTGCTCTGAAATTTTATGTTTAGCGTATCCCTCAAAATCTTCTTGCGTCAGTTTGATAAGTTCTTCTTTCATTTTTAAACTCCTAAAAAACAAAAGCAGGCACATTTAAATTGTGAGTGAGTAAGGCTTGTGCCTGCTGAAATTCTTTACATGTCGTCCTGTTAACCGACACGTACTTTCTAGGTCACTTTTTGAGCCGATTCCGAGGCTTATTTTTTACTTTGGCGTTCACCCAATAGATAACCTAAGAACAACCAAACAAACGCCATTCCTGCTTCTTTAAAAAAAATCAATCATGCTAGTTCTCCTTTTGGATTCATGTACCATTCAAGCATTTCTGCTTGATTATCTGCTAAATATTGCTCAAATTCCTGAAATTGTAAGATTGCCCAACGCAATCGATGAAGGTCAGCTTCGCCCTTTGAGCAGAACCCAGAAACACTAAAGAATGGTTTTAGGTGATAAGCGTAGTCTGTCTTACCTAAAACATCAATGTTGAAAGTTGGTGCTTTTTCAAGTTTGAAATCTAAAACGAATTCAGTGCCAAGGTCATGAATGACCTGCAAGTTAGTTCCGTCCGAATAGATAGCGACGCTATCTGTAACGTGTTCCATTTGCATGTTTTTAATCTCCTATCATGTCATTTAAGCTAATAAGTTTAGAAAGTTTCTTTTGAGCTTTGCAATAGTCGCAATGACCGCATTTTTTAGGTTTTTGCTTACCTTGAATGACGTCCCAGACTTCTTTGACATTGTCTTTGATATAGTCAAGACCCTCTTCAAGCCAATTCTCATCGACTTTGATAAATTCTTTGTCAGGAACGTTCTCTTTTGATACAGCGACGATAAGTGGTCTAAACTCTTGCCCTGTCATCTGTTTTAGCAATTCACGATAGAGAGCAAGCTGTCCGTTATAACCGAAATTCAAGATATTGTTAACTGCCGCTGGCACTTTCTTGCGTAAGTCTACGTTCCATTCCTCGTTATAGATTGACCTCATTGTCTTCAGGTCAACAAAGTAGCCGCGAGATAGGTTGATACTGTCAAGCTTGCCTTTTATCGGCACTCCTTCGATTTCACCAATAACAATCATTTCTTTTTTGACATCATCACTTGGATAGCCGTGATATAAACGGTTAAAATTATCGTCATCTTTCAAGGCGTTAATCATTTTTTCGCCGACAACGAAATCAGCTTTAAGATTTCCTTTATTCTTACCTGTCTTGGCAATGATTTTTTCTTTGTTTTCTTCAACAAAAGCGTCGTGAACCCTTTTGGATTCAAAGTAGCTATGTACGTAGTTGCCGACCAAAAGAGCGGTCTCGTCTCGGTCTTCTACCCATTCGCCATTATCAACGGCGTAAGCCTTAGCTTGACATTGCATGTATTGCTTAAATCGTGAATTAGACAAGTAAGTTTTGTCTTGATAATAATTCTCATCTGTTAGTTTAGTCATATAGGTCTCCTAGCTGCTCAAATAGCTCTGTTTGCTCTGGTTCATGTAAATTATCAGGTTCAGACATTTCGGTCGATTCTGGGGCTTCCGTGAGCTCCTGAGGGGTGTCTTCGATTGGTGCCACATCTTTAGGTTGTTTTGTTTCTTCGTCAGCAGCTTCTGGCAATGATTCACCAAGGAAACTGTCAATGCTTTCACTGTCGTCTTGTTCTGGCGTTATGTCTTTGACATTTCGTTCGTCATCATATTCGTTCGCTGTCGTTCGATTGACCGCGTCAATGAACAAGTCATTGTCGTCGCTTGTGTTAAAGAACTGTTTAGCAGCACGATTGATTACAGTACGTTTTGCCATTTCTTGCGGGAAGTTGTTTTGAATTGACTTGTTTTTCGATTGGGCCCAAGCTTTATCAATTTCTTTCTTGGTCATGATTGTCAAAACTTTCTCACCATCGTTTTTTTCGATGATACAGTAAGCACCGATGATTGGATTATCCTGATTCAGCCAATTAGTATCGTGTCTGACTAGCACCTTGTGACCCTCGACGTTCTTAATTTCAACGTCATCACCTTCATAAATCACTTGAGCGTAAATATCTTTGACTTCAGGCAACTGTTTAACGACTTTCATCGTTCCAAAATACGAACGTGTTAATTTGACTTTGTTCCCGTAAGGAATGAAATAGCATTGAGTTTTAGCTGGACTTAAACCTTGTGTAACCATATCAAGCAAGGCGTTGTAAATGCTGTCTTGCGTACATTTTCCTAGCAAATTGCCGCTATTTGAATTCGTCAAAGCGTAATAGGCAGAGCTTAGAGCATTACTTACACTGTAATTTGGCGCTACTAGCAAGCCTTCGCCTTTCATTTCTTCAATTCGGTTAGCCACACTTGACGTAATTTGTCTTTGCGTTAATTCTGTTGTTGTCATAATCTGCTCCTTAAATTAATTGCTCTTTAATTGTTTCAAATACTTCGACTTCGATATTTGTTTGCTCTTTGATTTTCTTAAGTAAGTCAAGCGCTGAGTTTTCTTTATCAAAAAATACTATTTCACCATTGATAACTAGCTCATATGTTTCAATCATTTCGTTCTCCTCTTGCATTTTCTCTTTGTCTTGATTAGTTTCACTGTTTTCAAGTGCTTCTTTATCGACTTCTGTCGGGATTTCATAGCCGTGCATAGTCAAAGCTCGAATAAAAATTTCATTGACATCAATCAATTCATCAGTTGGAATTTGGCTGAATGGCTTACTATTGTTCAGATGTGCCATACGTTTATAAATCGCAAACGTAATTCTTACATTCTTTCCTGTGGGATTATTAAGTGTATTTTTTAAGCTAGCCATAGGATAGCCGATTGTATAGCCAAGCATTCTATCAATGTCTTGTGCTGATTTGTTTTTTAATTTACGTAATTTTTTTAAATCTCCGACAAAGACAGCAGCGTATAACATTGCGTAAAAATCAAAGAAAACCGTTTTTTTGTATTTCTTTTCAAATTTCAACAGGGTTTTATCCTGAGACGCCTCTTTAAAATCGGCTAATAATTTTGTCCTAGAAGGTTCAGAAAACAAATTAATTCTTTCGATGATTTCTTGTTCTGGCTTAACTCCTTTTTTCTTTTGTCTATGTAGATATTTCTTTTTACTATTCTTCATTTTTTCTCCTCTTTACCAATCTTCTAGCTGGTCATCTTTCCAGCGGTCATAAGCTTCGTCTTCATCACCCTGAAATACTTCTTCGTGGTCCTCATACGTGCTTAACCAATTATCATAATCAAAGTCACCAAATAATCCACGTTGCATTAGCTGACCTTTCTAGCTTGCAGCAAGTAGTAGCAAGTCTTAGCGCCATAATCAATGCGAATGCTATTTCCACTCATTGACTTTCTAAAGCGTGGTTCTGAAATAGCTGAATAAGCATATACATGATTTTTGGGCGCTTTAATCGCTTGATGCATATCGTCATAGAATCCAAGATGAAACTTGCGATAACCGTTGATTACATGTAATAATTCAACTTTCATCACTCTTCGTCCTCATCTGGAAATAACACATCACCTACTGTCTCCGCTACATCTTTACCATCTAACACATCTTCAAGAATATGTGAGAAAACGTGCATTGTTTCAAAGAATATCAATTTATGTTCTGGCTGTTCAATAATCCCATCCTCGTGTAGCCCAAGTGCTAGCGTTGATGTTCCGTGCATAAACTCTTGTAGTTCTTCGATACGTTTCAAAGTTTTGTGTTGTTCTAAAATTGTTTGTTTTACGTTCATGTTTATGTTTACTCCTCTAAAAATGCTGCTTTCAGCGCGTCAAGCTTAGCTTGCTCGTCTACTGTTGCTTCGTGTTTGTATTCTTCTTCTACCCATTCAGGGACGTTGCTTTTGGATGGTTGCTGTTTGGTAGGATAGCTACGTCGCTGTTTTTGGTTATGAAATTCTTCTTTCTCTTCGTTGGCTTGCTCTACAGTGGTAATACCTTTCGCTTTCCAACTGTCCAAAATTCTAAACGTGTAACTCGGATTATCAATACCGCCGTCAGTAGTTCGTCTAACTGCTTCTTTAACCAGCTCCATATCCATACCGTCCAAGCCGATATACTCTAACAGACGTGTCATGTGTCTATCATTGACCTTTAGACCTTCCGCTTTTACGAATTGCCCGAAATTGATTGGCTTGTTATCTGTATATATATTATTTGATATATTAGTATTGATATTATTAGTATTGATTCCGTGTACTTTGTTCACTTCCAGACGTGTACTTTCTACACTTCCAGTGTGTACTTTGTTCACTTCCGGACGTGTACTTTCTACACTTCCGTTGATATATAGGCGATTAGGTTTATTCATACCTTGTCTTACCTCTTCCAACAGCCCCACTTCGACTAGCTCTTTCTTAGCCTTAACGACTGCTTTGTTTGAGCAATTAAGTTCTTGCATGAATTGCTCGATAGTGAAAATCATGAAAATTCTTCCATCTTCGTCATACCACTTGTTTTTAATTGATAGCGTCCGACGGTCGAAAAGCAACATATACATCATTTTCGCTTTGTCGCCGAGGTTCTTGTATGGCTCTTCTTTCAAGAGCCATTGTGGAAACTGGTAAAAAGCGTTGTTTTTTACTTCGTTTACATACATTATTTTTTAACCTCTGCTAACATTTCACGCAAACATTGATTTTCATGTTCCAAGTCATGAACACGTTGTTTTAAATGATTGCAATCTCTTGTGAGGACTAATAAAGCTTCATGGTTTTCTACAGCGATTTTTCTGTAGCGTTCTGCTTCATTTGGAAAAGTTGGAATTTGATGTGTCCCTTCTTTGTCTTCAGGAAAAAAGAAATCGTGGACTTTACCGAAAAATTTCATCGTCTTATTGCTCCTTATCGTCTGTGTAGCGGCCAATAAATGGCAAGATTGTGATTTCTGTCAATGCTAAAATGATTGTTGTGATAATTATGTATGTCATGCTGTTTGCTCCTCTAATCGATTTTCGTTAATCATCATAAGAGTTCTGTAAACTAGATGGCCCGCTGGGATTGTGTAGTTTGCTGGGTCAAATTCAACTAGCTTTGTTTCGTTGTTCTCGGTTACTTCTCGGTAACTAGTAACTTTAGGTTTCCATTGTTCTTTTTTTCGTTTCATGTTAAAATATCCTTGTTCGTTTATGTTTGCCCCTGACTAATTGCCCTTAGTCAAGGGCCTTTTTTTGTGTCTTCAGACTGGCTGATATGGCCCTAGTAGGTCGTTTTCAGCCGGATAAAAATAAATTAGGAGATACTATCGTGTAAATGAATAAAAAATCATATTGGTAAGGAAAATAAAACATAGTCAAATTGATATTTATGAGTAATCACCTACTAGAGCCGTATCAACCAACCTGAGAAACACGGTTAATTAAGCAATGTTATTCAGTAGCTTATCAGCAAAATACAATTGCCCTTTACCTGTAATTTTAGGTGTCTTATTAATGCTGATATGACCGTCTGAGTGATTGATAGTCGTTTCTTTGATTTCAAACAGACCCAAATCCATCGCTTTTTGTGTCGGCATGTTCCAACTGCTACCTTTCCTGTTAATAAGATAGCCATTTTGGCGCAACCACGAGAATAAGCGATTCTGACCAAAATTAAGGCCGTTTTGACGCATGAGCTTAGCGAAATCACCGACTAAAATAGACGTATGACTTGCGCTGACTGCGTTAGCAAAGATGACTTTAGGCTTTTGCTCTTCGATTGTTGCTTCAAGCTTAATGATTTTACGGTCAGCAATTTTAAGAGCTCGTGCCATGATTTTCTCAGGACTATTAAAGTCTTTTTCGACTTGGATAAAATACTCTCTAACTTCATGACCTTTAGAAGTTTTAGACATCATAGCTAAATGTTCTGCCATGCGAATGCTGACAGCATAATCTTGAAGTTCACGAACGGCACCGTTATTTACAACCGTAGTTCCAACTACACTTGTAAAATCTTCGTTCTCTTTAAACATTTTGAAATTTTGCTCTACCCATTGACTGAAACGAGTTTTAACCTCTAAACTTCTATGTAAGTCACGGGCCGAAACAACAGCACTATCGTCTCTGAAATCTATATGAATTAACTCATTCATTTAATCACCTCTTCCATTTTTTTATTTTTCATAACATAATATGTAATATCGTCGTCCATTTTTGAATTGGCGAGTTTCTTCTCGGTAACCCCTATTAAAATTGGATTGATAAATTCTTTTGAATAGGCTAATAATTGAATAGTCGGATTTTTATTATCTGTTTTCAATTCAATAATCACTGGTCTCTTGCTGCTTTTTTCTTCGGCTAAAATGTCAATTCGACCACTTTTTATTACAAATTCACTTTTTACGAATTCAAAATTAGGGAATAGTGTTTCAAAGTTTTGACAGATATAACTCTGCATATCCTTTTCACGATTTTCCCTGCTGTTTTCACATTCTAGAGCGTGAATGAATTCCAAGTCTAAAAAGTCAATGAGATATATTGTTCCTTGAAACTTATTCAGATATTTATCTTTGATAAAAGTTCTTAACCTTTTGATTTGTTGTGAGTTGTAATTGCATTTTTGCTTTTCTCTAGCTGCCCACAAAAACAATTCTTCAAAAGAACTAAACTCTTGATTTTCGTTTAAAGTAACGTTAATTAATTCGTTCATAGAACTCCTTTCTAACTTGCTGATAAATGTTTATTTCGATTTAATTCGTATTTTTTCCCTAAAAAAATAAAATCAGGGTCTACTTCGTAGAAATCGGCAAGTTTTCGTAATAGATTCACCGGAATTCTTGTGCTGTCGTGCTCATATTTAAGCAAAGTTTGATGATGGATTCCGATTTCTTCAGCTACTTCTTTAGCTGATAAGCTGTAATTCGTACGCAAGGCACGTAACGTCATTTTTTGCATATCCTACTCCTTTCTATTTTTTGTTCGTAAGCACGCAATTCGATTTCGTGCTCTACTCGTTTGCATAATTTCAATGCTTCTCCGTAAGTTTCGCTTGATTCGATAATCTTGTCAGCTGTTTCGATAATTAAGTCTTCACTCATTGCTGCTCCTCTCGGTCTTTAGACTGATTTAAAATCTTAAAAGACTTTATATAATATTTTTGTGGATAAAACCTTTACGCTCTTTTATTCATACACAAAAATATTGAAAGGAGAAAATGTGAGTAAGAATTTCGATACTTTTAAAGAGAAAACATACGACTCTTTACGACAAATGATTTCGGGTGACACCAATATAATTTTAGGCATGATTGAAACTCTTTTGCAAGCTCAAGCTAAAGATTTAGAAGTTACGTTTAGTAACGAAAAAATCAATGCCTTGACGAAAAAAATTGATGAACTCGAGTCAGAGATTCGTAAATTTTCGAAGTAGACTCATTTAATTTTCGTCTACTTTCAACTATTTGTTTTTGATTTTCAAAGTTGAAAGTAATCCAAGCTTTTTCAAACGCTCTTATCGCTTCTACGATAGAGTGTTTTTTGTTTCCACAATACGGATAGCGCTTTGGTTTCATACGCTCACCCCCTTGCTTTGTTAAGGCCTTTCTCAACCTTACGAGTTTATTATAATACGAATTAAATCGTATGTCAACAGTTTTTACGAAAAAATTCGTATTTTTTATGCTTTTTTTATTTACAAATACGAATTAAAACGATATTATATAGTTAGAAAAAATTGAAACGAGGTACAATATGGCACGAGGAAGAGGAAAATTAACGCCTCAAGATATCGAATATATGAAAATAATCTCTAGCAATATAAACAGATTATTAAACGAGCAAAATAAGAAACAAGTTGATATCGCAAGAGGGACTAAAATCCCACCTTCAACTATTACTGGATATGTAAAAGGGACTTCTCTTCCTATTCCGGGAAATGTAGAAAAAATTGCTGATTTTTTCGGAGTTCTAAAATCCGATATTGACCCACGTTTTAAAGCTACCAAAAAAACAATTTCATCTAAAATCAACTTTGACCCTCGCCAAGCGATTTTACTGTCTAACTATAATAAGTTAAACGACAATCGCAAGGATAAGCTTATACAGGTTTCCGAGAAGCTTTTGGCAGAGGAAGAAGGCAAAGTTATTGATATTTGCGAAAAACGTGCCGAATACGAAACTAGAAAGCGTGTGAGCTTACCCGCTCCCGGTAAGGTTTCGGCTGGTACTGGCTACTGGCAAGAGGACGACTATGACACTATGGTAGATTTCTACGAAGATGAAATCCCAGACGAAAGCGAATATGACACTATCGCGATTGTAGTCGGCCATTCAATGGAGCCTAAAATCAAAAACGGCGATTTTCTTTTTATCAAATTGAAGAATCAAGTTGACCTAAACAAAATCGGCATTTTTAAAGTTGACGGTGAAAACTACGTCAAGAAACTAAAAAGCGACCGTCTAGAATCGCTTAACAAAGAATATGATGATATTCAACTTTCCGAAGAGAACGATATTCGAACAATCGGAGAAGTTGTTGATATTTACAGGGAGTGTTAAAAAATGAGCGAAGAAACTAGGCCGATGGAAGTTATCTGTCATGACTTAGATTGTCATTGCAACAGACGCAGAGAATGGGTTAAAGTCAATGGTGAATGGCACCCGCTTGAATATTCAGTAGATGACCCTAACGAGCCACCGATGACCGAAAAAGAGAAAGAAAACGTTGCTAAAATCATTATCGCCTCTATGGCAAAAGAATAAATAATCGTGCAAATACTGAATCACGTTAAAAGCTGAATTAAAGGAAATTATTGAAATGAAAAAAGTTATTTTAGGAAGTATCACACTTCTTTCAGTCGTTACACTTGCCGCTTGTTCGTCAAATTCAGACACAAGCTCTAGCACTTCATCAAGTACAAGTACGTCACAAAGTTCTACTACTTCATCAAGTAAAAAAGTAGATAACAGCGTTTACGATTCTGTTATTAAAGAATTAAATGATAATTTAAATCCTGACAATGATTCAAACTTTACTGTTGAAGTCGAAAACAATGTAGCTGACAGCGATTTTCCGGACGGTCATAACGTAATTAATATTACGCTTTCTAATGAAGGCGCCGATACTATGAAACAAATTATCGAAGCGGTTGATTCTAATACAGCTGATGAAACTCAAAAAGTTATATTGCAAGCTTACCGTCAAACAATTTCCGAAGCTGCTAAAACTCTACCAGATGACACAACTACAATCGCTTTACGTTATAAAGTTGACGCTGACCAATATCGCGTTGTTGCATTGTCAAGCAAGAATGAAGACATTATTCCCGTAGAAGTTGACTAAAGAGGTTAGATTATGAAAGTTGGATTTAGAAAACCAAGTTTAAAAAAGAGTTTGAAGGCTCGGACAACGGCAAAGTGGAAAAGACAAGCTAAAAGAGCCATTATCCCCGGCTATGGTAAAAAAGGTATGGGCTGGGTAAAGAATCCAAAGAAAGCAGCTTATAACAAGGTTTATCATAAAACTACATTTGGTCTATCTGACATCATGAAATTATTTAAGTAAACAAAAAAAGCCCACGCTCAAATTTTGGACGAGGAGAGCGTGAGCTAATAATTAATAGTATAGTAAAAGCCTACTTTTAGTAGGGCTCTTTACTATACCCATTTTAACAAGAAATGAGGTATAAATCAATGCAAACAAAACGAAAAGTAGCTATATACAGTCGTGTTTCTACACTACACCAAGCCGAGGAAGGTTATTCAATCGGTCAACAAATTGAAGCTTTAACAAAATATTGTCAAGCTATGGGTTGGGTTATTTACGACAACTATTCTGACGGCGGCTTTTCTGGCGGTAAGCTAGAACGACCAGCTATGCAAAAAATGATACAAGACGCTGAATCTGGCAAATTTGATACTGTAGTCGTATATAAGCTTGACCGTCTTAGTCGAAATGTCAGAGACACGCTCTACTTAGTCAAAGACGTTTTTAACGCTAACAACGTTGATTTTGTTAGCTTACAAGAAAACATAGACACAAAATCAGCTATGGGGAATCTGTTTATCACACTGCTTTCTGCTATCGCCGAGTTTGAGAGGGAGCAAATCAAAGAACGTATGCAGCTAGGTGTTAAAGGACGAGCAAAGTCAGGGAAAACAACTTCATGGCATACACCGCCTTACGGATACGTTTACAATCAAGAAACTCAAATGTTGAATATAGAGCCATTTGCTGCTGAGACCGTCAAAAATATTTTTGATAAACTCAATTCTGGGTGGAGCATAATGGAAATCACAACATTTTTGCGAAAAAACCACCCTGACAATTGGAGACCTACAAAGGTTACAAGAATACTAAGTAACATATCTTATACAGGTAAAGTCAAGTATAAAGGAGAAATATTTGACGGGTTACACGAACCAATCATATCCGACGAAACATACACACGTGCCCAGCAAATGCTACGTGAGCGCTCTGAAAAAGCAACGAATACTAGGGCTTTCCAAGGAAAATATTTACTTTCTCGTATCGTAAAGTGTGGATACTGTGGTGCTCCTTTACAAATAGACAGTTATAGACCTAAAAAAGACGGTACAAGGACAAGAACCTACTCATGTCCTAACCGTTTCACTGGTAGAGCAAAGGCGACCATTTATAATAATGGAAAATTTTGCGAAAAATCAAGGCGTCATAAAGCTGATGATATTGAAAAATATGTCTTAACAGAAATCAGTAAGCTACAGTTGAATCCTAAAATTATCGAATCCTTGTATAAAGGTAAGCCCGAGGCAAATTTAGACACTTATTATAATCAGCTAAAAAAAGTTAATGATAAACTTTCAAAATTAAATGACCTATATATCAACAGCTTGATAGATTTAGACAATCTAAAAGAAAAAAGTGACAAGATTTTGAAAGAAAAAAATAGCATAGAAGAGATTATAGCCAAAAATAAAAACAAGCCAAACAATAAGCCTGCATTTGAAAAAGTTATAAAGATGGAAGATATATCGACAATGACTTACGAAGAACAAAAAAAGATAGTTAGAATGTTGGTATCAAGAGTTGAAGTCACGCCTGATGAAATTAGGCTTATTTTTAAATTGTAAAATATTAGGATTTAGTCCCGACCATCAAGTTTGGCGCAAAGACGCGCATGACTTGATAGAATGGGAAATTCCATGGTTCAACGGCTACCAAAACACCTGTCGCTTGCTTGATGTAATAAGCATCACCATTAATGTTTTCAAGTGGACGTGGTTTCAAAAATTCTTCTGCCTTATCAGCATAGTAATCAGCAATTTCTGCACAGAGGTCCACTTCGCCTTTAGCTTCCACGAACAATTTTCCCATGTCTTTTGTCATGACTTCAGCGTATTTGTCAACGTCACGACGTAGCAGCTCAGCAATCTTACGCAATTGAGCTTTTCGCTCTGCTAAGCCACCTTCAGCACGCCACTTTTTATAAAGCGCATGCCCATTTGCCAAAGCTTCCTCTAACGCTTCATCCGTTGCATTGTCAAAAGTCGCAAGAATCTCGTTTGTATAAGGATAAGTTGTTTTATATGCCATCGTACCTTTTCCTCCTTTATCGTTGCTAAATTCCATGCCTTACAACTGTTAACCATTAGATTAATAGTCTTTATTTATAAAATTTAACTAAGGTTTTCAAGATCATTATAGCACTTAAGGAAACGATTTCAAGTAAACGCTATCATTTTTTAAAAAAGAAAAACAATGCTTGAATAGTCACAAACATTGTTCCTACATTTTCATTACCAAATCCCTAGAAGATGTTGCATCCAGAGAGCGACACAGGTGATAGCTATCCAACACGTAGCTCCCAATCCAATAGCTTGTCCACCAGTCTTAATAAGTTTAATAGGATTCGTGTTAAGACCAATAGCTCCCATTGCCATGACAATAAAGAATTTTGAAAGTGTCTTAAGATTATCAAAAATAACCGTATCAATTCCTAAACCGCTGACAATTGTCGTGACAATCGAAGCCAATAAGAAATAAAGAATAAACATTGGAAAAGCTTTTTTCAATTGGAAAGTCGTTTGGTTAGCTCTGCCATTTTTTGAATCTTGATAGGCTTTATAGATTGACAGTCCTAAAGTAATCGGAATAATGGCCAATGTGCGCGTTAATTTCACAATTGTTGCACCGTCTAAGGTATTTGACCCGTGAACAGCATCCCAAGCTGTCGCGGTCGCCGTAACGGATGACGTATCATTGACAGCTGTTCCCGCAAAAAGCGCAAAACCTTGGTTAGATAGGTGAAGTAATTCTCCCAACGTTGGAAAAATTAGTGCCGCTAAGATATTGAAAAGAAAGATAACCGAAATACTCTTTGCGACTTCTTCATCTTTTGCTTTAATAACTGGTGCTGTTGCGGCAATAGCTGAGCCACCACAAATAGATGACCCAACACCAACCAAGATTGCTATATTACTATCCAATTTTAGCCATTTTTGCAATAAAAACGCTACAACCAACGAGACTGCAATGGTTGAAATAATAATTGGCAATGACTGTGTCCCAACTTTAAAAACTTGTGTTAAGTTTAAACCAAAACCTAATAAAACAACCGCTGCTTGTAAAATATATTTTGATGTAAAAGCAATACCATCAGTGGTTTGGGTGCGATTATTATGAAAATTCCCCACAACCATCCCAAGTAGAATTGCAAATACTGGCGCTCCTACAAGTGGAAATAAATGCCCTAAAAACCAGGCTGGTAAAGCCAGAATCACACAAAACATAATTCCCGGCAATTTTTTCTCAATTGTCATCATAATAAAAACTCCTTTTCACAAAATATTATAACCTGGACAAGTTATAATGTAAAATTATGATTTATTATGATATAATAAAAAAAAATAATAGGAGATTATTATGCTTGATTACCGTGTTTTTACCTTTATGAAAGTCTGCGAAACGCTTAATTTTACCCAAGCTGCTAAAGAATTGCATATCACTCAACCTGCAGTCACTAAGCATGTCAAAACTTTAGAGACAGAGTATCAAACTAAGCTTTTTACCTTTTCTGGCAAGCAATGTCGGCTGACACAAAGTGGCAAAGAATTGCTTGATTTGCTGACGACTATGGACACAGATATTAAGCATTTCAAGACACAGCTCAAGCAAGATTTACAGCCGCTAAATTTTGGGGCTACTTTGACCATTGGCGAGTATGTTTTGACCGATTCTTTAGTGGATATTTTGGCAAATCACCCGAATTTCCAAGTCAAAATGCTGGTGGATAATACCGAGACACTGTTAAAAGCTATTGATAATGGACAGATTGATTTTGCCTTGATCGAAGGTTTCTTTTCAAAAGAAAAATACGATTTTCTGCCTTATCGCACAGAATCTTTCATCGCGGTCGCTTCTCCCGGCTCACCCCTAGCAAGCGGAAGCTATTCTTTAGAAGACCTACTAGCCTATCCTATCATCGTACGCGAGCAAGGGTCAGGTACCCGTGAAATACTTGAAATCATGCTCAAAGAGGCCAATCTAACCATTTCTGATTTCCATAAAATCACTGAAATTGGTAATCTAAATACCATTTGCGAGCTGGTCCAAAAAAATCTGGGAATTAGTTTTGTTTATCAAAGCGTGGTTCAAAAAGAAATTTCTGCAGGTAAACTCCAAAAAATTAATTTGGATATTTCTGCCATAAGTCATGATTTTACCTTTATTTGGCGCAAAAATAGTCATTTTAAAAATCATTATCAAGATATTTTTAAGCTCTTTTTCTGATTTTTTGGCTTGATAAAAACGCTTTTTTAACGTAAACTATATAGTTATATAGCCTATGTTAATTTTAGAAAGGGTAATTATGCACTCTACACTAGATATTACAGAACTTTATCAATACGGCGAACGTGTGACCTTTAAAAAGGGAGATAATCTCGCACAGTCCGTCACTGGCGAAACAAGCGGTGATATTTATATTCTATCTTCAGGCATCTGTGCTCTTTCATCTATTTCTTGTGATGGCAAAGAAACAACTTATCTATACTTTAAAAAGCGACAATTTATCGGCTTTGTTCCATTGATGAACAATCTGCATTTGAACTATTACGGGAAAAAATCATTTTCAATTGTTGCCAAAACGCCTTGCGTGGCTTACCGCATTTCTAATCGTCAATTTCAAAACTTGCTAGGATTTCCATCAGTTGTTAGCTTGATGTTAAATACATTGACCGAAAATCATATTTATCTCATGGAACATTTTCACAGCAGTAAAAATGAACCTGCTTTGGTCCAATTCTGCCGCTTCTTACTTGACCAAGCTGAGCCATGTGAATCAGGTCATTTAGCTTTAAATACCTTCTTTACCTATCAAGAAATCGCCTGCTACCTAGGCATGCACTCAGTGACTATTGCACGAATGGTAAAATCACTTCGCGCTGAAGAAATGATTGAAAAAACTGGCCATCAGATTCAAATTATTAACCCCGAACAAATGGCTAAACTTATCACAGAAGAACGTAAAATCGATTATTAAAGATAAAAGCTAGAAGTTAAAACTTCTAGCTTTGGTTTTTATCGTAATAATTTTAGCAATTCTTGATAGTTATGGACGGTGTAGGTTGGGTTAGCTACGGTGTGATTGATTTTTTTATCTGGGTTATACCAGACAGTATCGATGCCAGCATTATTGCCACCTTGAATATCCGCCAGCAAATTATCACCAATCATCAAAGCTTTTTCCTGATTAAATCGTGAAATGGCTCCAGAAATGGCGTCATAAAAGCCTTTATCTGGCTTTTGATAACCAACTTCGTCAGAGATAAAGACGTGTTCAAAATAATCTTTAATCCCTGAATTAGCCATGCGACCAGTTTGAATCTTGGTAATGCCATTTGTTGCACCAAAAATGCGGTAACCTTCTTGATTTAGCTGGTCTAACAACTGATCTGCCCCAGGAAGAGTCTGACCTTGTTGGCTAAGAAAATCTTGATAGCGCATAGCAAAGGCATGTCCATCAACCTCATGTCCAAAATGCGCAAATAAACGAGAAAAACGGGTGTCAACCAATTCTTTTTTGGTAATCTTTTTCAAACTTAAATCATTCCAAAGTTTACGATTCATGGGAATATAAACTTCTTTGTAAGTTTCAATATCATCCACGTGCGCCTCTGTCAAAAGTTCTGTCAGAGCAACATCTTCTGCCGCGTTAAAATCAAGCAAAGTATGGTCCAAATCAAACAATAAATCACGATAAATCACAGGTCTTCTCTCACTTTTTTTTATCCAATTGACCCAATTTTTTAACCACAACAGCTAGAAAACTCCCCATAACCCCTAATCCGACAACTGAATACATCATGGTAAAAATCTTTCCAGCTGCTGTAACGGGATAAATATCCCCGTAGCCAATCGTTGTTAAAGTTGTAAATGAAAAATAAAGGGCATCCAAATAAGTAAAATGTTCTACATTTGCATAAAAAAGTAATCATGACGTCTCCTTTACTAACGACCCTTTTTTGAATCGGTAAGATTTGACCTCATTATATCACACATCGCATCTCAAGACAAATTACTACTGATAAGCAGCAATCTCTTCTTCTCGTAAAACGCCGTCTTCCATGACCAACAATCGGTCACAATAAGAGACTAAACGTCTGTCGTGCGTAACCATTAAGACTGCTTTATTCTTTTCTTTGGCCTCGTCGGCTAGAATTTTGACAACTTCCATGGCTTTTTCAGTGTCCAAACTCGCTGTTGGCTCATCAGCCAAGATAATCGTTGGGTCATTATACAAGGCTCTGGCTATCGCCACTCGTTGCCTTTGCCCACCAGAAATTTCCTCAGGATATTTGTCTGCGATACTGGCAATACCCAGCTGGTCAAAAAGGCTGTCAATCGATTCGCGCTGTTTTTTCTTATCAACCTTGTCAACCAAGCGTAGCTGATCTTTGATTTTTAAAAAGGGTACTAGGTTGGAAGCTTGCAAGATAAAGCCAATCTGGTCAAAACGCATCTTAGCACGCGCTTTTTCTTTTTTCTGGCTAAAAGCTTGGCCGTTCAATCTCACTTCACCTTGTGACGGTGATTGCAGGCCACCAATAATGGTCAAAAAAGTACTTTTTCCAGAACCTGACGGGCCAATAACGGCAACAAATTCACCTTTGTTAATCGTCAAATTTGTCTCTTTCAGAGCTTCAATTTGATCTGGACCATCTTTGAAATATTTTTTGATATTGATTAATTCAATTGCTGTCATAATTATCTCCTAACCGATTGCCTTTAAAGGGTCAACTTTGACAATGCTTACCACTGAGAAAAGTGCACCAAAAACGGCAATAAGAACCATCAGCACACTGATTCCTGCAAAAAAGAGTGAATTTACCTGAAACGGAACTGATGTTGGTAGAAAAACGGCACTGAGCAGGGTTACCGCTAAGCCGAGACTAACCGCTAATATGGCTAAAATGAAGGTCTGTGCGAAAACCATCCGTGATAGATAGCCGTTAGAAATACCTTGCGCTTTTAAAACACCAAAGATTGCTTTTTTCTGCAGTGTCAAAATATAGATGAATATTCCAATGACAATCGCTGCTATCACAATCAAAAAGCCAATCATAAAGGAAAAAGTCAGATTCTGAGCTTTATAACCTGGAAGATTTTCAATAAACGTTGATGTGGTCATGCTCTCAAGCTCTTTAGGAACCTGATTTACCTTGCCACGAATCACTAGAGCACTGATTGTATTTACTTGAGCATTATCCGCAAGGACGCTTGCCAGTGTTTCTTTTGTCATGTAAAGGACTGGCTGAACATTAAAGCTCGCATTATCTGTAAAACCAGTAATAGTTAGCTTTTTAGTACTATCTCCAAGAGTAATTTTATCACCAATTTTTAATTGATATGATTTTTTTAAGCTACTATCAGCGACGACTTCTCCTGTTTTTGAGAAAAGCCTTCCTTCACTCAACTTCGGACGTAGAAATTCATCCTGCTTAATCGCGAATAAATTGACATTAATTTTATTTTTTCCCTTGTCTTTAATTGTCGTAGAAGCTTGTGTCAATTCTGCCATTTTATCAGCGTTAACATCATTTTTTAAGTCGACTGAAAAGCGTGACATGCGCAGATTTTTATTAGCTTGCTCATTTAAAATGACATAATCAGATTTCCAAGAATCAACCGCCGAGCGATTGGTCTGGGCTAAACCATTAGCCAAACCCGTTAGGAAAAAGACCAAGTAAGCAATCAAGAAAATCACTCCAACCACTAATCCATAACGCAGCTTCGAGTGTTTCATTTCATTCCATGCTAAAAACATAACTGCCCTCCTCTATTTCGAATACTGTAAGCTTACTATTATTTTCAAATAAAGTACATTAATTTGATTGTAAATTTTACCGCTTTCATGAAAAACCAGACGTAGTAAGGGATAGGAAAAAAGCACCTCAAAATGAGATGCTTTCTAAATCTTTATTTTCCTTCCAATCGTTCTTTGAGTTTTTCAACAAAGAGGTAGGCTGCGGGGCAGAAAAGGGTGTTTTTGATGGTTAGGTTATTAATTTGATAGATTTTTTTGCGGTCTGTGTGCGGAAATTCACGGCATGCTTTTGGTCGAACGTCGTAAATGGTGCAAAGGTTGTCATCGCCTAAAAATGGACAAGGCATTGATTGAAAGACTTTGTCGCCGTCTTCATCGATACGAAGGTATATGTCTTCAAATACGCCAAGTTTCATGCGAAAGACTTTTGAAATGCGTGTGATATCTGCTTCTGTAAACAGAGGACCTAAGCTTTTGCAGCAGTTAGCACATTTTGTGCAATCAATCTCGTTAAAAACTTCTGTGTGAATTTCTTGAGTAATTTTATCAAGATTTTTAGGAGCTTTTTTCTTGAGTGTTGCTAAAAATTTGCGGTGTTCTTTTTGTTTTTGTTGAGCTAGTTCATGATAACGTTCAATGTCAATATCTGTCATTTTCATACTTTCTAATATTGTTTTCAGTCAGAAAATATTATAGCACAAATAAAAAGCGGACTCAAAAACCTCTTTGATTGTCAGCGCAGCTTTAGCAAAGCCTCGCGCTCTTGTTCTTTTATCTCTTGAATAAATCTGTCAAATTCTGCTTTTGCTGCTCTGCTATTTTTCAAATCACAATCAAATAAAAGATTCTCTAAAAAGACGGGGTCAGTTCCTTTTTCTTGATAAATATTTCCTTGAAAAAAATAACGGCGAGTCTTTCGGTCAATCGCTACAACCGACGAGCGCCAGCGTGCATTGTGCTGATTGTCGGGTTTCCAACTGATTTTGAGCTGCTGGCCATGATAATACCAGCCCATCAATTGCAGAGCAATTTGCTTGTTTTTTTTCGGGTCTTGGTAAAAACATGGAGTAGCAACGGCTTGATTATCTAAAAGTGAAAAAGGATGGAAATCCTGAATACCCTGATAATCATCATAAGATATGGCATTGTCAGAATCATCTGAGTGAAAAAGCGCCGAGTGCGCATCACGAAAGGGATCATAAACATCGTCTAGGTTGGCTTTCTTGCCAAAGCACAACCAATCAATGCTTGCCTTATCGTAATAGGTCACGTAAGCCTTCAGCAACTTTTTATCACTTGGTACCTGCAAAATCTGAATTGTCTCACGCGCCTTAATTGGGACAGACATCATGGCATTGTAAAGCATCGATGTTGCAAACACCTTAATACGTTTTAAATCCTTGCTATAACCTTTTTCAGAGCGATTAAGGACATAAAAATCATCATCTTCTAACTTGAAGACAATGACAAATTGTAAATTTTTTCGTTTCTGGTCTATTCTAAAAATCGGTGTGGTGTATTGAGTGTCGTTTTTGAAGAGTTTTAAAAACTTGCCAGTCTGCACCAATCTCGTGTGTTTCATTTGCATCATGATTTCTAGTTTAACATGGTCAAAAGAAATTGTCACGATAAGTAATATCAAAAAACGCCCAAGCTGTTTCTTGGACGTTATTACTAGATGGATTGGTTTTTGGTTTTAGGAGTAAAAGGTTAATTAGATTTTATAGGTTGCTATAATCTTCTTCGCTTACTGCTTCTAACCAAGTGGTTGAGGTATTTTCACCTGGGACTTCTAGCGAAATATGGCTAAACCATGAGTCTTTCTTAGCACCGTGCCAGTGTTTTGTATTGGCTGAAATCACAATGACTTTACCCGGTTCAAGACTGACAGCTTTCTTACCTTCTTCTTGATACCAACCTTGACCTGCGGTACAAATCAGAATTTGACCACCGCCTTTGTCAGCCTTGTGAATATGCCAGTGATTTCTACAACCCGGTTCAAAGGTCACATTTGCTAGAAAAAGTGGTGAATCCGCATCAACTAAGGGATTGAGGAAAGAATTGCCATCAAAATATTGTGCGTATGCGTCATTTGCTTGCCCTTTTCCAAAGACATTTTCTCTATCAAAAAGTTCTTTATCTGTCATCGATTTCTCCCTCACTTAATCTTCGTTCCAAACTTCTTTTGCAAGATTGAAGACTACCCAAGCTTTTGGCCAACCTGCGTAGAAAGCTACGTGTGTGATAACAGCAGCAATCTCAACTTTGCTGACACCATTGTTCTTAGCATTTTGTAAATGATAAACAAGAGAACTGTCAGTGATACCAGATGACATAAGAGCTACAACCGTGATAATACAACGTGTTTTAAGGTCAATATCGCTATTATTCCAGTTCTCACCAAAAAGCACGTCATCATTAAAATGCGCAAAATCTGGTGCAAATTCACCCAATTGGTCATGTCCTGCGGTTTGTTTAATTGTCATGTTGACTCCTCTTTTCTAAACACTTAATCAGCTATTCCTTCTTCAAAAAGACTCTCTTCTTTTTTCAAAATGATATTTTTATAATTCTCAATTTTATAATCTAGTCGTTCTTTGGCAGCTTGAAGTTCAGCAATGCGGGAAATCAATTTTTCACGTTCTTCTTCTAAAATTTTCATCCGTGCTTTTTCCGTGCCTTCACCTTCTTCAACCAAACTCATGTATTCAATCAAAGATTCTACGCTCATGCCAGCACTTCTAAAACAACGAATAAATTCAAGAGCAGCAATATCTTGTTCAGAAAAATCCCTGACACCAGATTTATTTCGGCACACTCGTGGCAACAAGCCAATACGCTCATAATAGCGGATAGTATCTGCTGAAACGCCCGTTTGCTCACTGACTTTTTTGATATTCATAACTCATCTCCTCTCATCTTTCTAACACAGTATATACCTTAGAGTGAACTCCAAGTCAAGCAAATCGCACAAAAAAACTTGGGAAAGCCCAAGTTTTTTATTCTTATTTATTCTTATCTAAACGTGACAAAAGACTATTGAAATCAGGTAACGATAAATTTATCTTATCTCTACTAAAGTTGCCCAAGCGACTGTGTCCAACAAAAGCTTGCAAAAATAATTTAGCTGATTTAGCTAGTAAGAGCTTTTTCTCTGTTCCGATAGAATAAAAGGAAGCAATGCTTGTAGCTAATTTGGCACCAAATTCTCGGTCGATTGTGACGTCATTGATGCTATGAATGCCGCTTGACATCAAGGTATCAAAGAGAATGTCAAAAAGTATTTTCAATTCTTGACTAGACAATTCCTTCATCCATTGCTTGAAAGTCTTCTCAAGATTTTGGCTTAAATCAGTTTGGCGCTCAGCTAAGATTAGCTCACCTGTTTCTTCATTAAATTGCCACGACGTAACGGCATGCTGCATGATGCCTGAAGCATTACTCTTAACTACAATCGGGTCAATGTCGTTGTAGAGCATAATGCCAACGATAGACTCTTCTGGTCGAATCACCGTCACGCGCCCGCGAATCGCCTTATAGCTATCACTTTCAAGGCCTTTTTCTTGCAAACCGGGTGCATCAAGCATATAGACTTTTTCGATTTGTTCACGAAGCAGGTCATTAACATGAGCTACGGCATAAAGGGCCAAATTTCCACCTTTAGAATGCCCGCTAACGGTCACCTTACCAGCGTATTTTTCAAGGTAAGCTTCAAGATAAGCCACAGCCGCACGATGAGCAGGAATTTCTTGAACATAGGTCAGTTTAAAATCCTCTTTCCAGCCAATCATGGTATCATCTGTCCCGCGAAAAACCAGCTGATGATGATTAATTTCAGGTAAAGTAAAGACCATAGCTGAAAACTGTCTTTCGTATTCCGCATCAACGTCATTGACATAATCAGACAAATTCAAATTTACAAAACGTTTTGAAGCCACAACTTTCTGCAAAAGCTTAACACGCTCTTCAGTCACTAAAAAACTATGATTAAAGAGTTTTTCACCTGTTACGTAAGGCATTAAGACCTCGTGAAGATTCACTTCTTTTGAAAAATCAATCGATGCATCTAACTCCTCAAAACAGAAATAACCAAGCTCATTCAAGCATAGAATATCTGCTTCATTAAAGGCAAAATCTTCAAAAGAACGATTTTTGTTGTGATCTAAATAGTCATTAATTGTCGCCATTATTCTCCCCTAACTCTCTTGAATTTTACAGAGATTTTCAGAAAGTGTCAAGGAAAAGACAGACACCCCAAATAAGCTTACTTTCGCATAAGTCTCTTACGCCATTCTTCAAGTCCTACGATGACGAATGGGCAGAGCATAAGGTAAAGCCAGTGCCAAACACCAAGACTTGCTGTGTTGAACAAATCATGAAAAACAGGCAAATATACCAGAGTCACAAAAATAATCAATTCAACAACTAAACCGATATTAATCAAAGGATTACCAAATAATTGTAACTTGCGAATGGATTGGTCAGAGGTTCTGCTGTTCATGACCATACCGATTTGACAGAAGATAATAGCACCCAAGGTCATGGTTGTCGCTTCTTGGTACAATTGACCTGAACCTGCAAGCACCGCTAAGTTTCCATTATGAAGTAGATAAGTGATAAAGAATGCACCCATAGCAAGAGATGATTCAATCAAACCATACCATAGAAAAGCTTTTATCAGCAATTTCTTATCCAGCAAACGATCAGTCAATTTGCGAGGTGGTTGGTTCATCACACCTGGTTCTGGTGGTTCAACTCCCAAGCCAAGTGCTGGAATCATGTCAGTCCCCAAATCGACAGCTAAAATTTGCATAACAGTCAAAGGAAGTGGGACAAAGCCACGTGATAATAGGAAGAATGCTGACGGGACGGCTTCTGGAGTATTTGAGTTAAAGATATAAGTCAAGAATTTCTTGATATTGTGGAAAACCGCACGCCCTTCTTCAACCGCTTTAACGATAGATGCAAAATGGTCATCCGTCAAAATCATATCTGCCGATTCTTTTGCGACATCTGTACCTGTAATCCCCATAGCGACACCAATATCTGCTTTTTTAAGGGCAGGAGCATCGTTAACTCCATCTCCTGTCACAGCGACAACTTCACCCAATTCTTGAAGAGCTGATACAACTCGATATTTTTGCTCCGGTGCCACACGCGCAAAGACAATTTCGCCTTTGAGCGCTTCTTTTAAGGCTTCATCAGACATCTTTTCCAACTCTAAGCCAGTCACAACACGCGCATCGTCACCACGAACAATACCGATTTTCTTAGCGATACTGAGCGCTGTCAAACCGTAGTCACCTGTCACCATGATAATACGAATACTTGCGCGGTGACACTTTTCAACCGCCTCACGCACACCTTCCCGAGGAGGATCACTCATAGCAATCAAGCCAAGAAAGATCATATTATGTTCTAGAGTTTCTTTCGTCCATTGTTCTTCTTGAGTCAATCGTTCACTTTCCAAGGTCCGATAAGCAAGTGCCAAAACCCGCAAACCATCCTTAGCAAAATCATCATTGGCAGCTAAGATTCTCGCTTGAACGTCTGCCGTCATTTCATGAATACCTTTTTGGTCTTTGTAGAAATGGCAGAGCTCTACCATTTCTTTTGGTGCACCTTTAGTGATTGACACCAAAGAGCTGCCGTCAACTAGACTATCTACTCGATTGATAGTTGTCATGCGCTTGCGCACTGAATCAAAAGGCAATTCTTTCAAACGTGGTCCCCAAGATTTATTTTTCTCAAGGGTTAGACCTGCTTTTTCAGCCAAGACATTCAAGCAAGCTTCAGTCGGGTCACCAAGGACAGTGTACGAAGCATTTTCGTCATTAGGTGGCAAAACTTGTGCATTACTGCAGAGGTGAGCAAAGCGGACAAGGTGTTCAAGCGGTTGACTTTCGATAAGCGCAGCTTTCTTACCACCACTTTTGCGAATATCTCCTTCAGCAGCATAGCCTAGTCCTGTCACATCATACTGACCAGATACTTGCCAGAGGTGGTTAACCGTCATGGCATTTTGGGTCAATGTCCCTGTCTTATCCGAACAAATAACCGAAGTTGCTCCCAAAGTTTCAACGGATGATAATTTTTTAACCAAGGCGTTTGATTTTGCCATGCGTTGCACAGCCATTGCCAAAGAAAGAGTAACTGTCGGGAGCAATCCTTCTGGGATAAAGGCGACGATCATACCAAGTGCAAAAATAAAGGCTTTTGCAAATGGTTGGTGAACAAAAAGTGCCGCTGCGATAAAGAAAATAACCCCAACAGTAATTGCAATAACTGAAATTTGTTTGGTCAAATGGTCTAATTCTTTTTGAAGCGGGCTTTTATCATCAGCCATATTTTCTGTCAAGTGAGCAATTTGTCCAAATTGGGTTGCCATACCAGTCGCTGAGACAATCATCTTGGCTGAACCCAATGAAACAGTTGTACCTGCAAAGACCATATTGTCGTATTCAAGAGCTGTTTTTTGAGCATCTGTGTCAGCATCACTATTTTTATAGACAGGATTTGATTCACCTGTTAGGGCAGATTGATTGACCTGAAAATCTGTAGCAAAAATAACACGACCATCTGCAGAGATACGGTCACCTTCTTCAATCAAAACAAGGTCACCAGGCACCAACTCTTCAGCAAGTACCTTTTCTTCTTGCCCTTCACGAATGACACGTGCATAAGAAGGAAGCATCTTTTTTAGAGCTTCGGTTGCTTGGCTAGCACGGTATTCTTGAACAAAACTAAAAACACCGTTAATAATATTAACAAACCAAATGGCAAGACCGAGTTCAACGCTATGAGATAAAATCGCCACAGCACCTCCTACCCAGAGAAGGATTGCCATAAGACTTGTAAAATTCCTAATAAAAGTTACAATGACTGGTTCTTTTTCGACTTCTTTTAGTCGATTTGGACCATATTGTTTTTGACGTTCTTTGACTTGTTTATGACTTAGGCCTGAGCTTTGCGTAGCAGCGGCTTTGTAAACGTCGTTAGCTGCGTAAGTTTCAAGGTCAAGTTGAACATTTTTTTCATTTGTTCGATTACTCATAACTTGTTCCTCAATTTCTAAAAACGGTTTCACGTCCTTAAAGCCATTATACTACTTTTCAAAATCATTGAGGTAAATCAAGCAAGCCTTTCACACCATTTTCAACAGAATTTCCAAGTTTGTACAAAAACACCTTAGACTGACATATCTAAGATGTCTTTTTATTTTAGAAGTATAGTCTAAATTATTAACGTACCATTCAAGATATCAAATAAATTATCTTCTAAATATAATTCAATAATATGAAAATAAACTTTACCATTATGTATAAATTGGTACTCTTTTACTGGATACTTTGTAGTTGTTAGATTAAAAAAATCACAGTATTTGCTTAAATATGCCGGCTTTCTTAAATCAGAAAAAATTTTACCAATAGGTATTAAACAATTCTGAACACAAAAATCATCTAATTGCTTTACTTTATCAGCATCATAAATAACAATATTATTTGAGATGTCAATACCTCCAGCTTTTAATGTTGTAGCTCGCATAACCAAAGAATCTCCCCAATTATACTGAGTAGAATAGTTACTATCGCAAATAATACGTTCTTGAATTATTTCTACTTCAACTGTTTTATTCATTATCGCTTCTAAAATTGAAGTAGTTGATCCAGTATTTTGAAACAAAATATCACTAAGAGCCTTTTTCAAATTTCTTTTCATTTGCCCACCTTGTTACAACAAAGAACCATTAATTATCAACCTTCTTAAAGGCTCCTGCTTGATAATACAATAGTAACGAAAGAACGATCATTACTGCTGCAAAAACAGCAATGCCAGAAAATCCTGCAAATTGTTCAAATAAAACACCACCAACGATACTCGCAATGGTTTCTCCTAAATACATCACGGCATTTGATAATGATGAAATCGTACTTCGAGCATTTTCTACAGTACTTTGCAATGTTGTCATAAATAATGGGAAAATAAATCCATTGTTCACATAAATAATGGTCAATAACACCTCTGCTACCCAAAAATGGTGAACAAGTAATAAAACCAAGTAAAGAATAACAATTGTCGTCAATTCTGTTTTAAATGTTTTTTGTAAACCAAAACGCTTAACAATATGACTACCAAAAAGCGAACCTGCAAGATTACCTGCCCCAATAGCAATAATCGCTGTGCTAATATTAGCTAAAGACAAACCAAAACTATGATTATACCAAATCGCAATAAACGTGATTGCTGTAAATGACCCTGTCTGAAAGACAAAATAAGCTAAAAGATAAGATACAGATTTTTTATTAGTCAAAACATTTTTATAAGCACTTGTAAAGGAGATTTTATGACCCTTTCCAATTTCCAATTTTGGCATATAAAAATTAATAAGAAGCAATAAAACCAAGGAAGCCGCTGAAATGGTAAAGAATGGGGAATGCCATGAAATTCCAGCAAGGTAACCACCAATCGGAACACCTGCCATCTGAGAAACAGATAAACCAGCCGTTGCATATCCCATTACCTGAACAATATTCTTTTTCTCAACCACCACTGGAATTGATGCCCAAACTTGAGAAGTCACAAAAGAAGCACTGATTCCAGCCAAAAAACGAAACAAAAACATCAAAGCAAATGAATTTGCAAAACCACATAAAAAGGTTGAAATCGTAAAGGCTACCCAACCATATACCATCACTTTCTTGCGGTCCCTTCCATCTGAAATTGGCCCTGAAACCAAAGCGAATAAGGCATAGCCTATAGTATAAGCACTAACCATCCAACCAGAAATTGACGTATCAATATGGTAAAGACTAGATAAAGTCGTTAGCAATGGGGAAATCAGAAACGTATCTGTTCCAATAATAAACATGGTTAAAAAGAATTTGGACCAACGATTAAAGGATCTAAAATGAAAGCAACGATAAATCCTGGAATGAATCCTAAAAAGACATGTTTCCAAGAAAAAGCTCCTGCAACGAACAAGTTCCACATACTCATTTCGAAAACCATCATTCCACACATCAAACACGTAAATACCATTGCTTCTTTAAAATTACGAGGTATTTTATTCTCCATTCGTTTTATTTTTTATCAACCCTCAACATAGGTCGGCGTACAATAACATGTCCTCCGCTAGGATAGTGTCTGAATGGATTTTTTACTCCAACACTTCTCCAATCAACTCCAGTTTACAGTCAACAGGATTCAGTCTACCATAAAAAATTTTCTTCGTAAGTGATTGTTGCCAAAAAATAAAAGTAAACGTTTTACATGGAAAATCACTCTGAAAAGCTAACAAAAAACAACCCTTGAAAAACAGCTCTGCTATTTTCCAAAGATTGTCTAAATCTGTTATTCACTAATGGCGTTACCTGTGTAGAGTTGGTAGTAACGGGCTTTTTGAGCGATTAATTCATCGTGGTTACCACGTTCAATGATGCGTCCTTGTTCAAGAACCATAATGCAATCAGCGTTGCGAACCGTTGATAAGCGGTGGGCAATGACAAAGGTTGTACGACCCTTCATAAGAGCATCCATACCTTCTTGAACGTGAACTTCGGTACGTGTATCAATTGATGAAGTTGCTTCATCAAGGATCAAGGCTGGTGGATTAGCCACAGCCGCACGCGCAATCGCAAGTAATTGACGTTGTCCTTGAGAAAGATTGCTTCCGTCACCTGTCAAAATGGTATTATAACCTTCTGGCAAGCGTTTAATGAAATCATGTGCATTAGCTAATTTGGCAGCTTCGATACATTCTTCATCACTAGCATTCAAACGTCCGTAGCGGATGTTATCCATAACAGTTCCTGTAAAGAGGTGTGTGTCTTGCAATACAATTCCTAAACTACGACGAAGGTCAGCTTTTTTGATTTTACGAATGTTAATACCATCGTAATGAATCTTACCTTCTTGGATATCGTAGAAACGGTTAATCAAGTTTGTAATGGTTGTTTTACCCGCACCAGTTGAACCTACAAAAGCGATTTTTTGACCAGGTTCCGCAAATAAATTAATATCATGTAAAACCATCTTATCATCGTTATAACCAAAAGTTACATCTGTGAAAGTTACACGACCTTCTTGTTTATGATAAGTCACTGTACCATCTTCGTGTGGATGTTTCCAAGCCCAAGTACCAGTTGATTCTTTCACTTCTTGCAGATTTCCAGCAGCGTCTTCTTTGGCATTAACCAATTCAACGTAACCTTCATCCAATTCAGATTCTGCATCTAGCAGTTGGAAGACACGGTCAGCACCTGCCATCGCCATAACAACAGAGTTGATTTGTTGGCTAATTTGAGTAATCGGATTAGTAAAACCACGGTTTAATGCTAGGAAAGAAACCAAAGTCCCCAAAGTCAAACCAGCATAACCATTAAGAGCAAGAACTGCTCCAAGCATGGCGCAAAGAACATATGAAAAGTGACCGATATTAGCAGAAACTGGCATCAAGATATTCGCAAAGATATTGGCATTTGTAGCTGATTCACGAAGTTCTTGGTTAAGTTTTCGGAAATCTTCCTTAGCACGTTCTTCATGGTTAAAAACTTTAACAACTTTTTGACCATCCATCATTTCTTCGATGAAACCATTAACACGACCGAGGTCATTTTGTTGGTCATGGAAATATTTTGAAGATTGCGCAGCGATTTTACGAGCCACATAAAGCAAAACAATAACCATGAAGACTGACATGGCTGACAATGGCACATTTAGAACTAACATGCTGACAAAAGTTGTCAAAATCGAAAAGCTTGAGTTGACCACTTGCGGGATACTTTGTCCAATCAATTGACGAAGGGTATCAACGTCGTTGGTATAGATTGACATGATGTCCCCGTGAGCATGCGTATCAAAGTACCTGATTGGCAAGCTTTCCATGTGCGTAAAGAGGTTAATACGAATATGACGCATTGTTCCTTGCCCCACATAAACCATCAAACGGTTATAAGTGTAAGTACTTGCTACCCCAATAATCCCAATAATGATTAGTTGGAAAATAGCATGTGCTAAACCAGAAAAGTCAGGATTTTTAGCAGCCAAAAGAGGTGTGATATAACTATCAATCAAGGTTTGCATGAACAAACTAAAACGAACCATACAAAGCGCAGCAATCAAAATCAAGACGAAAACAGCCATGAAACGCCATTTATAATTCTTAATCACATAAGCCAAAACACGTTTTAGTGTGGCTTGTTTGTTCACTTCTTTTTTAGGTTGAGCCATTAGTTATTACCTCCTTCCTCATCAAAATCACCGCTACCTTGTTGTTGAACCTCATTGATTTCACGGTAGATAGCGTTTGTTTGTAGTAACTCATCGTGGCTAGCAAAGCCTGAGATTTTACCATCATCAAGAACCAAAATTTTATCAGCGTGTTGCACACTTGAAATACGTTGAGCAATGATGATTTTTGTTGTTCCTGGAATTGTTTCTTCAAACGAACGACGGATATTGGCATCTGTGGCAGTATCAACGGCACTTGTTGAATCATCCAAAATCAAAACTTTTGGTTTTTTAAGCAATGCACGGGCGATACAAAGACGTTGTTTTTGACCACCAGAGACATTGCTTCCGCCTTGTTCAATCCATGTATTGTATTTGTCAGGGAAACGTTCGATAAATTCGTTTGCACAAGCTTGGCGACAAGCTTCCATACATTCTTCGTCAGTCGCATTTTCATTCCCCCAACGAAGGTTATCAAGAATAGTTCCTGAGAAAAGGACATTTTTTTGAAGCACTACAGCTACTTGGTCACGAAGAACTTCCAAATCGTATTCGCGAACATCGTGTCCACCAACTTTGACTGACCCTGCATCCACATCATAAAGACGAGAAATCAAATTAGCAAAAGATGTCTTACCTGAACCAGTACCACCGATAACACCGATGATTTCACCAGATTTAACACTAAGGTCGATATCAGATAGCACTTCTTCTCCATCACCGTGTTTGTATGAAAAATGCACGTGGTTAAACTCGATGTTTCCATTTGGAACTTCCATCAATGGATTTTCAGGGTTCACGATATCAGCTTTTTCATTAAGCACTTCTGCAATACGTTCGGCACTGGCTGTACTCATTGAAACCATAACCATAATCATTGACAACATCATAAGAGACATCATCATGGCAAAGATGTAAGACATTAGGGATGTCAATTCACCCGTTGTCAGTGTACCACCAACGATGAATTGTGCTCCAAACCATGATAAGCAGATAATACAACCAAAGATGATAAACATCATAACTGGCACGTTGAAAATGATGATTTTCTCAGCTTTAACAAATAAACGGTAAATATTTTCAGCAGCCTTCGTGAATTTTTTATTTTCATATTTTTCACGTACAAATGCTTTAACCACACGAATGGCAGAAATATTTTCCTGAACACTAGCATTCAAATCATCGTATTTACGGAAAACGTAATTGAAAGTTGTCATAGCCTTACGCATGATAAATAGAAGCGATGCTCCCAAAATCAAGACAGCCGCAAGAAAAATCAAACTCAAACGTTGGTCCACCACAAAACACATAATCATACTAACAACGATTGTCAGTGGTGCACGCACAACGATACGAATAATCATTTGATAAGCATTTTGCACATTTGTAACGTCTGTTGTCATACGAGTGACAAGACCAGCTGTACTGTATTTATCAATATTTGAAAAGGCAAAGGTTTGAATATTATCATACATTCCTTCACGCAAATTAGCGGCAAATCCTGCTGAGGCTTGCGCAGCGAATTTACCAGCCAAGAAACCAGTTGTTAAACCACATGTGGCAAGAACCAACATCAAGATACCATACTTCATGGCAACAGCCAAGTTCCCAGCTTGTACCCCTTGGTCAATTAACTTAGCAATAACAAAAGGGACTGACATATCGAAGAAAACCTCTAAAGCTGCACACAAAGGAGCAAGTAAAGATGGCGTCTTATACTCCTTGACTTGAGCTAAAAGAGTTTTAATCATTCTCGTCACCTCTTTCTACAACATTATAATAAGCTCTCTCGAGCAAAGAGTGAAATGTTTCTTGATCTTTATCAGAAAAGCCTCTGATAATATCGTCTTCGGATTCCTGCAAATGATCACATACAAGTACAATTAAATCAAGCCCTTTATCAGAAATGCGCACTTTCTTGACACGCTTGTCCTTGTCATCCTGAACCTTAGTAACCAACTCTTTTTGTTCCAAACGCGAAATAATTCCCGCCATAGTTGGTTGTGACACTTCGAATTCTTTTTCCAATTCCTTATAAGTACAACATTCCTTGGTGTCTTTTAAATACAGCAAAATCCAAGATTGCATAATCGTAATGTTATAAGGTTTTAAGAAATTGTTCATATTTTGTTCCAAACGATGCGCGATTCGCTTAACAAGCCAACCGTATGGAGCATTTTTAGGATTCATAGTAACCTCCAACAATAAAAAAGTAATTTCAAAAAATGCCACTCAAAACCAGCAGGCACTCTTTAAGATTTGCTAAACATTTCATTTTATTTCCAAGACTATTATAAAACTTTAAAGACAAAAATCAATAGCCTGCTATTGATTTTTTAAAACAAAAAATCCCGACATTTCTGCCGAGATTACTAGTATTTTAACCCTCAACCTTTTCGCTGAGTTCTTCCCATTCAAGCATGAGATTTTCCTGTTGTTCAGTTAGTTCATCGAGTTCTTTTTGCAAATCAATCAACTCACTTGCTTCATTTGTAGCAAGCATGGCTTGATTGATTTCTTCTTCACGCGCTTCAATTTCTTCTAATTGATTTTCAATTTCAGTGATTCGACGTGTGAGTTTGCGAAGTTCTTTTTGATTTGCTTTTTGAGCTTGATAATCATTAGCTGGCGCTTTTTCAACGACAACTGTTGTTTTTTCTTGTGCTTCTTCAGCTTTCAAGCGTGCTAATTCTTCCAGCTCTGCTTTTTTCTCAAGGTAATAATCGTAATCACCAAGGTAAAGTGTTGAGCCTTCTTCGGAGATTTCAAGCACTTTTGTCGCTACACGGTTAATGAAATAACGGTCGTGGCTGACAAATAAAAGCGTGCCGTCAAAATCAATCAAGGCATCTTCCAGAACTTCCTTACTGTCAATATCCAAGTGGTTGGTTGGTTCGTCAAGGATAAGGAAATTGTTGTTTTGCATTGACAATTTTGCTAACAAAAGACGAGCTCGTTCGCCACCTGAAAGCATGCTGACAGATTTTTTAACGTCATCACCTGAGAATAAGAAAGCACCAAGACGATTTCTAATTTCAACTTCTGGTGTTGTTGAAAAATCATTCCAAAGCTCATCAAGTACAGTATTGGTATGAGTCAAGTTTGATTGTGTTTGGTCATAGTAACCCACTTCTACGTTGGCACCGTAAGTTGATGTTCCTTTGATAAATGGAATCTGACCAACGATTGATTTAATCAAAGTTGATTTTCCAATACCATTTGGTCCAACTATGGCAATGGCATCAAATTTCTTGACATCAATATTGATTGGTTCAGACAAAATTTGGTCATCATAACCAATTGCCGCATCAGCAACTGTCAAGACGACATTTCCTGACACCTTGTCAGCGTGGAAAGTCATGTTGGCAGATTTTTGTCCAGCCGATGGCTTGTCCAAGCGCTCCATTTTTTCTAATTGTTTGCGGCGGGCTTGGGCACGTTTTGTCGTTGAAGCACGAACAAGGTTACGTTGCACAAAGTCTTCCAACTTAGCAATTTCCTTAGCTTGTTTTTCGTAATTTTTAGCTTCAAGAGCTAATTTCTCAGCCTTCAAGTCCATGAATTTTGAGTAATTACCGACATAACGGTCAAGCGAATGTTTTGTCAAATCAAGCGTCACTGTTGCAACTTTATCAAGGAAATAACGGTCGTGACTGACAATAATCAAAGCACCTTGATAGTTGACCAAGTAATTTTCAAGCCAAGCAATGGTTTCAATGTCCAAGTGGTTGGTTGGTTCGTCAAGTACAAGAAGTTCAGGCTTTTCAAGCAACATTTTAGCAAGAGCCAAGCGCGTATTTTGCCCACCAGACAACTCAGAAATTTTCATTTGCCACATAGAGTCATCAAATTTGAACCCGTTCAAAATGGCTTTGATTTCTGCTTCATAAGTGAAACCACCTTTGACACGAAACTCTTCTGACAAGCGGTCATAATCTGACATCAATTTATCGAAAGCATCGCCTGTTAGCTCTGCCATTTGCATTTCCATCTTGCGAAGACGTGATTCCATGCTACGCACATCATCAAAAACGTGCAACATTTCATCAAAAATGGTATTTTCTGACTCAAAACGGCTATCTTGCGCCAAATATGACAAACTTAAGTCACGTTTTGTATTGATTTCACCTGATGTTGGTGCTTCTTCACCGACTAAAATTTTAAGCAAAGTTGATTTACCAGCACCATTTCGCCCAACAAGCGCAATGCGGTCTTTTTCATCAACTTGAATATTAATATTGTCAAATAAGACATCGCCCGAAAATGAGCGTTCAATTTTGTTTCCTTGTAAAATAATCATATGTCTATTTTAACAAATCCTCACTCGTTAAACTAGGATAATATCAAAAAATCTGCTCAAATGAGCAGATTTCATTACTATTGATTATAAATCGATTGCACTTTTTGGATATCAACCATTTGAATGCCGTAGTATGATCCTGAAGACTGCATGACAGACTCTTCATTGTCATCGTGGTCAAGCCCAATCGCATGCCCCAATTCGTGCTCTGCTGTGTAGACTATACGATTGTGTGTGTAGCCATAATCATTGTCAAGCAAATAATAGGTATTTAACTTAACATCCACATGTGTAATCTGATTAGTCAGAGCATTGGTTTCTGTCTCAGCAAGCCCAGCCGCCTTGGAACTAGCATCAGAATACTCCGTCGCCACAATATTAGCAGAACTTTCATCACTCACAAGCGTAAAGGTAAAAGCACCCGTCGCATTCCAAGCATTGATGGCTTCTTCATAAGCATTGACCAAAGTTTTATTGGTCGTTTTAATATAAACCGTCGCTGAATTACTTGACCAGCGCGCACCAGAATAATGCGTGAAATCATCGGTCGATAAATCTTTTAAATTCTTAGCAATATCATCTTTATTATCCTGAAAATAAGCTGTCGCACTATTAGCAGCATCTAAAATGGAATTTGCTAACTGTGAGCTACTGTTATTGGCATAATAAAGCAGACCAAAACACACAATCGCAATCAAAATGATTGTCTTGATAATAGCCCAGAAAAAATTCCAGATAATATTAATAATGAGGCTTGGAATGAAAAAGATAATCTTAAATAGTGTTCTCATACCTATCCTCTCTTTCTAGAATTCTAAGCATTAACAAATTACCTCGGGCTATAGTATAACAAGCTAAGCTTAAAAAAACAAGAAAAAATAATCATTTTAATCCCAGTCAACCACTACGATTCATCATAATAAAAAAAAAGAAGTTGAGAACTTCTGTCTCAACTTCAATAATCTTCTTATCTCACTTCCATAACGACTGGTAAGATAGCTGGGCGACGTTTGGTTTGGTCGAAGAGGAATTTAGCCACTTCATCGCGGACAGCTCCCTTTAATTCACCCCAGTCAAAACTATCTTGTTCCAAGTAGTTTTCAACGGTTTGGTTAACCAATTCAGCTGATTCGCGAAGAATATCACGGCTCTTCTTAACGTAAACAAATCCACGTGTGTGAATTTTTGCTTTTGATACAATTTTCTTTTCGCGTTTATTAACAGTCAAGGCAACGATGAAGATACCATCTTCTGACAAGACTTTACGGTCACGAAGAACGATGTTTCCGACATCACCGATAGCATTACCATCAATCATGACATCCCCTGCTGGTACACTACCTTCATGGTTGAAACCATTTTTACCAAGAACCATAACATCGCCGCGTTTGACGATGTAGATGTTTTCAGGGTACATTCCCACTTCTTGTGCCAATTCAGCATGAGCTGCCAAATTACGGTACTCACCTTGAACTGGAAAAAGGTATTTCGGTTGAAGAAGGTTAAGCATCAACTGCAAATCACGTCCATTGGCATGACCTGAGACATTAAGTGTCTTCGTAATAAGATTAACCGTACCACCAGCTTTGTAAATTAGGTTTTCAACACGCGCAACTGCTGCTTCTTTTGAAAGACTTGGTGTTGTAACGATGTAAACCAAATCGCCATCTTTAATTTGAATATAACGGTGACGACCAAGTGCCATCCTGTGTAGACCATTAATTGGTTCACCCATACGACCAGCTTCAAGAATAATCAATTCATGGTCTTCGTATTTGTGCATGTCTTTTGGTTTAATGATTAATTTTTCATCAACCAAACGAAGACGTTTCATGCGAATCGCTGTGCGAACAATGTTTTCAGCGTCAAAACCAGTCAAGACTACACGACGACCATATTCAGCAGCTGAGTCAAAGACTTGTTGGATACGCACAAGGTTTGAAGCAACCGCAGCAATGATAACGCGACCTTCAGCGTCAGCAATAGCGCTATACATTTCAGCAGCAACTTCTGCTTCGCTTGCTGTCATGACGTGACTTGTAGCATTAGCAGAATCAGAAAGAAGGGCAAGTACACCTTCGCGTCCAATTTCAGTCAAACGTCCCAAGTCAGTACGGTAATATTTACGCGCCGCTTGGTCAAACTTAAAGTCACCTGTATAGACGATGTTTCCTTCATCGGTACCAACTACAATCCCTAAACTTTCAGGAACTGAGTGAGTTGTTTTGAAGAATGAAATTGTCGCATCGGCAAATTCGATTTCAGTTTCAGCGTCGATAACGTGGAAATTATTGAATTTCTTAACGTTGTTATTTTTCTTAACAAAGAGCTTCGCTAACTCAATAGTAAGTGGTGAACCAAAGACTGGCGCTTTGAATTCTTGCAAAATATAAGGCAAAGCTCCAATAGCATCGGCGTGCCCGTGTGTCAAGAAAATCCCTTGCACACGTTTTTTGTTTTCAATTAGGTAATCAAGGTTCGGAATGACTTCATCCACACCAAGTTGCTCATTTTCAGGATACTTCAGTCCAGCATCCAAAACGAAAATTGAGTCATTAACTTCTACCACATAGAGGTTTTTTGCATTTTCACGAACCCCACCTAGGGCAATAATTTTAATATCGCTCATGACGATGTTTTCTCCTCATTTTATTTTTTTATACGTGCAAACCAAGTTTGCTTATTTCTTTTACTAACGGTCCTCGCCTCCAAAAAGGTTAGCAAGTCGAATTACAGCAATTTAATTGTAACATATTTTCAGCAGTTTTTCTTCTTTATGATTTGGAAAAGTCACTCAAGGTACAAAAAAAAACGCCCGAGGGCGTTTCATTTTATTCAAATAATTGATAGTAATCAGCGATTGCCATTTGGGCTTTTTCGTCTTGATTGAGGTCTTTGATGATTTTTCCGTCTTTCATGACAATCAAGCGATTACCGTATTTCAGAGCATCTTCCATGTGGTGTGTAATCATGAGCGCTGTCAACTGATCTCCCGTCACAAATTCATCTGTCAGATTCATTAATGACACACTTGTTTTGGGATCAAGAGCTGCTGTGTGTTCATCAAGTAAAAGTAGCTCTGGACGTTTTAGCGTTGCCATCAAAAGACTAAGGGCTTGACGTTGCCCACCTGATAAAAGGCCAGTCGGCGTATCCAAATGTTTTTCAAGACCATTGCCAGTTCGTGCCACCAATTTCTTAAATTCATCTGTAAAACTGTGAATTTTTCGTGGCAAAAGCCCACGTTTTTCACCACGGTATTTGGCAATTAAGATATTTTCAGCCACTGTCATACGAGGTGCTGTTCCCATTTTAGGGTCTTGAAAGACACGCGCAAGGTAATTAGCACGTTTTTCAGCAGGCAGATGCGTCACATCTTTTCCAAGGATTGAAATGCTTCCGCTAGTTAACATCAAAGTCCCAGCAATCACATTGAAAAGAGTTGATTTACCAGCACCATTTCCACCTAAAATCGTTAAAAAGTCATGTTCATAAATGGTCAAATTCACATCGTCAAGGATTGTTTTGACCTCATCAAGTCCGTTATTAACTTGAACTGTTGCATTTTTTAATTCGACAATTTTTTTCATCGTGATAAGGTCACTCCTTTAAAGAATTTATTTTTAAGAACAGGAACCATAAGACAAATGGCTAGGATAATGGCACTGAATAATTTGAGGTAGTTGGTATTGAAGCCAAGAGCAATCACACCTGTGATTAAGAATTGGTACAAAATTGACCCGACCACAATGGCAATCAAACGTTCAAGTAGTGTCAAACCAGTTGAGTAAAGCACCTCTCCGATAATAATACTTGCAAGACCGATTACAATAACACCAATCCCTTTTGACACATCAGCGTAGCCATCTTGTTGGCTGACAAGAGCCCCTGACAAAGCAATCAAACCATTTGAAATGGTAAGTCCCATAACTTCCATGCGGTCAGTATTGATTCCAAAGCTCTTTGCCATATCTCGGTTATCACCAGTGGCGATATAAGCCTGACCAAGACGTGTATAAAGGAAGAAAATCAACGCTGAAATGACGATTACCACTGCCAAAAGACCAATTACCAAAAGATTTGTACTATCAGCAAATGGAAGCAAGGCTTGCAAAGGCTTGATGTTAAGCAAACCAAGGTTGGCACGTTTCATAACCATAAGCATAACTGAGTTACATGACGTCATTACCAAAATCCCTGCTAAAAGCGTCGGAATTTTTCCTTTGGTGTAAAGAAGACCAGTAACAAGACCTGCTAAACAACCCGCAAGCATACCTGTCAAAGTAGCTAACAAAGGGTGTGTCCCGTGATTCATCAAAGTAACAGCCACTGCTCCACCAAGAGGGAAAGACCCTTCAGTCGTCATATCTGGAAAATTAAGAATTCGGAAAGTCAGGTAAATTCCTAAACCAAGAATCCCCCACAAAAGTCCTTGTGAAACTGACGAAATAATCATATGATGTTTTCTCCTTCTCTCCTAATTTTCATCTGCTTTGACAGCTACTGTTGCTTTTGACAGCATGCTATCTGGAATTGTAATGCCAAGTTCTTGAGCTTCTTTTAAGTTAAGGGTTGGGGTACCAGTATTAACGATGTTAACTGGGACGTCTGATACTTTTTTACCAGCAAGTAATTTGATAGCAATTTTTGCTGTTTCAACCCCTAAATCATATTGACTTTGAGCGACTGAAGCGATGCTTCCTTGTTCAACCATGGTGTCCACACATGAATAAACTGGAATCTTAGCAGCGTTTGCTGAGTTAACAACAGTTGAAAAAGCTGAGGCAATGGTATTATCTTGTGGGACAAAAACAGCATCGACTTTACCAGTCATGACAGACATGGTTGTTTTAATTTCGTTGGTTGATGGGACGGCGTATTCAATCACGTTGATACCTGCCGCTTTAGCGTACTTTTTAAAGTCAGCCACTTGAGATACGGAATTATCTTCGCTGCTAGCATACAAGACTCCGATTGTCTTAGCGTTTGGTGTAATTTCTTGAATCATCTCAACCGTTTGTTTAATCGGCACTTTGTTAGAAACTCCTGTTACGTTTCCTTCCGGTTTTTTCAAATTCTTAACCAATTTTGCTCCGACTGGGTCTGAAATAGCTCCCATCACAACCGGAATGTCTTTGGTTGCTGAGGCTAGACCTTGGGCAGCTGGTGTTGCAATACCAATGACCACATCATTTTTAGCATGAACCAATTGTTTACTCATGGTTTGGATTTTACTTTGGTCACCTTCGGCATTCAAAACGGTAATCTTCGCATTTGCTTTGTCATAACCAGCATCAGCTAAGCCATCTTCAATCCCTCTTTCAATTTCATCAAGAGCATCGTGGGTAACATATTGTAAAATACCGATTTTGATGTCTCCATTTTTCGCTGACTCATTTTTAGTCTGGTCATAAATCATTGAACCAGCTACTAACATGACAAGGGCAATAAGTGTTCCAATAAGTGCTTTATTTTTCATTTGTTATCTCCGTTGAACAATCTATTTTCTTAATAGCATATTTTCATCCTAAAGAGTCAACTAAAAAGAAAAGCGTCTAGTAATTGCTTACTACACGCTTTTTTATCTTGTAACTAAGATTAGCGCATAAATACTTTTTAGAAGTACTCCAAAAGTCGTATCTATGCAACAACATAAACACAACTTTTACATACGCCAACTTTGCCAACTTGTAAGAGTTTGTGTCATGTTCATATCTTAGCTTCCTCCTGTGTTTTTTAATAATTATAACCTAAATTCTGAAAATTTCAAGTTCTTTTCGAAATTTTCTTATTTTTATTCAAAACACTTATTTGCCAAGCTCAAACTTTAGCTTAAATGCTGGATAAAACTTCTAATAACCTTTGGAAGAGTGTGATAAAAATAAGGTTTATAGAGTCTCTCTTTCCAAGTATGAGCTCCAATACCATAAACGCTCAAGTCAAGAGCTGGAATATCAAGACTTCTAATCGTCTCAACTGGCAAAGGATAAATCGCATCCATCAGAGGAAAATTTGCTTTTAGTTTTTCAATGTCTTCTGGACTTTCTCGCATCGCAAGATAACTAGAATCACTTAAAAATGGGGAAAAACGACGTTTCACAAAATGTTCTTCAGGAAATTCTGTCATCATTTTTTCAAGCGCTTGGTCAACATCGCTGTCACGGTCAGTATAATTGCGAGGACAAAATGGCGGCGCTAAAAAGATAATCACTTTTACTTCATCAGACTGTGTTTTTACCTCAAGGTAGTCAATTAAATCAAAGCCAACTTCTCGTTTGTCATAATATTCGATAGTTTCAAAGCACTTCCTAATCAAGGCTTGGCTATCAAAACTTTTTTCTCCAAAACATCTAGATACTGCGAAAAAGTCATCACAGTAATATCATGTGAAATCTGTCTATGAATATGACTTCTTTCCGAATAAATCTTAAATCATTCTTTATAATGTCTTGAAGCCTCATGGACAGCCTCACGGCTAGCTTCCATTAAGGTGTCCAAAACGGTATCTGCACTTTTTTCATATAAGAAAGTATTGAAATAAAGATTGGCACGCTTGTTTGTGTGGATATTATAAAAATCCTTGCAACCTCGTTGTAAAAGCACAGAACTTGGCAATACATCTTCATTGTCAATTTTTTCAACTAAATCAAGGTTGGTATTGATTTTAAGATTAATCTCACTAGAAATCATTGTGTCATCAATGCCCATTAGGCAACTGCCAACATGCGTTTCTCTCCCTTTGATGTAAAAACATGTCAACATTTTTCTAGCTGCGCCTGTGTAGATATATTTCTTATCATCACCGTCATATGATGGCGAAATAAAATCTGTATTGATAGCCACTTTAAAATCATAGCCAGCTTTACGCAAATGTAAAAGTTCACTTGAGACTTGAATAGCACCCGTATGGTCATTTTCCTCAACACAATTGGTCACCACAAGTAAATTACAGGAAAGTTCATCCATGTGTTCCATGTAATAGAAAAGTGTTGCAATATTGACCGCATCGCCCGACTTCATGTCAAGAATACCTCGTCCAAAGAGCCAATCATCTGATTTAGCATGCTCTTGAACGACAGGGTCATTGTCATAATCTTTAAAAAAATCTATCAGAGTATCTGGATCATTTGCGATTGTCTTTAGCAGACCATAATCCTCTATGCCTACGGTGTCCATATGCGAGTGTAAAATGACAGTCTTAGTTGTTCCTGATTTTTTGAGCAGTGCAAAATTATTTTTTTCGTTTCAAGGAGTCATTTTCTAAAACTTACTGCCAGAGGTCTTCTGGGTGAGCTTTAAAATACGGTGCTGCAATAAGTTATAGATGGCATCTGCCAGCTTAACTTCACCTTCTATGCCATTTACCGAAAGAATGAACACCAAATATTTAGTAATTGCTTCGATGCGCTCTGGCAAACTGTAGGCTTCAATCGTTTCAAATTTCATGATGATACTCCTTTAAAATGGCAACTGCATTTTTAACCGTTTGAACTTGCAAGGTGTTCAGACTTTCTTGACTATAAAAGGCTGAATGCGGCGTTAGAATAACATTCTCACGTCCAAGTAAAGGAATTGTTAATCAGGTCTGGATTTTCACTCTCTAAAACGTCCAAACCAGCACCAATCACTTCACCTTCATCAAGTGCTTCTACCAAGGCTGCTTCACCAATCAGACTCCCACGCGCCACATTGATAAACAACACTGGCTTTTTCAATTTCTTAAAGAAATCACGATTAAAGAAATGCTCATTTGCCGAATTAGCAAATAAATGCAAGCTAATCACATCAGCTTCTGCTTGGATAGTCTCAACCGAGACCAATTTGACCCCGATTTCTTATGCCATCTCTTCTGGCAAAAAAGGATCGTAGGCAATCACTGACATGCCAAAACTTTTCGCACGTTTTGCTACTGCTTGACCAATTCGACCAAGACTAAAAATTGCCAAAGTTTGCGAAGATAAACGCTTTACTTCACCGGCTTTTTGATAACTCCAAAAACCATCTTCAATGTATTTACGATGAATAAAGAGTTTTTGATTTAGTGCTAGTAATAGAGCAATCGTGTGGTTGGCAACATCTTCTGTCGAATGTGCGCTCCTAAATTTCGAATAGCAATGCCTAACTTCTCTGCATACTCACAATCAATGGTATTTATTCCCGTAGCATTAACCGCAATTCCTTTTAAATCTGGAAATTTTGCCAGAATATTTTCCTTCATCGGGCAAAGAGAGCTCATCGAAAAATTTGACAAGGGTGAAGAATCGCTTTTCTTACTCTATCACACGACCAGCAGTTATCACAATTTCTTAAAAGAATTTATCAAGATTAACCAGCTGCCAACCCAACATCATATTTCTATCGATAACCTCTCACTGATTGAGCACGAGGTCCTTAAAGGTACTGGCATTACCATTGTTAGTCAAGATATCGCAGAATGTCTGCTTGAAAATTCCAATATCATTTCAAGCTCTAAAAAGCTAAAAGACATTTTCATCAAAACCTACGCCATCGTCAAAATGGAAAATAAGCATTACCTAGACCTTCTAACAATCATTCAAAAATTAAAAAAAATCGTAAGGGACAAACTTTCCCATATCGCAGAGTCCAGATTTTGCAAGGGTTATGGTATAATAGAAGAATTGAAAACATGAGATTAGAAAGGAGACGTCGTAAGCTTCTTATCGCTCTCGGTTAGCTAGCGTTACGGCAACTTTAATCATGTCATTTGATGGTTTTTTCCTACACCATTTAACCAAAGAATTACAAGACGAGCTTCTCTACGGACGCATTCAAAAAGTTAATCAGCCCTTTGAGCACGAGCTTGTTTTAACCATTCGTAATAACCGTAAAAACTATAAACTGTTACTTTCTGCCCACCCTGTTTTTGGGCGTCTGCAAATTACTAAAACAGACTTTCAAAACCCTCAAACACCTAATACCTTTACCATGATTATGCGTAAATACCTTCAAGGTGCGGTTATTGAAAACATCACACAAATTGAAAATGACCGTGTTTTAGAAATCGCCTTTTCAAATAAAAATGAAATCGGTGACAACATCAAGGTCACCTTGGTTGTTGAAATCATGGGCAAACACAGTAACATCATCTTGATTGATAAGGCTGAAAGTAAGATTATCGAATCTATCAAGCATATCGGTTTCTCACAAAACAGCTACCGAACAATCTTGCCTGGTTCAACTTACATTGCACCGCCAAAAACTGATGCTAAAAATCCTTTTACCGTTTCAGATGAAAAATTATTTGAAATCTTACAAACCGAGGATTTGGCACCACGTCATCTTCAAAAACTTTTCCAAGGTTTGGGACGTGATACCGCTGAAAATTTGGCAGCTCAGCTTAGTGATGACAAACTCAAACAGTTCCGTGCTTTCTTTGCTCGACCTGTCCAGCCAAATATGACTGACAAATCATTTGCAGCGGTGCCATTTAATAATAGCGGTCAAACTTTTGACAGCCTTTCAGAGTTGCTAGATGTTTTCTATCAAGATAAAGCTGAACGCGATCGCGTCAACCAACAATCAAGCGACTTGATTCACCGTGTTCAAACTGAACTCGATAAAAATATCAAAAAGCTAGCAAAACAAGAAAAAGAATTGGCAGCTACTGAAAACGCCGAAGAATTCCGCCAAAAAGGCGAACTCTTAACCACTTATCTCTCAATGGTGCCAAACAATCAAGACCAAGTGGAACTTGATAACTACTACACTAATGAAAAAATCACTATTGCTCTTGATAAAAGTTTGACCCCTAACCAAAATGCTCAGCGTTATTTCAAAAAATACCAAAAACTAAAAGAAGCTGTCAAACACTTAACAGGGCTTATCGAAGAAACAAAACACACAATCACTTATCTTGAAAGTGTTGAAACTTCTCTTAGTCACGCTTCTATCTCTGATATCGAAGACATTCGTGAAGAGTTGGTGGAAACTGGTTTTGTCAAACGCCGCACGCGCGATAAACATCACAAACGTAAAAAACCAGAGCAATACCTTGCTTCAGATGGTAAGACAATCATCATGGTTGGACGCAACAACCTGCAAAATGATGAATTAACCTTCAAAATGGCGAAAAAAGGTGAACTCTGGTTCCATGCTAAGGATATTCCAGGTAGTCACGTACTCATCAAGGACAATCTTAACCCAAGCGATGAAGTCAAGACTGATGCCGCTGAATTAGCAGCTTATTACTCAAAAGCTCGCCTATCAAATCTTATCCAAGTCGATATGATTGAAGCTAAAAAACTCAACAAACCTACTGGTGCCAAACCTGGTTTTGTCACATACACTGGTCAAAAAACACTTCGCGTTACACCAACCGAAGAAAAAATCAATAGCATGCGCATTGAAAATAAGAAATAACTTGCTATTAAGATTGCAAAAAAGCATTGGCTAAAAGCCAATGCTTTTTGTTTATTCTTCAGTTTTATCGATTAATTTTGAGTGACGGTAACCATAAGCAAAGTAAATGATTGTTCCAATCACAAAGGCAACGATAAAGCAATACCATGTCTCAAGCTTACATTGTGTCATCAAAGCCAAGCAAACCACAATTGATAATATTGGCAAAAATGGCACCCAAGGTGCTCTGAATTCCCCTTCTTTTGGCTCACCAAAATCTTTACGAAGTTTGATAACCCCAAAAGCAAGCAGGATAAGGTATGCAAGTGTCACAATATTAACTAACAAAGCTAGAATTTCCAAAGGAAAAACTCCCGAGAAGAACATTGTGACAATCCCAACAAATATAGTTGCTTTCTTAGGAACCTTGCTCTTCGGTGTTAATTCTTGGAATTGCTCAGGCAAAAGCCCATCACAACTGACATTGTAAATCACACGTGACAAGGCAAACATCATAGAAATACATACCGTTACCAATGTAAAAATAACCACAACAGAAACAATATTACCTACTAATGAAAAACCAATGCTACGTAAAACAAATGGTACCACGTCAGCTGTATTTAATTTAGTATAGTGAACAGTTCCAGTTAAAACCAAAGTAACCAAAACATACAACAAAGTTGTCAATCCAATTGAAAAGAAGATACCTTGCGGAATTTTCTTTTGAGGTTCTTTGGTCTCATCAGCCGCCATAGAAATTGATTCAAATCCAAGAAAAGCAAAGAACATCAATGACGCACCAGCCATGATACCAACTTTTCCACCATAAATTTGACCAAATCCGAACGGTGTGAAATCACTCCAGTTTTGTGTATTAATTGCTGTCAAACCAAGAGCAATAAATATAAGCAAAACCGCTAATTTAAAGATAACCAAAATAGAATTAAATCTCAATACCGTTTGAACCCCTAGTACAACAAGGGCTGTCACACAAAGTAATAAGATAACAGGAACAATATCAATATAAGTTCCCTTTGCAGGATTAAAAGGACCACTCAAAGCTGTCGGCAAACTAATGCCAAAAGTTTTCAAGAAAGCTTTTAAATACTCTCCCCAACCAGAGGCTGCCGTTGAAATCGCTCCTGCAAATTCAATCATCATAAACCAACCTGCAATCCAAGCTGGGTACTCTCCAAAAACAGTATACAAATAGCGATACACACCACCTGAATGAGGCAATCTTGAAGAAAATTCTGCAAAGAATAAAGCTGACATGGTTACACAGATAGCAGCAATAATAATTGAAATAGTAATCGCAGGTCCTGCATATTGAGAAGCGCCTACTCCTGTTATCGTGAAAATCCCAGTCCCAACAATCGAACCTACCCCTAAAAAGATAAGTTCAGCAAGCCCCAGGCGTCGTTGCAAATGGCTTGTCTTTTGCGCCATCGGGGTCTTTCGAAAAATATCCATACATTCTCCTGTTATTTGTTTGAAATCGTCATGCAATTCTTATAATTCTATCAATTCTTGATACAAGATTCACATGCACAACGTCTTTTATTTTAGGATAAATATAAGTAAAAATCAACTCTATACCTCATTTTTATCCGTAAAAAAACACATTGCTAAAAAAAGATAAACTCGTTTTTAGAAATGTGCCTTTTTCATATGCGATAACTAGACGATTTATTCGCTTTTTTTGATGTCTTCTTTCAATTCGTCCATGTTAAATTTTGCAAAAAGGTATTTGCGGTCTTGAACTGGGAAACGTTGATCAAGTTGGTCAACAGGTCCTACTTCAACCACACCTTCTGAAATCACAAAATCCATCACATGACCACCGAAGGTTAAATCATCTGAAATAAAGTGTAAATGATAACCAGCAACACTTACTCCGTGGAACATCTTAGGTGTCCAGATACCCACAATAGTCCCTGTGACATTTTCACGTGAATATTCGGGTTGGCGTGTTGCAACTTCTGCAAATTTTGTATTTGGCGCAGATTTGGGAATCATGCGAACATGCATGTTAGAAAAAGTCCCCTTAATTTTAATCGAACGGAACAAGTTCACACCATCATAATACGATTCGATACGTTTTTTCAACTCTGCATCTGTCATTTCAAAACGTTGTTTGAAAATCACTTCAGCTTGATGAGGAACAACTGCAGCGTAAGGAACTTTGACATCATCAGAAACCTCAACAATTTCAGGTTTCCCGTTTGAACCGATAGCTTGATAGGCTTTACCGTCTAGAATAATCAACTCTCCATCAATAGAATCGAGTGTTCCGATTCCCAAATCACCGTGCTCTAGTAACTCACCAATGGTTAAGGTACCACCATAAAGACCAGCCATTAGGGCACTTAAGGTATTATATTGAAAAAGTTTAATTGCTTCTGACATATTCTCCTTCACTTTCGTCATTAAAAATTAACTGTCATTAATATTTTATTGCCAAATTCGTTAAATTGCAAGCTTAATAAAATTCGTCTGGTAAGATTGTTTCACCAAGTTTGATATTATCTTTGTAATCGATTGGAATATCGATAAGAACTGGACCATTGGCTGCTTCAGCAAGAGCTTTTTTGAAGGTCGCTTCAAAACCTTCTTTGCTATCAGCACGGTAACCTTTAGCACCAAAACTTTCAGCGTATTTCACAAAATCAACAGGACCAAAATCAACGCCTGAAGAACGACCGTATTTCATCTCTTCTTGGAATTCAACCATATTGTATTTACCATCATTCCAGATAATGTGAACGATTGGTAAATTAAGACGTACTGCAGTTTCTAATTCTTGTGCTGAAAAAAGGAACCCACCATCTCCAGACACTGAAACAACTGTCGTATTTGGACGAACAAGTGCTGCTGAAATTGCCCAAGGAAGTGCAACTCCAAGGGTCTGCATGCCGTTTGAAAAGAGCAGATGACGAGCTTCGTATGATTTGAAATAACGTGCCATCCAAATGTAGTGACTACCAACGTCAACAGTGACAGTCATATCATCTGTTGTATTTTCTTGTAAGACATCAATAACATCAAGCGGGTGAACCAAACCTTCCTTGGAATTACGATCAAATTTGACATCTTCGACAACATTTTTCTTCAGATTTTGCAAATAATCTACTGATGCTTTTGTCAAAACATAACCATTAACGGCAGGCAAGAGCAAGTCAATCGTATCCGCAATGTTACCAATCAATTCACGTTCTGGTTGGAAATAAGTATCGATTTCAGCTTGCGCAACGTCGATAACAATAATACGAGCTGAAATTTCAGCATTCCAATTTCGGGCTTCATACTCAATTGGGTCATAACCAATAGCAATAACTAGGTCAGCTTTTTTAAGCAACATGTCACCTGGCTGATTGCGGAAAAGCCCAACACGTCCAAAGAAAGTGTCTTCTTCAAGTTCACGCGATACGATACCTGCCCCTTGGAAAGTTTCAACAACTGGTAATTTTACAGCTTCCAATAACTTACGAATAGACTTTGTAACTGCACGCGTTGAAGCACCATTTCCCAGAAGAAGAACTGGTAAGTCGGCATTTCGGATAGCTTGCGCTAAATAGTTGATATCACCAACTGACGCAGAACCCAATTGAGGATCTGTTAATGGCTTGATTGCTTTTACGGAAACCAAACTGTCAGTCACATCTTGTGGAATGGAAACAAAGCTTGCACCACGTTTACCTGACTTTGCCACACGATAAGCATTAGCAATTGTTTCAGAGAGAGTATCTGGCTCATGAACTTCTACAGCATATTTTGTAACTGGTTCCATCATTGCCACATTTTTCATAGATTGGTGAGACCGTTTCAGCAAATCGGCACGTTTTACTTGACCTGAAATCGCTAAAACAGGATCCCCTTCATCCGTTGCGGTCACCAATCCTGTCGCCAAATTTGAAACTCCAGGTCCACTTGTTGTAATCACAACGCCAGGTGTCCCTGTAATACGTCCAATCCCTTGTGCCATAAAAGCAGCATTTTGCTCATGACGAGCTACAATCAACTGTGGTCCCTTATCTTCAAGAGTGTCAAAAATACGATCAATTTTAGCACCAGGAATACCAAAAACATAGTCAATGTCATGGTTGATGAGACTATCCACTACCAAATCAGCCCCATATTGCTTTTGTTCAGTCATTTTATCTCCTATATGTCTTTAGATGACTAATTAAGAACAGTTTTTAAAGTTCCAATATATCACAATTTCAAGAAAATCTGGCGATAAAATTAGTCAAATCTAAATCACAAATTTTTATTTTTCACAAATATTAATCAATTATACCATAGTTTTACGAAAAGTTTGTGAAATTTCTCTTGTGAAATTTTTCTTTATCTTTCTAAAGTAAGATTAAAAACATTCTTGAAAATTACAAGAAAAAACACGACGAAGTTGTCGCGCTTTTTACTCTATTTTTTTCGTCTTGTTCTGACAAAATCATAGATGGTCATCAAGATAAAACCACCAAATACCACAAGAATATTGCGAAGTGGTTCACCACTTTGATCAAAGAATGATAGCAAAACAAAAATGATAATAACCGTTATTAGGTTACTAGCCAAAAGACTCTTAAAATTCATCTTCATTTAAAAATTCCACCATATTGACATCATCTGGAACCAAAGTCAAATAACGTTTAGCCACATCCTTAGCACGATCTGCGTAGCCAAATTCACGCAAAATATAGGCATAGTCTTGCAAGAATTCTGGATTGTCTACCAAGTCAGTTGCTAAATCATCATAAATTTTGAGAGCCTTTTTATCAGCCTCAAGAGCTTGGTAAGCTTTGGCAATATTCCATTTAGTAAGCACATTATCAATGTTATCGCGATTAAGAGCTACAACATCGTCGTAGCGTTCTTCTTCTAAGTATAAGTTTGTCAAACGCATCAAGACATCTTCATCGTCAACAGCTACTTCTTTTCCTTTCAAAAGATAACTTTCTGCTTGTTTGATATCGTGTAATTCATATGAAAATTGTGATGCTGCAAGCAAAAGATTAGTATCAAATTCATTTTTAGCCAAACCTTTTTGAACCAATCGAAGGGCTTCTTCAGTTTTATTTTCTTCATGAAGAGATTGTGCATAAACATACTCATACCCTTCAAAATCAGGATTCATTGTCTCCAATTGTTTGAAGTAAATATTTGCTTTTTGGTATTCATCTTGATCATACAAAATTGTCGCTAATTCAAAAACAGTATTATCATCGTATTCAATCTCAGCAGCTTTTTCAAGAAATTCAATAGCTGCTTCAAATTTTCCGAGACTAGCATATACACGACCGATACGTTGATAGGTTGACACACCAGTCAATTCAAGAATATCTCGATTATCTAGCTTAGCGTATTCTTTGATAGCTTGGTTGTAATTACCAAGTTCCATTTCGATTTCAGCCAAACCAAAAATAACCAAAGGTTCATCACTAATCTGACTAGCCTGGAGAAGTTTTTCACGTGCAACGTCAGCTAGCCCTTCCATTTCGTAGATATCTGCCATAACAAGCAAAGCAGACAAATAAGTATCGCTCTCAGGCGAAATAGCATCAAGATACAAGAAAGCACCTTCGATATCACCATCTTCAGTCGCAATCTGAGCTAGATTGATATTAACTTCAGGATAATCTTCACGTTCTTGCAAATAAATTTCTTTTGCTTGTGGCAAGAAACCAATGCTTTCAAGATACTCTGCCAATTCCAAAAGAGTCTCAGCATCGTCTTCTTTCAAAGCTCGTTTAAAATATTTATTAGCATGCTCCAAATCTTGACTCTGGATTGAGGCAACCATTTTTTCACTATTTAACATCTTTTGATTCTTCTCCTCCTTCTTCTACAATTAACTCTTCTTCATATAAACCACTGACAGCTTTGTACCAGTCAAAAATTTCTTTAACAATCACCTTAATAGAGGCATAAACCGGAATTCCTAGGAAAACTCCCCAAATACCAAACATTGAGCCAAACGTTAGCAAAATAAACATAATGGTAATCGGATGAATGCTTAGCTTGCTTCCCAAAACCAAAGGAGCCACAAAACGCCCTTCAATCGTTTGTTCAACCACGAAGGTCACAAGAATCTTAATCAGCATAATTGGTCCTTGAACAATCCCCATAATCACAACAGGAACCATGGCTAAGAAACTACCAAGATATGGAATCATATTAAGGAAGCCTGCAATAATACCAAAAGTTGCCGCATAACGCAAACCAATCATATTAAAGAAGATTGTAAACATAATCCCAACAACAATCGCCACAGTTACTTGACCTTGAACATAACCAGCAAGTTGTTTGTTGATATCCCCAAGAATACGTGATGTTGGACGACGCATTCTAGTCGGAAGTACCTTAATTAACCCCTCTTTCATCTTATGACTATCTCTTAAGAAATAAAAGAGAATGAATGGTGACATAATGATAGCTAAGGTCACGCGAGCAATAGCGGTGGCAAAACTTGATGCCCAATCAATAGCGTTCTTAGAAAAGCTTTCTGCATAATCAACAGCTTTATTACTGATATTGGCTAGCATGTCCTGCAATTCTGACTGATAATTAGTCAACCAAGGGCTCTTCAAAAGTTTAGAACTTTCAACATTGACACTTTTAACATAAGCAGGTAAATTCTCAACAAATGAGGTTAATTGTCCTTCAATCATAGGAATAAAACTTGCTACCGCCCAAATAAGTAGAGCCACAATAATAGCATAAACAATGAAAATTGAAGCCGTTCGATTAACACCACGTCGTTCAATCAATCCAACCAAAGGCTTAATCAAATAGTAAAGAATTGCCGAAATCACCAAAGGAAGCATGATGATAGCTAAAAAAGACAAAATAGGTTTAAATAGAAATGAAATCTTAGTGAACAAATAAAGGGTCAAAAAGACAAGAAAAGTGACCATAACTGCCACAGTAGCTTGACTGTTTAAAACCCATTTAAAAAACCAAGACTCCGTAAATTTCTTTTCTTGATGACGATCCATAAAAACTCCTCTCTTCAGACAACTTCAATAAGGACTACTTATCACCATAAAAAGTAACACTCTTATCTACCAAGCGTTGCTTGTCATCATAAGTAAACTTAGCTGAGAAGAATGGCACATCATCTAAAATCCACTTAAAGATTTCATAGTCACCTTCCCAAGTTGGTTTTGATAACACCTTATCATAAGGAACCCACTCAAGAGTACCCTCACGTGATTCTTCGTCAGAGATTAATTCACCTTCAAAATCTGTCACCTTAAAGACGTAGGTATACCAATCGTGACCTGGCGTAAATTCAGGGAAAGTAATCACACCTTTAAAATCCATTTCCTTAACTGTAAAATGCGTTTCTTCAAAAATTTCACGTTTGGCACATTCATCAGGCGTTTCACTCGCTTCAAGTTTACCACCAACCGAAATCCATTTTCCCTCATGAACATCGTTTGGCTTTTTATTACGATGCAAAAGCAAAAGTGCCTCACCATTATCAATATAACAAATCGTCGCTAACTTTGTCATCTTTCTCTTCTTTCTCGTTTTCTTCTATTGTACCAGAAAACCAAACACAATTCTTGAATCAGAGCCTAACTTATAAAATAATTCTAAGTTATTATAGGTATTTTTCAATTAACCTTATATTAGCTTTGCTTTTTCTCAAAAGCTAAAAAAAGCCCCGTACCAAGCGTGGCTTGATACGGTAGGCTTTTTAAATTATTTATCAAGAACTTTTTGAGTTTTAGCATAGTTGGCTTCAACTGCTTCTTTTTCAGCTTTCCACCAATCTTGGTTATCTGTGTACCATTTGATTGTTGCTTCAAGTCCTTCTTCAAAATTATTGTATTGTGGTTCCCAACCAAGTTCTTCACGAAGTTTAGTTGAATCGATTGCGTAACGAAGGTCGTGACCAGCACGGTCTGTTACGTGATCGTAAGCATCTTTTGGTTGACCCATTTTTTCAAGGATAAGTTCAAGAACTTCTTTGTTGTTCTTTTCACCATCAGCACCGATAAGGTAAGTTTCACCGATACGTCCTTTTGTCAAGATTGCCCAAACACCTGTTGAGTGGTCGTTTGTGTGAATCCAGTCACGAACGTTTTTACCATCACCGTAAAGTTTTGGTTTAATTCCTGACAAGATATTTGTGATTTGACGAGGAATGAATTTTTCGATGTGTTGGTATGGTCCGTAGTTATTTGAACAGTTAGAGATTGTTGCTTTAACGCCAAATGAACGTACCCAAGCTTTTACGATCAAATCTGATGCAGCTTTTGTTGATGAATATGGTGAACTTGGGTTATATTTAGTTTCGGCAGTGAATTTTTCACCTGGGCCTTCACCATGTCCTGGAAGGTCTTCGCGAAGTGGAAGATCTCCGTAAACTTCGTCAGTTGATACGTGGTGGAAACGGATATCGTATTTACGAGCAGCTTCCAAAAGTGTGTAAGTACCAACAAAGTTTGTTTGGATGAATGGACTTGGGTCTTTTAGTGAGTTATCGTTGTGGCTTTCTGCAGCGTAGTGAACGATAGCATCAGCTTTTGCTGCCAATTTGTCAACCAATTCTGCATCTGCGATATCACCAACAACCAATTCAACACGGTCACCAAGGATTTCTTCCAAGTTTGCACGGTTACCTGCGTATGTTAATTTATCAAGAACAGTAACGTGTACATCTGGGTGGTTGTTGTAAACATAGTGTACGAAGTTTGAACCGATAAAACCTGCACCACCGGTTACAATAATATTTTTGTATTCAGACATAATTAAGATACAAAGGGACGTTTCGCTCGCGAAAAATCTCGTAGAAAAATAGGAAATCTGACGCAGACGACAAGTGTCTAGGAAGATTTTTCTTTTTTCTCAGAGATTTAGTCCCATATTCAGTTTCTTAAAACTGAACACTCCTTTCTGATTATTTTTTTATTTTTATTACAAATCTTCTTACAAATCTTCTTTACGTAATGGTTTTACATCTTTAAGCAATGGGTGATTTTTATCTGCTTCAGAAACCTCTGCTTCTTCCAAGTTTTCCCATTTGATACCAAGAGTTGGGTCAGCATAGTTTACAAAAGCGTATTTTGGTTTAAGTTCAAGTGCCCAATAGTCATTAACCAAGTAGCTGTATGATACTTTATCAGACAATACTTGGAAACCATTAGCGACACCACGTGGGACAAAGATACCTTTTGAAGCATCGATAACTGTTTGGTAAACATGACCAAAGCTGTCACCTTCACGTAAATCAACCCATGAACCTAGAACTTTACCTTCGTCGGCAACTGAGATGTATTTGTCCCAAGGTTCTGCATGAAGTCCACGCAAAACGTTTTTATGTGAAAAGCTAACGTTATTTTGTAATTTTCCTTCTGCAAAGAATGATTCTGGGAAACCAAGAGGAAGCATTTTTTCTTTTTGGAAATTTTCTTTAAACCATCCGCGGTTGTCACCGTGAACAGGAATATCAAATTCAATCATTCCTGGGATAGCTTCGATTTTACGTGCTGCTAATTCTTTACCAAAAAACTGTTCTGTCATTATTCTTCTCCAACCAAACGGAGCAAGTATTTTCCGTATTCGTTTTTCTTAAGTGGTTGTGCAAGGTTGTAAACATCTTCTTTTGTGATGTAACCCATGCGGTATGCAATTTCTTCCAAGTTTGCCACTTGAAGGTTTTGCATACGTTGCACTGTTTCAATGTACTGAGCTGCTTCCAGAAGGCTTTCGTGTGTTCCTGTATCAAGCCATGCAAAGCCACGTCCCATAACTTCCACAGAAAGGTCGCCACGTTCTAGATAGGCTTTATTAACATCTGTGATTTCAAGTTCACCACGTGCACTTGGTTTGATGTTTTTAGCAATTTCCACAACGTCGTTATCGTAGAAGTAAAGACCTGTTACAGCGTAGTGTGATTTTGGATGTTCTGGCTTTTCTTCGATTGAAAGAGCGTTGAAATCTTCGTCGAATTCAACAACACCAAAACGTTCTGGGTCTTTTACTTGGTAACCAAAGACAGTAGCACCTTTTTCTTTGCTTGCTGCTTTTTGAAGCATTTTACTTAGACCTGCTCCATGGTAAATGTTATCTCCCAAAACAAGAGCAACATTGTCATCTCCGATAAATTCTTCACCGATGATAAAGGCTTGTGCCAATCCATCTGGACTTGGTTGAACAGCGTAAGAAAGTGAAATACCAAATTCTGAACCGTCGCCAAGTAGTTCTTCAAAACGATGAATATCAGTTGGTGTTGAGATAATCAAGATATCTCGGATACCTGCTAACATCAATGTTGATAGTGGATAATAAATCATTGGTTTATCATACACTGGCATAAGTTGTTTTGAAGCCGCACGAGTCAAAGGATACAGACGTGTTCCTGAACCTCCTGCAAGAATAATACCTTTCATAGTTAGGTCTCCCTCTTTATTAATAAATTATCAATTATCAGAACTATTCTATCATTTTTTGCAAATGCTGTCACTAAATTTCCTAATTTTACAAGCTTTTAACGAAAATTACTGACAAATGTCAGTAATTATTTATAAATGATAAAACGGATTTGTTTCTGCCTCACTGGCAATGAAATCTACTGACCAATGATTGTCATTTTTCCAGGCATTAAATTTCTCAAGTAATTTATTAACCATGAGCACTTCAATATGATGCCCAGGGTCAATAGCAAGCATGCCATTTGTAATCATTTCTTGAGCAGTATGGTAATAAATATCACCAGTGATGTAGACTTGCGTCCCTTTTGCCATTGCTTCACGGTAAAAACTTTGACCACTACCACCACAAATAGCTACGCGATTAATGAGCTTATCTTGGTTTCCATATGCGACCAAACGAACACTATCTAAGTTGAATTTTTCTTTAACCTTAAGAGCAAATTCCGAAAAAGGTTGCTCCTCAATCGTTCCAACTCGACCAATCCCGTAACCATCAGCCGTAGGACTTAAAATCTCTGTATCGGTAATGTCTAACAGCTCACAGAACCAATCATTTAAACCATCTGGCACAATATCGATATTTGTGTGACTCACGTATACAGCGATATCATGTTTTACCAAGTCAAGGTAAATCTGATTTTGGGGAGTCGCCACAAGGTCTTTTAGCGGACGAAAAATGGGAGCGTGCTTAACGATAATCAAGTCAACATTTTTCTCGATTGCTTCTGCCACTGTCGTTTCACGCACATCAAGAGCGATCATGACACGATTAACTTCTTTATCAAGAGTTCCAATTTGGAGACCAGAAATATCTCCTTCCATAGAAAGCTCACGTGGACAGTATGCTTCGTAGCGTTCAATGATTTCACTTGCTTTCATTGATAGCCTCCTTGATAGCTGTCATTTTTTGTGAAATAGCAGCGCGGTCATCGACACGATTTTCTGGCACATGTGGCAAAGCAATTTCTAATTTTTTCAATTCTCGTTGCCAACGTGCTTTGAAGACAGCTGATTTTTCTTGGTTCAAGAAAGGACCAAAGCGTAAGTCTGTCTCTGACAAAGTCATTTGTCCGTGTTCAACAACCATGATTTCATAAAATTTATCATTTTCTGTCATGATTTCTTCAGTGACAAGTTTGAAGCCATTGTTCATCAACCAAGCACGAAGCTCATCTTCACGATTATTAGGTTGTAAGATAAGACGGTCTACACTTGCTAATTTTTCAACTCCTGCCGCCAAAATATCAGCAATCAAGCCGCCGCCCATACCACAAATCGTAATCGTTGTTACTTTGTCTGATGCTTCAAAGGCTGCCAAACCATCTGCCAAACGCACAACGATTTTATCTGCCAAACCAGCGCCAGCAACATTATGAACCGCTGATTCATATGGACCTTTGACAACTTCACCAGCAATAGCAAAATCAATTTTTCCCTCTTCCATCAAGGCAATCGGTAAGTACGCATGGTCACTTCCGACATCCAGTAAGCGTGCTCCTTGCGGTACAAATTCTGCTACGGCAGCTAAACGCTTAGATAATACTGTTTGCATAATTCTTCCTTCTAAAATATCATTCTTTTTAATTATATCAAAAACAACTTCTCCTTACAAAAGCATAACAAAAGCAACTCAAGTGAGCTGCTTAGTTAGTTTTCACATTGTCTTTATAGTATTTGCAATAGGCTTGAACTGGACAAATATCACATTTAGGCTTTTTAGCTAAACAATGATAACGTCCAAAGAAAATCAAGCGATGATGCGTCAAAATCCAATCTTTCTTTGGAATTTTTTTCATCAAATCTTTTTCGATTTCTTTAACATCAGCATCTGGCGCAGAAATATTGAGGCGCTTAGCAATGCGTGACACATGCGTATCCACAGCAATTGATGGAATACCGTAAACTTCTGCTAACACAACATTAGCTGTTTTTCGTCCAACTCCTGGCAAGGTTTCTAACTCTTTATGTGTCTTAGGAACTTGCCCGTCAAAATCTTGCAAAATCGCTCTTGCTGTCTTAATAATGTTTCGAGCTTTGTTCTTATAAAGTCCGATAGTTCGCAAACCCTCCTCAACATCAGCCAAATTTGCCTTAGCCAAGTCCTCAATTTCTGGGTAATGTTTCCAAAGATTTGGAGTCACCTTATTTACTGCTTTATCCGTCGTTTGAGCAGACAAGATCACCGCGATAAGCAGTTGAAATGGTGTCTCCCATTCCAACTCGCCACGCGCTTCTGGATACATGTCACCAATAATAGCTAAGATTTTCTTTAAACGCTCACGTCCAACTCTCATTAGTCACTCCACAAATCCATCGCAGCCAAAAAGTCATCTGACACATTGACTTTACCTACTTTTGAATTTTCATACTCTTTACGACGTTCCTCAACTTGGCGCATTGTTGTAATGCCTTCACGACGCCAATTTCGCAAAATGGCATTGATGTAATTCCAGTTTGTCTTGCCGTTAAACACAGCCTCACGAAGCGCTGCGCGCACTAGGTCTGGATCCGTTTTATCCTCACGAATAGTTTTTTGCAAATCTTCCAATTCAAATGGACTTAGCATACGACCTAGCTCACGTTCAAACTCTTCGACAAGTTCTTTCACAGGATTTACGTCTTGTTTTTCAGGAACTTGTTTTGGTTCAGAAACTAATTTATCCAATAGTGCCAAAACAGGACTCGCATCAAAAACCACTTCGATTTCACTACCAAGCTCAATAGTTTTCATATCAAGCAAACCTTGAGCAGTCAAATCAGAAATCGAGCGGTTAACTTCTGCCACTGTTTTATTCAGCGCGCTAGCAATTTGACTAGGTGCCAAATCATCCATCTTAGTCGTGTTTTGGAGATAAATAAACTGCCAAATCAAAAAATCATCTGCACGTTTAAAAATATCTTTGTAATGAAAGAGAAGAGCACTCGGCAATACAAGATTGCCTGATTTAAAATTTTCCAAATAACTCATAATATATTCCTAAAAAATCATCACCTCTAAAACCGAACCTGACAAAGATAAAGCAAGATTTGATCGACAATCACCTCATCACAAGTAACCGTAAAAAGATGATTCTTTTTCCAATTGTTCCAGTTGATAAGGCGTCTCTTGGTAAACAGCATAATTAATCCAATTACTAAAGAAAGTTGTTGCCGCTAAATTCCACTTCATCGGAACGTCTTGCTCAGGATCATCGTTGACATAATAATGTGCAGGCACATTAGGATTCTTGCCAACTTTAACATCACGCTTGTACTCGAGATCCAAAGTTTCACGGTCGTATTCCAAATGTCCAAAGCTATAAACCTCGCGCAAATCTTTACTAGCTACGATAGACAAACCAACTGTGGGACCTTCAGCAATTACTTCTAATCGATCAACCTTAGCAACATCTTCATGACGAACTTCTGTATACCTAGAATGCGGCGCCATAAAGCAGTCATCAAACCCACGGACAATCGGATTAGAAGGTTGTTTGACATTTTGAGAAAAGATGCCTGATAATTTTTCCTCTAGCAAAACCTTCTTAATACCATATTTGTAATAGAGTCCAGCTTGCGCTCCCCAACACAAGTGCAAGGTTGAATAGACATGAGATTTTCCCCAATCAAAGATTTGGCACAATTCATCCCAATAATCCACTTCCTCATAAGCCAAAGTTTCAACTGGAGCACCCGTGATAATCAACCCATCATAATACTTATGTTTAACATCCGCAAAAGTTTTATAGAAGGTTTCTAAATGCTCAGCCGTTGTATTTTTTGACTTGTGACTAGTCATATAGAGGAATTCAACATTAATCTGCAAAGGCGTATTGGCTAGCAAACGCAAGAGTTGTGTCTCTGTCACTTCTTTTGTTGGCATCAAGTTAACGATGAGAAAATCCATCGGTCTAATATCTTGATGCTTTGCTCGTTTATTATCCATGATGAAGACATTCTCTTTGCGCAAAATGTCTAAGGCCGGTAATTCTTTATCAAGTTTTATTGGCATGAAAATATCTCCACTCTATAATATTATATTTAAGTAATATTATAAAAGATGGAGATATAGTTTTCAATTATATAATTTCTTTAGGTAGTTATAGTTTTTAGCTATAATTATCCTGGGAAATTCATTAAGACTTTCGTATCATAACCTTCAAGTGCTTTACGTCCGTTCAATCCATCCAATTCAACAAGGAATGCACATCCAGCAACGATACCACCAAGGCGTTCTACCATTTCGATAGTAGCTTTCACAGTACCACCTGTTGCCAAAAGGTCATCAACGATAAGGACACGTTGTCCAGGTTTGATAGCATCAGCATGCATACATAGTGTATCAATGCCGTACTCTTTTTCGTAATCAGCTGAGATTACTTCACGTGGTAATTTACCAGGTTTACGAACTGGTGCGAAACCAATTCCAAGTTCAAATGCAACTGGGCATCCGACGATAAATCCGCGTGCCTCTGGGCCAACAATCATGTCGATCTTCTTGTCAGTAGCATACTGTACAATTTCGCGAACAGCATAGCTATAAGCATTTCCATCTGCCATCAAAGGAGAAATATCACGGAAAGTGACCCCTTCTTTAGGATAGTTTTCAATTGTAGCGATATAATTTTTTAAATCCATTTTCTTCTTTCTATGGGCTTTTTGCCAAAAAATGTTTTACATTTCATTATATCATATTTTTCGAAAAAAAGAAGGGGATTTAGGTAATAAATTTTCAAGACCTTAATTTTGATAATTCACTTGCCAATCTTTAATCAATGGATAAGTAACTAACTTGTTATTATCCAAATTTTCCTTATGCATATCGACAGCTGTAATCTGTGAATTATCGTAAGTTGTGTAGTAATAAATACATTTTTCTGTGTTGATACATGAACTGTAAATGGTGTATTCGTATTTGCCGCTTTCATCCACGTAACATAACCCTTTTTGTTGTTCAACGGATTTCAAAATATGGAAGAACTGGTTAACACTAGATACTTCTGTATCTTCTGCTACTGAATTTAATTTAGTAAAAGCTACCTTAACATAGCGTGACATTGATGATAAATCCCCAGGCAAACCAAGGCCCCCCATTCCTCGGCTATAAGTGTCTAAGGTAATTTCTGTAGAAAAGAGATTGTCAGAAACTTTTGGAGAAACGTGACGATAATTGTTCAAATTGAATAATTGTTTATCAAAAGTTGGGTTATTTGTCAAAACACCTGTTGGGTTATCATAAACCTTAAGACCACTAGCCACAGATTCCAACACAATAGCTTCATTGCGGTCTGCAATCAACCAGTGCAAAGGACTTGGTTGAAAATCATCACTAAATGCTTCATTTGTGACGTTAAGATTTTGGCAAAGTTTCTTAACTTCAGCAACAGATTGGCATTGTGATAAGAACCACGGAATCAATTCAAAAGATGCAAGGTTGTCTTTCCCTTCTGCTACTTCTTTATAGTCGGCATTTTCAGGGAAATTCAAACCTGCCATTCCTAAACCTTTTTCATTAACTGCTTCGTAATAAAGTGGGTAATCAGCCACTACTGTTGCCATTCCAATCATGGCAAAATGGCTGTTATTTTCTCCTTGGTGTCTAAACGAAAAAGGATAATTTCGAGGACAAATCGTTACCGTTTCATTGTAAGAAAAGTCCAAATCAAGATTTCGACCAAAGTAATTATCTTTAGTTGTATAAGTAATTGCAGTACACATAAAAAAACTCCTTTAAAAAATACTTTAAAAGTCATCTACAACTTTGCAGTCTCATTATAGTTCCAATTAAAAAAGTTTTCAATTAAAAAAATTTTCAATTTTTAAGCAAACGTTTTCTATAACAAAAAGCTAAAAAAGCTACGCTGAGCTAAGCAACGTAACTTTTTAGTCTAGTTCATCAACCAGTCATAAATTTCTTGTGGCGTTCCAAGTGCCATGAGCTCTTGAAATTTCACTTCTTGCTTAAGATTTTGATAAATTTTACTATCAGAAATACTGCGTTTCTCAGCACCTTTATTGACGACCATCACTCCATCTGTGATAGTTACAAAATCCAATTCATCAAAAATTTGAATCATTTTGACCAAAAGAATATCAGGAATATTAAGATAATGACTCAATTCTTTCAGCTTGTAACGAACATCAAATTCAGGGAATTGATAAATCGTTTTATACAACTTAGCAAATTGTTCGCGAGTTCCATAGCCAGTCAAATAATAAGCTCGTTTGATGTGATTTTTAAAGTAAATGGCATCAAATTGTCGACCGACAAAAAGGGATTTGAGTTCTTCAGCCTTATCAGGAATATCTAGTACAACCACTTCACTGGCACTGGTGTCTTCACTCAAAACAGGAACACGTTCAGGAAGACTGGCATTTTTGGAACGAATATCAATCAACTGAACGCCGTCAACACGCGCGTCTTCAAGCATCAACTGAACTGTGGTTTGCCCGTTCCATTTGTTGATTGACAAAGTAACGGCAAGGCACAGGTTCTGCGCTTGCTGGAATTCTTGTACCAAATGACCTTGGTTAAAGGCAACAAGGTCAACCGCCGTACTTCCTTGAGCAATTTTTAATTTCAAGTGAGTGCCATTTTGCCCCATGGTACGTGCTTGTTTAACAGTAAGGTCTTTGATTTCAAAGACTGGCTTAGCATTATCCATCCCAAAAGGTGCGATCTTCTCAAGACTTTTAACAGTGTCCAAATCAATTTCTGACAAGTCCAGCACTTCATCAATGATCAAAGTCTTTTTCTGAGCTAAATTAATATCATTTTCAGCAATGTAATCACATAAAACTTGTGACAATTGCGCTAAGTTATCAACTGGCAAGGTCATTCCTGCAGCACCAGCATGTCCACCAAAAGCTTCAAATAAATCACGGTGGTCATCAAGTGCATGGAAGATATTGATTGCCTCAATACTTCTAGCAGAGCCTTTTGCCATACCGTCTTCAATGTTTAAGACAATAACTGGCTGAGCAATGTGCTCCAAAATACGACCAGCGACAATTCCTAGAACACCTGGATGCCAGCCTTCTTTTGCCAACACCTGCACAGGCTTGTCAAGATCAACCATGCCCATGGCTTCATCGTAAATTTTTTGAACAATTTCTTTACGTTCTTCATTCTTGGCATTAATCATTTGCGCAATACTTAGCGCTTCTTCATCATCAAAACCAGTCAATAATTCAATAGCTCGATTTGGATCATCTAGACGACCAAGAGCATTTAGCTGCGGTGCAATTTTAAACCCAACAGTTTCCTCATTAACATCTGACATGTCAATATCAGATACTTTCATAAGCTCCATGAGACCAATGCGTTCGGTCTGCTTGAGCATTTCAAGCCCAACCTTGACCATGATACGATTTTCATCTGTTAGACTAACCATATCGGCAATCGTTCCGATAGCAACCAAGTCTAACATTTCGGTTGGGATGGATTCTAATAGGGCACAAGCCACTTTGAAGGCAACACCACATCCTGCTAAATATCTAAAAGGATAGTTAGCTTCTGGATACTCTGGATGTACAATGGCAAATGCGTCTGGAAGCTCTGCTGGTAAGCCATGGTGGTCAGTAACAATGACATCTACTCCTTGACTTTGTGCATAGCTAATAGCTTCATGTCCAGCTACGCCATTATCCACCGTAATAATCAAAGAAACCTGTTGTTGCTCGATGAAATACTTATAAACCGATTCATTTGGTCCATAACCATCAACAAATCGGTTAGGAAGATAGACTTGAACCTCAGCCCCAAGCATTTCCAACGCTTCTTTCATGATACTAGCGCTGGTCATCCCGTCGGCATCATAGTCACCATAAACCAAGATTTGTTCATAATTTTCAATAGCTTGACGAATGCGGGCGACTGCCTTGTCCATATCGTGCAAAAGATATGGATCGTGAAGTTGTGACAAATCATTCGATAAAAATTGAGTTAGTTTTTCGTCGTTGTCAACGCCACGACTGTATAGGATTTTGCTGGCTAATGCCGTTATATTTTCTTTTTTTGTCACTTCAAAAAAGCCATCATCTGGCTCTTTTTCAATATTTTTCCAATTGTATTTACTTGTTATCATTCACTTCTCACTTCTTATGTAGAATTGAAAGGAGGTTATTTATAATTAAAAACTTTTCGTGCTAAAAAATCAGCAATCTTTGGGAAAAGAGTATAGAATTTGTGTGCTGCAGCTATTGACCAAGGCATGTTCACTTCACGCTTGTTCTTACCTAAAATGGCAACCGTACGTCTAGCAACTTCTTCTGGTTGCAAAACAAAACGTCCAACACTCTTTAAGTATTCTCCAGATGGATCTGCCTTGTCAAAAAAGCTTGTTGCAATCGGTCCAGGATTAATCGTTGTCACATAAACATTGCTATCAGCTAATTCCAAACGTAGCGCATTTGAAAAACCAATCACAGCAAATTTTGTTGCAGAATAAACTGATGATTTTGCTGACGCAATCAACCCAGCGATGCTGGCAATATTGACAATATGGCCGTACCCAGCTTTCTTCATCTTATGCCCAACCAAACGTGAAAAAGTCATCGTCGCAAAGGTGTTGATATCAAACATGTCACGAATTTCAGCGGTTGTATAAGCATCAAACTCACTAAAATCACCATAACCAGCGTTATTGATAAAGACATCGATGTAACCATGTTCAGCATATAGTTTTTCAACCATTGCCCCAATCGCTTCATCACTTGACATATCAAGTTCGTAGCAAACTGTGTTAGGACGTTCAACATAACAGGCTTCAAGTTTTTTTACATTACGTCCTAAGGCAATCACAAAGTCATCAGATGGTAACTGTTTGACAATTTCTTTGGCAAGTCCACCTGTTGCTCCTGTAATAGCAATTATTCTCATAAGCTAATTTCTTCCAAATCTTTAACCAAGTGTGTATTTTCAAAAATTTCTTGAGCATCGTTTTCGATTTGTTTGCATTCGCGTCCCAAGAAACGTGCACTGATGTGATTAAGCAATAAGCGTTTAGCTGATGCTTCTTTAGCAATTTGAGCAGCTTGAGTACCTGTTGAGTGCCCATGCTTACGAGCAATTTTTTCATCACCCTTACCATATGTAGATTCGTGAACCAAAATATCAGCTCCCAAACCAAGGCGCACACTAGCATCAGTCTTACGTGTATCGCCTAAAACAGTGATAACTTTTCCTTTTTTCGGTGCTGAGATGTAATCTTTGGCAATGATTTTTGTCCCATCTTCTAAGACAACATCTTGACCACTCTTGATTTTTCCAAATAATGGACCAAATGGCACACCTGCAGCTTTCAACGCTTCAGCATCAAGTGTTCCTTCCAAATCTTTTTGCATCACACGGTAACCAATACAGAAAATAGTGTGGTCCAATTTCTCAGCATACACCACAAATTTATCAGTTTCCATGATTTTTCCAAGACTGTTTTCGTCAAATTCATGAAAATGAATACGGTATGGCAAACGTGCACCAGACAAGCGCAAACTGTTCAAAACGTATGAACGAATACCAACAGGACCATAAATATCAAGGTCAGTTTGTTCTTCATTTGCTTGGAAAGCACGACTTGCCAAAAAGCCAGGAAGACCAAAAATGTGGTCACCGTGCAAGTGCGTGATAAAAATGCGTTTCACTTTACGAGGACGGATCGTTGTTTCTAAAATCTGACGCTGTGTTCCTTCACCACAGTCAAACATCCACACCTCATTAATCTCGTCAAGTAACTTTAACACTAAGCTTGACACATTACGTGACTTTGAGGGCTGACCCGCTCCTGTTCCCAAAAATTGTAATTCCATATATACCTATAAAAACCGAAGTTTTTACTTATCCTTCCTATTACGATACTTTTACATAAGCGATAAATTCACGTTGATCAAACGTATAATAAACTTGCCCTTGATAGTGAGCTAGCAAGTCTAACAATTCATCGCGATTAAAACTTTTTAGCTTAACCATATTTCCTTTTAATTTTGAAACATGACTGAGCAAACTACTTTCTGGTGTGAGGTCTTCAAGTTCTTGGTCATCAAAATTGATTTTTGACATTTTGATCTTGCCATCTTCAACATAAATTTTATATTGAGGAAAGACTTGAGCCAATTCAAACAAGACATCTTTTGTCAAAGCTTCATCTTTTTCAGAAAAGATACGAGCAACCTCTTTATCATTTTCATAAGTGAAACCATATGATTTTCCTGATAAATTCAAACGAATAAAAGGCTTATGTTCGTCAAAAGATGGCTTATCATTTAAAAGCTGCAATTCTTTTGATAGTTCAAAATAATAATCTGTTGCGGCTTGCGGAGATTGTTTTTGATACATTTCTGCAAAATAAGCATTGATAACACTTGGAGGTGGTGTGATGAAACTCAATTTTTGCTCATCTGTTAAATCCTCCAAAACATTTTGCAAGTATACTTTATCTAGTGACGTAAAGCCACCGTATTTTAAAGCTAAACTTATATAATCAGTCATAGAATTCTTCTAGTCTCCATCTATTTTTTGGATTAATGTAACCAGTGATGGTTTCGTATTCTTCTGCAAAATCATAACGATCAAGCAGCGCGATTTTATTTAAATCGTATAGCTTATAGGCTTGATTTGGGTGAACACGAATGCTAAATGGTTCAAAAATCTCACGAATTTCATTGATAATCAAACGGCGCAAAAGTGAACGAGCATCTTTATCACGCGCAGAAATACGCACATTTGGAAAAGCTGTCGCTGCAAAATGCTCTGCCACATCCATCTTATTATAAACAGCTAAACGTGGAATATCCAACATATCTAGATTTTTTAACAGATTCAGAACAACTTTTTCGTGTTCAGCATGATTTGGGTCGCTGGCATCAATCACGTGTAGCAGCAAATCAACATGACGGCTTTCTTCCAAGGTTGACTTAAAGGCTGCCACCAATTCTGTCGGTAAATTTTGAATAAATCCAACCGTATCCGTGAGAGTCACTTGAAATTGATTTTGCAAATAAATTTGCTTTGTCGTCGCATCCAAAGTCGCAAACAATTCATCAGCTTCATACTGCTTATCATTTGTCAAAACGTTCATAATCGTTGATTTACCAGCATTTGTGTAACCAATCAAACCAATTTTAAAGACTTGTGACTCAGTGCGTTTTTCTCGACCAGTTTCACGATTCTTCTCAACGATTTTCAGTTGACGTTCAATATCTGAAATTTGATTGCGAATCGAACGACGGTTAAGCTCTAACTGACTTTCACCAGGTCCACGACTACCAATTCCACCTGCTTGTCGGCTAAGCATAACCCCCTGACCAACAAGACGTGGCAACATGTATTTGAGTTGAGCCAGATGAACTTGCAATTTACCTTCGTGACTACGGGCACGCATGGCAAAAATATCTAGAATCAACTGCATACGGTCAATAACTTTAACGCCAAGTTCTGCTTCCAAATTAACATTTTGACGTGGCGTTAAGCGGTCGTTGACAATCACAGTATCGATCGCATCAGCGTCAACAATCGCTTTGATTTCAGCTAATTTCCCTGAACCAATCAAAGATTTGCTATCATATTTCTCACGTTTTTGACGATAAGATGAGACCACCTCAGCACCTGCTGTTTCAGCGAGTGACGCCAATTCTTCCATTGACATTTCAAAGTTTTCTGTGTCAGGCAACTCAACTCCTAGCAAAATCACTCGTTCTTGGTGCTTGCTTGTTTCAATCATCTTGTACTCACCCCTTTACTTGATTAATCCGTAAATATCATTATAACATAAATTTTATTCGAAGAGGGTAAAGGAGTTTTTGCTCTACCTTACACTTTATTATCATTTAAGAAACGGTCAACATCTTCTGCAACTTTTGTTTTAAAATCTGTTTCAGAAACATTATAAAACTGAACTGTCATTCGATTTCTAAACCAAGTTAACTGGCGTTTGGCAAAGCGTCGTGTGTTTTGTTTTAATTTTTCAACACAGTTTTCAAGAGAATCTTCTCCTGAAAAGTAGGGGAAAAGTTCTTTGTAGCCAATAGCTCGTGCTGCTTGGACCTCACGATAATTGTCATAGAGCCATTTTGCCTCATTCAAAACCCCATTTTCAACCATGAGATCAACGCGATAATTAATGCGGTCATACAGAACTTGACGATCGTCATTTAGGCCAATTAAGTAAGCATCATAATCTGTTTCTTTGTTTTCTAAACCTTTTCCAAATTTAGCTAACTCAAGTGCTCGAATAGCTCGACGTCGATTAATCTGAGGAATTTCAATTTTTTGCTCTGCTATTTTTCCAAAAAGTTCGTCGTCTGATAAAAGGTCAAGCTCTTTTCGATAAGCAAGAACCTTTTCCTGATCTACTTGGCCACCCAGATGGTAACCTTCTAGTAAGCTTTGAAGATAAAGTCCTGTTCCTCCGACGATAATCGGAAGTTTGCCTCGACTGACAATATCTGAAATGGCTGCGCTAGCTTCCTGAACAAAATCATAAACCGAATAAGTCTCATCAATATTGCGCACATCAATCAAATGATGCACTGCTTCAGCTTGTTCTTCAGGAGTTGCTTTTGCCGTTCCAATATCTAATTGACGATAGACTTGCTGACTATCACCACTGATAATTTCTCCATTGAACTGTTTTGCTAGCTCAATTCCCAGTGCTGTTTTTCCAACAGCAGTCGGCCCAACTACCGCTAGCAGTTTTATTTTTTTTGACATTTATTTCTTATCCGTCCTAAGCCTGATTTTTTAGTAAATATAACGTTTTCACTTGAACTTTTAGGCAATTTTTGTTACCCTTATTATAACATAAGATGGTAGGACAAGAAAACCAATCCTACTGCTACAAAAGAGTATAAAGAACTCTTTATACTCCCTGTTCTTATCAGTAAGGAGGAGAATTATTATGGCTAAAAAATTCGCATTTGCTAAAGGTATTGCTACTGGTGTGGTAGCCACTGCAGCTACAGTTGCTGGTGCTATCTTTGCCGTTAAGAAAAAAATTATTGAACCTGAAGAGGAAAAAGCTGCTTTCATTCAAGAAAATCGTAAAAAAGCAGCACGTAAACGTATTTCTCACTAATTGCTGAACAAACTAAAAGCTCTGAGCCTGTTGCTCATAGCTTTTTTATGTGTCTTTTTACAAAATCTCCCAATCTTCAATACTAAATTCATCCAATAATGCTTGAATCTTATCAAATGCCAAACGAAAATGTTCTAATTTGTGTCCATCTGAACCAATGGAATATTTATGGCAACCAAGTTCTTTTACTAGACTTAGTGCATATCGATAAAGCTCTTCTTTGCCATACAAATACATGGATTTACTATTTAACTCAAAAGCTAAATCATGGTCAATCATTTTTTGGAAGATACGCTTTAATTGAGGTTCATAAACTTTTAAATCCTCGACTGTCATATCAAAAATTCGAAAACCATAATCAAAATGTGCTAAAACATCCGCATCCACGCGCCCAATAACATACTCTAACTTATCCAGATATTCTTGAATAATCTCCGCCTTTTCCATATCTACCACTTCATCATCAAGGTAATCATTTGTCCCATTATGGTGAACTGATAACAATTTTAAGTCATAGTTCTTATCTGCTAAATAAGCAATAATATCATCTTCACGTAACTCATAATAGCCAATTTCAATTCCTTTTTTGATACGATTGCCATATTTTCGATTAAGCTCAGCTATTTCACGCGAATAAGCGTCATAATCCGGCACATCATCTTGCTTAGTATAAGGATTTGACAAATCATAGTGCTCTGTTGTCACAATATCACCATCATAATGAGTTAAATAATCTTCAAACTGAGTCTCTGAATCATATGAAAAATGTGTGTGTAAATGATTATCTCTCATCCTCTACCTCGCTTATCTTTACTTGTGACTAATCTAAATCCTCAATACCAGCTGCCATGCACTCTTCTCCCCACCAATTTGGCATCAACTCACCAAGTGTAATGGTTTCACGCTTGTCATAGTCAATCATAAATTCCAAATCTTTATTTTTAGGTGACAATTGCATCAAAAATTCACGGCAGGTACCACAAGGCATACCTGAACCACTACCATTTGGCGCTTTATCACGAAAGTCAATGATACGCTTTATAGTCGTTTGACTAGATTGCTGGAACATATTAAATGCTGAGCTCGTTCCGCACAAAGATGAAATACACCAGACGTAGCTTCAAAACAATAGCCTGTGAAAATCTGTCCATCTTCTGCTTCAATTGCTGCAACAACATGATTTGAATAAATAAAAGGCGTCACATAATGTGGATTATAGTCATTTTTTGCCGCTTCGTACAGTTTCTCCCAAATATCCATCATAAATCTCCTATAAAAATTGTCAGTCTTTTCTTATTTTACCAAATTTTCTGTCATTTTTATAGAAAAACATATTTTTTCAGTTATAGTTTATAACTATACATTATCCCATATAAATAACTATTTTTCAAAACTGAAAAGCTCAGCTAAAATAGGAATCACAAAAAAATAAACGAGGTATAGAAAATGGCTAAATCAAGATTTCAACTAGTTGGTTCACTTTTACGACCAGCAGATTTACGCGAATACAAAATCGCAATCGAGCATCGTGATGATATCAAATATCCTTTCTACGATACATTCGAAGGCTACAAAGAAACAGAAACAGCTGATATCAGAAAAGTTATCGCTGAAGAAAAAGCAGCAGGTATCGATGTCCTAACTGACGGTGAATACTCAAAATCTATGTGGCACCTTGATTTCGTTTGGGGCTTAAAAGGTATTGAACGTTACATCGCTGACCACGGATACACTTTCCAAGACCATGATGGCGGTCATTTTGAAACACGTAAGGATATTGGTATCCGTATCACAGAACCACTTTCTGGCAAAAATCACCACTTTCTAGATATTTACAAACTTCTTAAAGAAGAAGCTGGTGAAACTGACACAAAACTAACAATCTGGGGACCTGCCCACGCCTACACAGAATTCACAGTCTTTAATCAATTAGTTGGCGAAGACCAAGTTTACAAAACTAAAGAAGAACTAAAAGCTGGTCTTACAAATGCCTATAAAGAATTCTTGAAAGAATACAAAGAAGCTGGCGGAGAAATCATTCAATTTGACGACTGCCTCTGGGAACTTTTCGATGAAACAAACCCAACTGGTTTCTTTGCTCAAGAGAACAGCGCTCTTGCCAATCTTGCTGATGAATTCATCGCAGTAAATAACGATGTTGCGGACTACGGTCATGAGCTTGGTTTGCAAGTTTGGACTCACAACTGCCGTGGTAACTACGAAAGTCGTTCTGCTGCTGGTGGTACTTACGAAGCTATCGCAACAAAATTCTTGAAAGATCAACACTATGACCGTTTCTTCCTTGAATGGGATAGCGAAGTGGCTGGTGACCTTAAAGCTCTTGAAAGCTTGAAAGACTCAGATGCTGAAGTCGTTCTTGGACTTCTTTCAAGTAAAACAACTGATCTTGACGATGAAGAACGTGCGCTTAAAATGCTTGAAGAAGCTAGCCAAATCATCCCTAAAGACCGTCTTTTCCTTTCTCACCAATGTGGTTTTGCTTCATGTGATTCAGGAAATGAACTTGCTATCCCACAACAATGGGCTAAAATTAAGCAAGGTCAAGACATCGCCGCTAAATTCTGGAGTTAATCCAATCAACTCGCCTTTATTTTTTCAATATACAATATACTATACCAAAAACGGCCGCAAGCTTTATGCTAAACGGTCGTTTTTTTAATTACTTTTAAAGTTTAACTACTTCCAGACACTCTCCACCAAGTAAAACAAGGTATTTATCAACTTGATCAATATGATATGACTTGCTGAGTGCTTCGGCATAAAGTGCCATTTGACCTTGGTATCGGTCTTTGATTTCCTCGCTGTTTGTGTATTTATCAGTCTTGTAATCTAAAAGAACCAAACGATCCTCTAAAATAAGATAAGCATCGACAATCCCACGAACAACAAATTTTTCTTTGCTCTCAGGGTCTTCTTTTAGCATAGCAAATGGAGCTTCGCGGTAGATTTTGTCAGTATTTTGCTGAATCAATTGTCCAAGAGCTGAATTTTCAAAGAAATCCAAAACATTTTCTAGATGAATGCGCGCTTTAACTTCATCTTTAGAAGACACTTGTGTTAGAGCTTTTGAAATATCCTCTAGTGTCACTTTTTGAGACAAGGAAATGCGCTGCATGAGCTCGTGCATGGCAGAACCAATCGCTGTTGCTTCAACCTTGGCTTTTTTCGAAAAATCAGGTAAGGCAAAGCTTGGTTTTACTTGGTCCTTCTTAGCCATCACATCAACACCATCAGTATCCATAACAAGCTCATAAAGTTTCTTAACCTGACTAGGTGTTCTTAAGCTTGGCAGGTTAATGGCTGATTGATATTTGGTATTCAACTCTGCAACTGCCTCAAGTCTCTCCAAAGCTTCTGCAATATTTTCTGACTGGCGGTTATTTGACAAATCATCAGGTTTAATAGCTGATTTGACTTCAATCTGACCGATTTTCTCTTCTGTCAGATCTTCATCTGTGACAAATTCAACCTTAAATGGTAAGTCCTTATAAGCTTCATGAATGGCCAACATCCAATCTTGGAAAGTCATGAAAGCTTCACGTTCTGCAACTGGAAGATGATTATTTTCTGACTTACCGCTGTATTTATCAACCAATTTTTCAGAACTTGCTTTTCCGACTAAATACAATTTCTTCTCAGCACGGGTCATGGCAACATAGAACAAACGCATTTGTTCAGACAAGGTTGCTAGGCGCAGTTCACGTTTATTAAGCTGATAAGGTAAAGTGTCCATGCTGACTTTAACGGTTGGAAAAACATCCGTATCTAACTCTTCTCGCATGTCAGCCAAATATTTGATACCAGCTCCATTTTGACGTGACAAAATCAAGGGTGACATCATGTCTTGAATACTGAATTTCTTATCAATGTTCAAAATAAAGACATACTTGAATTCAAGTCCTTTACTCTTATGGATAGTCATCAAATTCACAGCATGTTTTGGAAGGGCCACTTCAACGTCAGCCAAATCATTTTCACTTTCTAAGACGCGATCAATCATGCGAATAAAGCGTGATAAGCCTTTAAAGCCAGTCTTTTCAAAATTATTAGCACGAAGTGCAAGGGCGTAAAGATTGGCTTGGCGCTGCTCGGCACGGGGGAGATTGCCCACGTAATCATAATAAAAGCGCTCATTGTAAATCTTCCAAATCAAATCATAAAGCGAATGCCATTTGGCAAAATCACGCCACTTGCTAAAGCAAGTCATAAAATCTTTTAATTTTTCACGTAAAACTGGTGTGACCAATTCTGCATGCTGACCTTGATTAGCCAAAGCATGTTCTAGTTTTTGGTAAAGATTGGCTCTGGTCTCATCCTCGCTTGTTTGAAGAGCAAGACGAGCAAGATCATCTTCGTTAAAAGAAAACATTGGTGAACGCATCAGAGCTACCAAAGCATAATCATTAAGCGGATTATCCAGAGCTCGAAGGGTATCTAGCATCACCATAACTTCAACAGATTTTAGGTAATTTTGCTCACCGCCATCCGTCACCAAAGGAATACCATAATGTTCAAAAGTCTGCAAAATACCATCATTACGCGTACGTGATGAAACTAGCAACGTGATGTCTTCAAAGGCAACACCTTCTTCGTTATGCAGGCGAATAATTTCTTTAGCTACCAGATTAACCTCGTTTGGATTGATTTGCTCCTCTTCTAGACTACTTGCAAGTTCACCACCATCATCAGTATCGTAAATAAGGACTTGTGTTTTATTTTCTGGATGAGCTTCTTTTTGTGCGGGACTGCCTGCTACTAACTGGTGCATGCCATCATACAAAATTTCCCCAACAGACTCGTCCATCAAATGCGTAAAGACACTATTTGTCGTATCCAAGACTTCTGACTGACTACGGAAGTTTTCTTTTAGCAGAATTAATTTTCCATGTTCTGGATGCTCTTGAAAATCCTTGAATTTTTGGTTAAAAATCTGCGGATCAGCCTGACGAAAACGATAGATAGATTGCTTGATATCTCCCACCATGAATCGATTATGACCATTTGACAATAATTCAAGCATGCGTTCTTGCGTGTGATTGTTATCTTGGTACTCATCGACCATGACTTCGTGGTATTTATCTTGGTAGAGCTCACGAATATCTGGATTTTCTTCCAAAATCTGGATAGCAAAATGAGCGATATCCGAAAACTCAAAAGCATTTTCTTGAATTTTAGCTTGCAAATATTGTTCAGAGAAATCCTGCATAAACGCTTGTAAAAGTTCTAACAAAGGCAGACTTTCCGATTGGTATTTGAAGATAGTTTCTAAGTGTTTCAGACCAGCCAAACGACCTTGGAGAGTCTTGAAAATTGGATATTTTACCCCTGCAACTGTCACAGCTGGACTAGATGGAATCAAGTCAGCCACATCTGTCGCCAAACGACCAAGTCCATCACGACCGTAAAGCGTCTCAAAATGCAAAGCCCACTCATGCAAATGCTCAATCATGTTCAAATGCTTTTTATAAGCCGCTGTAGGCGTCCCCTTAGCTGTTTTTTGCTTGTAATCTTCTAAATCCGTCACATCTTGTAATTGATTAGCTGTCTCATGCATGCAAGCTAGAAAATCCACAACTTCTTGGTCGGGAATGGCGGAAAAATCAGTATAGGTTCTAGCACCTTTCAAGAAAACCTCAGACAGCCATTTCTTAGGATTATCCGTTGCTTGACTGAAATCATAGATTTTGTAAACAATTCCTCTAAAAGCTGTGGTATCTTTACGATTGCCAGAAAAATTACGAACTAATTTGCGGAAAATGTCTTGATTTTGCCCCGTCATGTAATCTGCAAAAAGATCTGCAAAAACGTCATTCTTGACAAGATCTTGTTCGCTCTTATCCGTCATAATGCGAAAAGTCGGTGAAATTCCTAATGTGTAGCCGTATTGGTTAACCAACTTTTGCGTAAAGGCATCCATGGTTCCAATATCAGCAGTCTGCAGAGCTAGCAGCTGCTCATTAAGATAGGTTTTTAAATCATTATGCGTCGCTTGTTGCAAAGCTTGGCTGATTTTTTTCTCAAGACGTTCTTTTAATTCTCCCGCTGCTTTAACTGTAAAGGTCGAAATAAAGAGCTGGTCAACAGTAATCCCACGCAAAATTTTATCAATAATGCGCTCAACCATGACGAAAGTTTTCCCAGAACCAGCCGACGCTGATACCAAAATATTGTTGCCATAGCTATAAATGGCTTCAATTTGTTCAGGTGTTCGTTTTTGCGCTTTTGATGACTGAGCCTCTTTTTGCTGTAGAGAAGAAATCGCTTCAGCCGTTAAAAATGGTTTAAAGGTCATCTTTTTCCTCCTCTTCTTGCATCAGGCTCAAAAAGCCTTGACGTCTATCTTTTCTTGGTAATTTAAACCACTTGCGTGCGTATGGCATGTGGCGGTCCGCTTCAAAGCGTGTGATAGCTTTTAATTGGTCACCCTTAACCGTCTTACCATCCTCACTGTAAGGATTAATCAAAAAGTATCCTTGTTTAATTTGCTCAGCTGCTTGAAGGAATAATTTTTGATTATAAGCTAGTAAAATATCTAACTCTTCTTGCGTGTAAACAGAATCATTAAGATGATAATTTCCATTTGATAAATAACCTTTTTCATCTTCTAAGAACAAGCCACGATAGCGAAGTTCTTTAGACAAATTCTCCAAAATTTTCTCTGTAGTAGCTACCGATGACAAATCTACTTTTGGCTCTTGCATGTGAAGGTACATGGCTCCAAAAATCTTATCTGATTCACTTTTATTTTTTTTATCGCGAAGTGCTTGCATATAAGTCACCAATTGCGGATTAAGACCATTGTAGAATTTTTGAATATCAAAGGTATTGTTACTTGATTTGTAATCAACCACCCCAAGACTTCCATCTGACAAACGATCCACACGGTCAATAATGCCTCGAATACGAACTGCATTAGCAAGCATTAATTCAAAAGGTTCTTCTTCATTTTCCACCTGGATCTGAGTATCCTGACGTAAAATGGTTGCCGTGCTTCTAGCAATATCTTCTAAGACTGTCAATGAGTAGCGGCTTTCCTCGTCTTCTTCGTAGATAAATTTGAAAGCATCTTCGGCGTTGGTTGTTTGAATAGCTCGATCTAATTTATTGTCAAACGGCTGGTTAGAAGCATCTTTCATGACCAATTCAAAGACACGATGGAGGTATGTTCCGTGATTTCTAGCGTCAGGGTGAATGGTTTCAACCTCTTGTAAACCAAGCACATACTGTAAGAAATATTTGTACTGATTGTTATAGAAAGTTGTCACCGCTGATGAAGATAAATTAATCGGCTCATCACTTGGAAAACGCGTCTCAATCACTTCATCAGAAACTGGCTTGGTCTGCATATTGTCCTTAATAAGTGGCAATTCAATACCGTCATTTACCAGTTTTTTACGAAGATAACGTACAGCTACTGACCAGAAGGTCTGCTCTTCTTTGCTAAGCTCGCGTTCTTCTTCAATAGCTAAGCGATTAACCTCAATCACACGAGATAAGAGCGCTTTATAATTTCCAATGTCTTCAGCATCTGTCGACAAACGATTTCGTCCCTTAACCAAAACAGGCACACCAAAGCTAGCTAATTCCGCAAGATAAGAAGATTCCTTATCTTCTGACTCGTTAGCAATTTGTGGCAAACTGAGCACCAATTCTTCCGTCGCTGAATTAAACAATGACAAAGCAGCAAAATGATTTTTCTTAATATTTTCACGACTAATCACATCAAAACGTTGATTGTCAGATGTTGTCTCATTAACCTTGGCACGTTCTTCATCTGAAATCAAGCTACGATTTTGCGCAATCTTTGGGAAATGCGACTGCGTCATGCCAAGTGCAAAGACAAATTTATTGGTATGTGGCTCAACCAAATCATAAGATTTTACAGAAACCACATCAACACTTGCTGGCACTACGCGGTACTGGGCAGCCAACATACCGCTTCTTAAAAGAGCTAAAAATTCATCCAAAGACAATTTTTCTTGTCCAAAAATCGTTTGAAATTGCTCGAGAATGCCAGTAAATGTTCGCCAAACTTGCTCGTGCTTTTCCTGGTCATTTTCTGAGAAGGTAGCTACCATACGCTCTAAATTCTCAGGCAAAGAAATAGCACCCAAGAAAGTCATCAATTTTTCAAGCAGGCTTGAGCCAAACTGCTTTTGTGCCTTAAATAAACCTAGCAAAGGCGCCATGATTTGCTCGCGCATGCAATTAATATAAGCTAAGTGTTCTTCACCCTTGTAAGCAATCGTGAACTCCTTGCCAAATTTACTTTGTCCTTTAATATCAGCGTAAATCAGATATTGCTCAAAAAGGTCTAAATCATCTTGAGTGAAGGAACCATAAAGTCCTGTTTTCAAAAGATTAACCACATCTTCCATACGAAAACGGTAACGTTTCACGCGCTCCAAGGAATCAATAAAATGCACCAAAGGATGATCGCTCATCGACTCTGCTTTTCCAAAATAATAGGGAATTTCATATTTATCAAAAATTTTGCCGATTTGCAGACGATAGCTATCCACATCACCCAAAAGCACCAAAATATCTTTATAGCGATAGCCTTGGTGAAGTTTATGACGAATAGCCTTTGCCACATGCTCAACTTCTTCTTTTTGATTAATAACATCCCAGATAGCATAATGTTTCTTATCATCTTGCGTTAAGGTGATATCTGATGTTGTAAAGTCGTGCTTAGCTTCAAAGAGTTTTGACAACTTAGCAAATGCTTCTTGAGATTTTTGAGAGCTCTCAACATATTCTGGCTGTGTTTGAAATTTAGCTGCCAAAGAACGTAAAAAATCCAAACTTGCCTGATAGACATTCCCAGTTGAAAATGTCGCCTTATAAGCCTTTTGACTACTGTAAGTTCCGATAATCACTTGAGCACATTTTTCTTCTAAAAGGCTGACCAAATCTTCCTCTTCTGCTGAAAAACGTGTAAAACCGTCGATAACCAAAACAACATTTTCAAGCGCATCATCCAACTGACCCGATGCTACCTGCTTAGTAAAAAATGCAATTTTTGACTGATTGTCATACTGATTGGCTAACAAAATATCATTAACCGCCAAAAATATTTTCACCAAATCTTCTTGCTTCTCAGCCGTATGCAATTCTGTCAAGTCGAGCACGGTCATGTTAGCCGTTTTTAATTCCTTATACAAATCAACCAATTGCTTGATGAAATTCGTATCTTGCTTTAAACGCCCAAAAACTTTCAAATCCGTATCCGAAAAATGAGACAGCGCACGATAAAAAATCATAGCTAATCCATTATCATCAATCGTTTCTTTGGTCTGAGGTTCATTTAAGACAAAATAGCGTGCCATTTGAGCAAAACGCGTAATGGTAATGGCAAAAGACGCGTGGTCAGGTAAAAGTTCCAGAACCGCCCTTTCCTTTTCAAAAGACAAAGAGTTTGGAGCGATGTAGAAAACACGCTTACCAGCTTTAGCCTCTTCCATCGCTTTTCTTGCCAAAATTTCAGTCATATCAAACTGAATATCTGTATATAATAATTTCATAATAATCCTTCGTCATATCACTAGATAATCCTATTATACCAAATTCTGCTATCAGTTTGGCTTTTTGATAAACAAGAAACCACCACTACTTTCGTAGCGGTGGTTTATCTATATTAACCCAAATAGCCTAATATTGTCTCAAATGACTAACGAACTTCTGCTCCGAGTTGTTCAACAAGGACTTTAGTGATTTTATCCATGTATTTAGTAACTTCTTCATCAGTCAAGTTGTCGTTTGGATTTTGGAAAGTAAGGCTGTAAGCCATTGATTTCATACCTTCAGCAATATTTGCACCAGCATAGACGTCAAAGAGCTTGATATCAGTTAAACGTTTCACTTTAGCTGATTCAATAGCAGCAACGATTTCTTTGTGAGTAGTAGTTGCTGGCAATAGCAAAGCAATATCACGAGAAACCGCTGGGAATTTAGTGATTTCAACAAACGCTTTATCAGCTTGAAGAGCAGCTTCAATAATATCCAAGTTTAATTCAACTACATAAGTTTCTGGAACGTTGTAGTTTTTAGCTGTTTGTGGGTGGATTTGACCAACAAAACCAACTAACTGACCATCCAAGTAGATGCTTGCTGTACGACCTGGATGCATGCTTGCAAGACCTTTTTCAGCAACATATTCAACTGTCAAATCAAGTTTGTTAAAGATAGCTTCAACGATACCTTTAGCATAGAAGAAATCAACTGGAATTGCTTTTGTTTGGAAATCTTTTTCAGCAACTAAACCAGAGATAGCAAAGGCAAATGTGCTGATTTCGTTTGGTAATTCTTCTTTTGGATTACCTTTTTGTTCGAAGACTTTACCGATTTCGTAAATTGCTAAGTTACTGTTTTTACGAGCAACGTTGTAGGCAATAGTATCAAGCATACCAGAAACAACATTTTGACGAAGAACTGAACGTTCTACTGACATTGGCCACATCAATTCAGTTAAATTGCTTGGTTGCAACGTGAATTCAGTAGCTTTTTCAGGTGTTGTCAAAGTGTATGAGGCGATTTCAGTCAATCCAGCACCTTCAGCGATTGAACGCATTTTACGACGCAATTTTTGTGTTGCTGTCAATTCACCTGCAGTACCAGCAGCTTCTGGAAGTGTTGTTGGAAGGTTTTCGTAACCGTAAATACGAGCAATTTCTTCAACCAAGTCAGCTTGGATAGCAATATCCCAACGACGACGTGGTACTGAAACTGTGAATTTATCAGCATTTCCTGACAAACCAAAACCAAGTTTTGCAAAGACATCTTCAATATCAGCATATGTCAATTCAGTTCCCAAACGAACGTTTACGTAGTCAAGGGTTGTTGATACTTCAACATCTTCAGTTGGTACAGAACCAGCTTCCACATGACCAGAAAGAACTTCACCTTCAGCTAATTCTGTAAGCATTGCTGCTGCAAAATCAAGAGCTTCGTCGACAGTAGCGTAGTTGATACCTTTTTCAAAACGAGCTGAGCTTTCAGAACGAAGGTTCAAACGAGATCCAGTACGGCGGATGGCTGTACCATCAAAGACAGCAGCTTCAAGAACAACGTTTTTAGAATCGTTGTCGATTTCAGTAGCTTGACCACCCATCACACCAGCAAGAGCAACTGGTTTGTCAGCAACTGTGATAACAAGGTCTTCTTCTATCAATTCACGTTCTTCGCCATCAAGAGTGACCAATTTTTCACCAGCACGCGCATTGCGAGCGACGATTTTATTGTCTTCAAATTTATTCAAATCAAAAGCATGCATTGGTTGACCGAAGTACAATAGCACGTAGTTTGTCACGTCGACAACATTGTTGATTGGACGAATACCAGCGTTCATCAAAAGGTTTTGCAACCATTGTGGACTTGGTTTAACAGTCACGTTTTCAACGACACGTGCTTTGTAAGTCAAGACTTTGTCAGACTCGATAGCAACATCGATAACGTCTTTTGCAGCTTTAGAAACTTCTTTGAGTTCTTTTTCTGGGAAGTGAACTTCTTTTCCGTAGATAGCAGCTACTTCATGTGCAACCCCACGCATTGAAAGGGCATCTGCACGGTTTGGTGTGATTGACAACTCAACAATTTCATCATCCAAATCAAGATATGGGAAAATGCTGTCACCTGGTTTAGCATCTTCTGGCAAGATTTGAATACCGTCTGAAAATTCTTTTGGAATGATTGATTCTGGCAAACCAAGCTCTTGGAGTGAGCAAATCATACCAAGTGATTCCATACCACGGATTTTACCTTTTTTGATTTTGTAGTTGTCAGCAATACGTGCGCCTGGTACAGCTACGATAACTTTGATACCTGCAGTAACGTTTGGAGCACCACAAACGATTTGGCGCAATTCATCATCACCAGTATCTACTTGGCAAAGGTGCAAGTGTGTTTCAGGAACATCTTCACAAGATACAACGTGACCAACAACCAATTTTGTCAATCCTTCAGATGGTGATGAAACTCCTTCAACCTCAATCCCTGTTGTTGACATTTTTTCAGAAAGCTCATGTGTTGTAACATCAACATCAACAAGCTCTTTTAACCATTTATAACTTACTAACATAATATGTGTTAAAAGCTTTTCGCAGTCAAAATACGTTTGACAGGTAAGCTTCTTTATCCCTTTCTACTCTTATTCTTTTAAGGCTTTTCGCATAAGCCAATCTGTGTCTACTTTATCGCCAACTTTAAATAAGTGCTCTGAAAATTTTTCAAATCCGTATTTATGGTAGAAACCTTGAGCTTTGATATTGCCTTCCCAGACACCTAACCAAGCCCAATCAAATTCACCTGCCTTAGCCATATCAAGCGCCAGCTCAAATAATTTCTTACCTAAGCCAAATCCCTGACATTCACTAAGAATGTAGATACGTTGAATTTCAAAAGCATTTTCCAACTCATGCTCAGTCTGTGCTGCGCCCCAGTTTACTTTCATAAAACCAACCTCGCGCCCATCAACTTTGACAAATCGAACATCAGATTCTTTATCTGTCACATCTTTTTCAAGTTGCGCTAAAGTATAATTCTCATCGAAAAATTGTTGAAGTTCTTCTTCGGTATTATCAAAACCAAAGGTTTCACGGAAAGTATCGATGCTAAGCTTTTGCAGCGCCTCTAACTTATCCAAGGTCACTTTTTCAACTTTGATTTCTGCCATGATGACCTCCGATTCTTTTTCTTGCTAATCAATTATTTAAATTGATCTGAGAAACGGACATCGCCTTGATAGAAACCACGAATATCATTGATACCGTAACGAAGCATCGCAATACGTTCTTGACCAAGACCAAAAGCAAATCCAGAATATTTTTCTGAGTCTACACCAGACATTTCAAGAACACGAGGGTGTACCATACCAGCACCAAGGATTTCAATCCAACCAGTTTTCTTACATACGTTACAACCTTTACCACCACATTTGAAGCATGAGACGTCAACTTCTACTGATGGTTCAGTGAATGGGAAGTATGAAGGACGAAGACGGATTTTACGATCTTCACCAAACATTTTCTTGATAATCATTTCAAGAGTTCCTTTAAGGTCACCCATAGAAATGTTTTCACCAACAACAAGACCTTCGATTTGGTGGAATTGGTGGCTGTGTGTCGCATCATCTGTATCACGACGGAACACACGTCCTGGTGAGATCATTTTCAATGGACCTTTAGAAAAGTCGTGTTTATCAAGTGTACGAGCTTGCACAGGACTTGTGTGAGTACGAAGCAAGATTTCTTCAGTGATGTAGAAAGTATCTTGCATGTCACGAGCTGGGTGATCTTTTGGCAAGTTCATACGTTCAAAGTTGTAGTAATCTGATTCAACTTCATATCCATCAACAACTTGGAATCCCATACCAAGGAAAATATCTTCGATTTCTTCACTTGTTTGCGTCAAGACATGACGGTTACCAAGGTTAACTTGACGTCCTGGAAGTGTCACATCCAAACTTTCTGATTCCAATTGCGCTTTGATTTTAGCAGCTTCAACGATTTTAGCTTGTTCTTCAAAAGCTTTTGTCAAAACGTCACGTACTTCATTAACTTGTTTTCCGACAACTGGACGCATTTCTTTAGAAAGATCTTTCAAACCTTTCAGTAATTCTGTCAATGATCCTTTTTTACCAAGAACTTGCACACGTAATTCTTGAAGTTCTTTTGCATTGTTTCCACGCATTTCAGCCAATTTAGCTTGCGTAGATGATTTTAATTCTTCTAACTGCGCTTGTAAATCCATTAAAATTCCTTCCTTGGGACAACCCCTAATGTTTTTAAACGAAAAAAGCGTGCCACACTCCAATAGCGGAGCGTTGACACGCGGTACCATCCGTTTTTTATCTGACTAACAGACCTTAATTCATCGTCTTTAACATGAGTGAATTCGCCAAACTTTCATCTAGGAAGCTTCCAGTCACGACTTCCATTCCCTGTTAAACTGCCATAAGGTTACTATTCTCATAAGACACTATTCAATTTACACCCCATTCTAGCAAATTTTTTGCCATTTGACAAGGTTGAATATAGCGGCTTAATTCACACTAACCTTACCTGAATAATAATCAAAGCTTAAACCACTTTGGACATTTGGAATGAAAACATTAAACTCTAAACTACCGTCAGATGATTTTGCTTCCAAATGTGTCCCGCTAGCAAGAATATTATCGCCATCATAAATCAAAGTCACTCGGTAACGAACACGTTTATTCTGATCAAGTGCTCTTCTGACCTGACCTTCGTAGTAATTCTGACCCGTTGAGTCTTCTGAACTAGCTTCATTTGCCCAAGCTGTCTGAGTGGCTACATTTTCAGGATTGCTTGTTGAAGCATCAAAGCCTTTTAAGCCGCCGACTAAAGCATAGCCAAGCAAATGCCCACGGTCAACAGCATGACTATATCTTCCAGAGATATTTTGGGCTTGATGCCAGCCAGCTGGCGTCCAAGAGGTTGACCCATTTCCAGTTTCCTCACGGCTTCTGTATTGACGTGTCAACTTACTCAACAAAGCATTTGCGACCGTTGGAACAGTCTGACCTTGCACAATTTTTGTTTTGTTATTGGCATAAGGTTTGCTGGCTACTCTTGCATTCAAATCGGTTTTATTTCCGTTAACCAAATAAGCTCCCGCGCCGTTCCATTCTAAGTTTGAACCAAGCTGAGCTTTAACGCTGTCTGTTAAGACTGAATCTGCCAATTCTTGACTTGGCGTTGCTTGATTAGCAGATGACTGATTTGACACAATCTTTACAGATGATTCTCCCGTAATCAAGGAAATAACTTGATTAACAGGATTACTTGAATCTGATGTTGTCAGCCAACCCGCACCAATACTAAGCAATAAAACTAATAAAAAAATAAATGATTTTGCCTGTTTAGACAGTTTTGATTTCTTTACCATAAAATCCTTTCACTAAAAAAGTGGAACATCGTGCTTTATCAAAACCATAAAGTCGATTATCCCACTTCTACATTTTCGTCAAGTTGCTCTAAAATACAAATAGCTTATTGACCTGTAAATTTACCAATAATTGCTTGCCATTTATCAATCGATAAAATTGAGAATGGATTTTTACCATCACCAATGACGGCATATCCAATCATCAATCCAACTGCTAAAAATAAACAAGCCAAAAGAGCAACCACTAGAACTAGTCCTAACTGTTTTGCTACGTACTTCCAGCCACTTGTCATTTTTTAAGCCTCACTTATACGTTTAATATTTGCACCGAGTTTAGCCAATTTTTCATGGAATTTGTAATATCCACGGTCAAGATGATTCAAGCGACCAACTGTTGTTGTTCCTTTTGCCACCATCCCAGTCAAAATAAGGGCTGCACTAGCACGAAGGTCAGTTGACATAACTGGAGCACCTTGAAGCTCTAGCCCACCATGAATCATAGCTGTATCGCGCATGATTTCTGACTGCAAGCCCATACGGCGCATTTCTTCCAAATGTTGGAAACGATTCTCAAAGACCGTTTCAATCATTGTTGATTCGCCATTGACAACTGCCATCAAAGCTGTAAATTGCGCTTGCATATCAGTTGGGAAACCTGGGTGAGGAAGAGTTTTAACCGTTACAGGTTTCAATTTTGCTGTATCAGCAATAACACGAATCCCTTCAGGTTCATCAATAACGGTCACACCCATCTCAATCAATTTTGAAATCAAAGGACGATTGTGTTCCCAGATAGCATCCTTAACAAGAACATTACCCGATGTCATAGCTGTCGCTACCATGAAAGTTCCAGCTTCAATACGATCTTGAACCACATCATGTTCAGCACCATGAAGACTATCGACACCAGTAATCGTCAAAGTCTCTGTACCAGCACCTTTAACGATAGCACCCATTTTATTAAGTAGCATCGCTAAATCAACGATTTCCGGCTCACGTGCAACATTTTCAATAACAGTCACACCTTCTGCCAAAGTTGCTGCCATCATCAAGTTTTGTGTTGCACCAACTGATGGGAAATCCATGTAAATTGTTGTCCCTTTAAGTTTCCCATCAACAGTCGCTGTGATATCACCACCAGCTTGTGTGATTTTTGCCCCCATAGCTTCCAAACCTTTAAGGTGAAGGTCAATTGGACGACTACCAATCGTGCAGCCACCAGGCATTGATACTTTTGCATGACCTTTACGCGCTAAAATTGGTCCTAAAACAACGATTGAAGCACGCATTTTGCTAACATATTCATATGGGGCGATATCCAAAATATCTCCTGAAGCATCCACTTCAATGGTGTTCTTTGCTTCATCAAAATTAACTTGAATATCTAAACCACGGACAACATTATTCATCGTAAAGACATCTGAAAGGATTGGGACATTTGTTAAAACTGTCTTTCCTTCCTTCGGTAAAATTGTCGCTGCAAGAAGAGGAAGAACCGCATTCTTTGCTCCTTCAATGATTACTTCTCCTTCTAGGCGTGTATTACCGCCTTCAATAATAATTTTATCCAAAATGAACTCCATTCTTATATTATAATATCAAAATTATATCATAGTTTAGCGATTATTGCTTTTATTGAAAGCCAAAGAAGAAAGTCTGGCTGACTGTAATGATTTCCAAAATAAAGTGACTTACCATATAACCAAGTGCAATACTAACCAAAAGAATAAACACTTTAAGACGACCAATATTCTCAGGCGTATTCTTAATCAATTTTGACCAATCAAATAAATTTCGAAGAATTTGATGGGTCATTGCAATAAAAACAAGGTGACTAATCAAAGTCACTGAACTATTTAAAATTTCCATAGGACTATTATATCAGATTTCATTTTTGACAACAAAAAACTTCACAAGTGTGAGCTTTCTTCATGAAAAAAACATCAAAAAATAATAAAAAACAAAAAAGTCTGAGATAAATTCTCAGACCTTTTCTTTTATTTATTACCAACACTGATACGGTTCAAAGCACGGCGAAGAGCAACTTGTGCACGACGTACTTCGTCGTTATCGTGAGTACTTTGAGCTTGTTCCAATTTACGTTCAGCACGAATCTTAGCGCGTTCAGCACGGCTAACATCGATGTCGCGTTCACGTTCTGCAGAATCTGCAACAATTGTCACAAGATTATCTTTAATCTCAATAATACCACCGTTGATAGCTACCCAATCCACGTGATTAGGATCATCTGTACGATGAATTTTCATCTCGTGAACTGTTAGCGGAGCAATGAGGTTAATGTGTTCTGGCAAAATCCCCATCTCACCATCCGGTGTTTTTACTGAAATAAAATTAGCATGGTGATCATAGCGAATACCATCTGGTGTTACTACCTGAACAGTTATAAATGTCATGGTATCACCTCATTAGTAATTCATTTTCTTAGCTTTTTCAACTACATCCTCGATTGGACCTACGTTACGGAAAGCATCTTCTGGAAGATCATCGTATTTACCTTCCAAAATTTCTTTGAAGCCACGAACAGTTTCAGCAACTGGTACGTATGAACCAGGCATACCTGTAAATTGTTCAGCAACGTTGAAGTTTTGTGACAAGAAGAATTGGATACGACGAGCACGTCCAACCAATGTTTTTTCTTCATCTGACAATTCATCCATACCAAGGATTGCGATGATATCTTGCAATTCACGGTAGCGTTGAAGAACACGTTGAACTTCTGTTGCCACTTCATAGTGTTCTTGACCAACAATTTCTGGTGCAAGGGCACGTGAACTTGAAGCAAGTGGGTCAACGGCTGGGTAGATACCCATTTGAGTCAACTTACGTTCAAGGTTAGTTGTTGAATCCAAGTGAGCGAATGCTGTTGCTGGCGCTGGGTCGGTGTAGTCATCGGCTGGCACGTAGATGGCTTGAATTGATGTAACAGAACCTTTTTTAGTTGATGTGATACGTTCTTGCAATTGCCCCATTTCAGTAGCCAATGTTGGTTGGTAACCAACGGCTGATGGCATACGACCAAGAAGGGCTGATACTTCAGAACCTGCTTGAGTGAAACGGAAGATGTTATCGATGAAGAGAAGCACGTCTT
>OFPS01000034.1_pt1 | contig 165661 bp, 132 predicted proteins | sample 1542111 | NCBI WGS metagenome assembly OFPS01 (sample SAMN04209233, study PRJEB22552) | human gut metagenome | biome: gut; material: feces | host: Homo sapiens | place: USA: Oklahoma | reverse complement strand
CCAAAGCCGCAAAGCCCCGTGGTTACGGGCTTTGTAGCCCAGCGTCAACTATTCATTCTCGCAAAGTTTTATTTGTTCTTGGTTATTTCAGCGTAATTATCTATACTGCTTTGTATTGATAATATACGTCTTTTCCACACATTATTTTTCGTTTCACATATTTTTAGTACCAATCCAGTACCACTACCATTTTCCATTATTGTGTGTAGTTCCGGTGGCTTGCAAGTTCACCTAGAAAAATTATAAGTTAAAAATAATGATTCAGCAACAAGAATTTTTCTGGATAGAACAACCTCTCCGCCTCATTTGAAAAAGTAAATTCATCCCTATCTAAAACATGGAATCAACTTATTCCTAACTCACATTCTAATTCTCTATCTTGGCTCTTTCCTGTTTAAGAAACAGATATAATGATGTTCTAGAAATTGATCAATGTGACTCAGGAGAGCTTAATTATTTTCTTCCGCATCCTCACCGCATTTAATCTCTTCAGTATTCTCTATAAGTAACCTATCAATAATAGACTTGGCTTCGTTAACATATTCATTTCTTCCCCAAACCTTTTGATCCCCTACCATGTAAAACCTATATTTTGCCCTGGTAGCTGCCACGTTAACTATATTGCTATTTACGAAACCTTTTACAGCATATCTATTTTTCTGCGACTCATCACATCCGAGAACAAAAATCACCTCGTTTGCCTCTTTTCCCTGAAATTTATGAACTGTACCAATATTATCATATAACCATTCATCAAGAGATGTACTAACCCCTAAAGCAGAGTTTTTGTTTCTAGTTGCATATGTACCAATTGCCTTCCGTAATCCACGCACCACAGTATTAAAAGGAGTGATAATATAGAGACTTGGCTTGGTGTCAACCTGCATTTTTGATATCTTAATTGCCTTCTGGAAAGAAACATTTACCATTTCGCAGACAACATTACCTTGTTCAGCTACATAATGATCTCCATGTCCGTTTTCAACCCCAGTTACATTTATCCACTGCGATTTTTCGTAAATAAAAGACTCAACCTTACCATCTGATGGTGGCAAGGTTTGTTGCTTCATAATTCCATTGTATGAAATACGATTCGATATTTCATACATAGGAGAAATACACCTTCTATGTACAAGCAGCGGACATCCAACCCAATCAGGATAATCCGTTCCGTTATCATAGGAAGTACCAAAAGGATTCATTATATCCGCACAGCTTTGTACCGATAATGACTTGTTTTTATAGTTTGCAAATACAGGTTCTGAATACGCCTCTTTCAAGAGCTTAAGATCATCTGTTACCACTGGCTCCACTTGCTTTGGATCGCCTACTATTATAGCTTTCCTCGCTCTGTATAATGCACCAACAGCCATCTGCGGTTGAGCCTGCCCTGCCTCATCTATTACAAGTGTGCCTATGCACCCCGGTGTTTTCATATCTCTTAATAATCTTCCAACGGAAGCAAACGTAGAAGATATAACCGGTGTAATCAAGAACAATGTCTGGAATAATGAGGCTATCATCGCTTCTCTATCCTGCTTATGGAATTTGATTCTATCTGTATCATTTTCTGTTCTAAAACCCCAATATTGACCTAAAATACACAAATTTGTTCTGCACGACTTAGAACTTAAGACAAACTCCTTTGTCATTTGAAGGGCTAGATAAAATAATTTTTCCCTTTCTCGATTAAATTCTTCCGTAGACCATGGATTAGTAATCTGCGCTTTAGTAGATACTTTATCATTCTTAGAAAGAACATCCTCAATAAATGTATCATCCAGAACTTTGCCTGTCTTCATATCTCCAGCACTAAGATATTCCCTTAAGTCTCTTTCGCATTCTGACTTGGCAGCTTCAGCTCTGACTTGTGCATTATTAATTTCTCCCTTCAACCGAAGAATTCTCATCTGAGTAGTAGACTTATTTTCCTCTAGCTTTTTGAGTCTTTCCTTTGACTCATGTAATCGTTGTAAAGCATTATCTTTATCAATACGGTATTTTTCGACTTGCGCTCTTTCTACGCCAATTTTATGTGAGGCTTGATTAACAGCAATCGTGCATTCTTGTGCCTTCAATCTAAAGCATTCAGCCAAATCAAGCGCAGATTGATATTTGCTTTTTCTAAAAATTTTTGTAAAGAAACCGACAGAATTTTCCACATCTAAAGCTTGTTTCTTATAACTAATTTCCTGTTCTGACAAATCTTTCATCCTTTTCTCAGACTCTTTTAATTTGAAATCAGCTTCTGAATATAATGTTGTAAAGTTACTGAGATTGTCTTCTTCTTTTTTTATTTCAGTATTTGTATAAACTATCTGATTTTCAAAAGACTTAATTTCCTCATCACAACAAATAATCAAAGAAATATTTTTAGCTCGTATTTGCTCAAAAGAAGCACATAACTGATGTGCTTTAAGAGAAATATCGCCGTAACTTTTTAGTTGACTTTGAAGAGAACTAACTATTTCCAGTTGTTTAGAAAACGCATCTCTGGCTTTTCTATATTCAGGAATTCTGTCTTCAATGTCAGCATTTCTTATCATGAAGTCCTGCAAAATTGGATTCAGAACATCATAGTAAAAACCACTTATGTTAGATTTTTTACCAAGTGGAGCAGCAACCATTCCCCATGCATCTGCATCCTTTTCTGCATTTCCAAAGAATTTCTTTGCATACCCAGTGAAATATATCTCTGGGTATTCACCCTGTCGCTTAGTATCTTTTTGATAAATGTTTAATTTTTTCTCTGTTTCAGAAGTAGAAAACATCTTACAGATCGTTCTTAATTGTTGAGCCATCTCCGGACTATCTGGCATATTTCCATCAAAAACAATTTTTAAATTATCAAGAATCCCTTTTTCAAGAGGGAGTTCCTTTGTTATATTTTCTACAGCCGTATTATTGCTGGATGTAACAAGCACTCCAAAGTCAGCAATATGTTCATCTTTGAACCTAAACCACTTCGGATAATACTGTGCATACGCCCCATTTAATTCGCCACACACAAACTTCACACCTTCAAAGGCATCATCCGGTGTATCGTATTGGCTGAGAGCTCTGGCCTTTTCAACAATATTATTTGCAATAATCTCTTTTAATAGTGTCGTCTTACCAGTTCCGGGCGGACCATTCACAGAAAAAATATTCCCACTTTCTTCAAATATTCCTCTCTGCCGGTTTGATATTGCTATATTTATAGCAATCTGCTGCATTAACGCAGGCATATACCTGGACGGCCATTTACCAAGAGGAGCATTCTCCATGTTGAGAATTTCGGCTATTTCCTTATAAAATACTTCTTTATCTTTAGGTCTGACGAAATCATGACGTTGTCTTTCTTCTAAGACATCATGAGGTGCACAGATATAATTAATTAGGTTAGACAACATACCTGTTGAAAAATCATCTTTTCCTGCTTCTATGGATTCTTTGACCATCTTCAGATCATTAGAAAAGAAATCATGGCTCAATCCCATATAATTATCATCGTCGTATTTATCTTTAGCCTTTGAATTCTTAAACAACTGATATTTAAAACCATTTCTTTCCTCAATCGCATTCTCCGGTAAAAATTTTCCATACATTTTAACAATTTCAGAATGTATGCTCATAATTTTCGAAGCTACTATAGCATCATCAGCAAAAACTGGCATACCTTCCGAATTCACCTTAACAGACGTCTCCTCTATAGCCTCTTGTTTGTTGAAATTATCTGATTCAAAGAACTCCCTTTCCAACTGTTCTATCGTATCAGAATATGCCCTACTTGATAACAGATCAGATAGTTTTCCGTTTTGTTTTCCTTCTACCTGAGATATTGCCCATATAACAGTAGAGAGAGAAAGTGAATGTTCTACATAAGCTCCGTTCGTAGTGCACTGAAAACTAAGTATTGGTATATACTCTGAATTTCTCTCCTCCTGCTCTAGCTTTGCACCAAGTTCCTGAGCAAGTTTTTCTATGCACGCCTGTCTAGACACCCTGCCAATATAGAATGTCAGATTTCCCCAAATCGTCATATCACATTCCTTTGCTTGATTCACAATTTGAGAATATATGTCAGATTCGCTATTTACAAGTTCAAAAACAGGGATTTGCCTACGCTTATTCTTTGTAGACTGATCAGCTTTTTTAAATGTTTTTAATGCTCGAACAAGTTTGGATTCTTCAGTACATACATCATAAGAGTCCTGCCCCAAGAACTCAATCGCAAACCAATAATCCAACACCTGACTAGCTATCTCTTCGTTTGCCATAATATTCCATTTCTCCTTATTACCAATTTCTTTATGTCTTAATCAATACTGATTCCTCCACTAAACGCGAAAGATTCCTCATATGTCACGTCAAATGTTTCTGCTATTTTTCATCAGACTAATCGATAGTATGTTTATTCTCTATGTGTGCCCGAAAATCTATTATCTTAGCGGGCGCCCTCTTTGGCACTATACCTATCCTTTCCATATCCAGATGAAATAACTCGAATGGATACCCATACGCATCAAATCCTTCCGGCTGACATATATCCCTGTTGAGATATTCGCATAATTCCCATTGACACTTTACTCCTTTTTCGAGCTTTTTACCATAGTATTCCATGCTGATCGCCATTCGGTTGATTCCACCAACAGATTTTCTGCCATGAGTCTTGGTCACAACCCTTTCACCTGCCATTTTAAAGTATTCATCAATCTGCTCTTTGGAATAACCCATACTTTGCATAACACCGCCAATCACTCGCCCAATATACAAAGTGTAATAATTCCAGTTTCTTAGTTCAATATCCGTCATAGCAATTGTATATCGATTACTTGCATTTACAATTAACAGAACATTTCTACCCTTTAATTTAACCAAATGCGTATCCCAACAAAATACAAGTGGCGTATCTCTTGTTATTTCAACTGCTTTTGTTTTAATTTTATCTTGTACTGCTTTGGTAACTCCAATTTCCATTTCTAACCTCTGTTTCTATCAAGCAGCATCTTAACTTCCTGCTTCAAATCATCACTAAAATCAGCTAAATCTTCATACTTTATTACGCCAATTCTTATTAGATAAACTATATTCCATATTGCTTCAGACTTTTGCATCTCCATAATAACACCCGGATGTTTCTTATCCTGTTTTATTCGTTTTTCAAGCTCCCAAAACTTATCGGATGCATTCTTGTTCTCATCGCTTAATAGTTCTATATATTGTTTAGTAAGCTTGTCCATATAATTTTCCTGCCAACTGGCAAGATTTTCTCTGAATAGTTTCCAATCTTTCTTTGAGATTTCCATTATAGTTACACTACTCCTTTTTCCTTGCTGCGACCTTTTAGCCTATAACCAGCTGCTGTACCAACTTCAACTCTTAAAATAATCATATTTCGCATCATCTCAAATTGTTAATTTAGCAGCCGAAATCTTTTAACTCAGCATATAACTCAGCACTAACAAGTTAAACAAACAGATTGCAAATCCGTGTTTTTCAAGTTCTTTTATAATCCCCCATGTTTTAATTTAGCTTCTAATTCGACATAAACAAGCTAAAATAACAACATGCAGTCTAAATCTTTATTCCATGTTTCTCACATAATACTTTACCAATTCTTTATATATATTTATTATGCATGTCTTTTCAGCATAAATTATCTTATTCTTTCATCACTTTTATGCCTTACATATCTATCTGTTCCCGCTCTTGCTCCGAATTTACCAATCCTCATTTTTTCCAAAAACAACTATGTATTATTGCAACGAACTCATCCCACCCCAGCACAATGGTAACAATGGAACTTATCAATCCCATAACAACAATCATATTACTAATTACTCTAAATAAGAAACTTGCTTTAATTTTACCACTCCTCCCTGCACTGTATAATCCTGCCCATTGCAAAATATCTACTGGTAATCCAACAATCCAACGAATCCCTTCTCCCAAGCATGTTATTGGGTTAAAGATACCCTTTCTTTCATGCTCTATTGCCCTTTCAAGATTTCCTATATGACGTCTTAATGAATCTTCACATAATCCAATTAACTGATTAACTCGTTCATCAATGATGGAATTTCCATATCCTAACAACATATTCCGCATTTCCGGAACAATATTCATGAACAGCTGATAATTTCTTCCTCTAATTCCTTTTAACGGATCAACAAATTCGTTTATTACTCCATCTCTACCGAGTTCTTGTTGTATTTTATCAATATCTCTTACTACTGCATTGTACTTTTCACTATTCATTTGCCTTGTAGTGAACACATCATTTGCAAAATCAAAAAAACTATTGTTGAAATCTACTGTAAATTTCGCTCTTTGATTATATGTTGCAATCCGTTTTCGTTTAATAACATATCCAATTAAAATCAATGCTAATACTATAACTGTTGGTATTACACGATATATCATAAACCCTCCTATATTAATCTTAATCCTGCTATTGTCAACTCGCTTTTTCTTGCTTTTTATTTTTACATAACTACTTATTTCACAATTTGTACATTTACAGTCGATTTGATTTTGTTAAAATCCATTTTTTCCAAGCATGCTAGCATCAATATCTTTCTCGGTCTTGTAAATGCAACATATCCTAAACGATACATTTCATCTGAATCTGATTTCATATTAGTTCTAGTCATGTTAAGCCATTTGAGCATTTCTGATTCTGTTTTAGCAACAACGAGAACCGCATCTGATTCTAACCCTTTAGATTTATGTATTGAAATATATTTGCAGTTAAAATCATTTAATTTCTGAACAATTCCAATCTCGGACTCATAACCGTAATCTAGTTTTTTCCCATTATTATCAACAGTCTGAGCATTATTTAAGTTTACGTCTATTGAATATAAATCTTTGAATTCATTTTTGCAAAACATCGCAACTTCTTCATGTTCAATTTCATTTTTCTGTAATGCGTTTCTAGCAGCAACCGCAATTCTTCTTAATTGAAACCTATCAATTTTGTACTCTTCCTGAAATTTAATTTTTGATAAACCTGTATCAGCAATAAAAACGTCAATAATATGATTTAAATCATAAAATAAATTATCTTCTTTATTCGTTCCTTTAACACTTTCAAGCTCACATACAGTCGTATTATCTTTTGCCAATATCAAATATGATTTGCATTCATATTGATTTCCCACATCAAATAACCTATCGATAATATATCCTTTGTCTGTACTATCCAGAATTTGAACCTGACATATGCTACCTTTCTCAGGAATCTGTTCAGTTAAAGTACTATACCGGTTATTAAACTTAACAATTTCTTTCGATGATCTATGATTTATTGTAAGTTCCCTCAATTTATCCTCACTATTTTTTTTGCATAATTCAACAAATTCATTTAATGGTTGCTTTCCATTTTGAGGAGCCTGTTCACCTATTTGTGAATTTCCATACCTAAATCTATAAATACTTTGATCTGGATCTCCCACAATTGATATGTTCGTTTTCTTTTGCTTATATAATTGCATTATTATACTATGTCCATACTTATCAATATCTTGATACTCATCCACAAAAAGATACTGTAGTCTATTTGATATTGCTTTGCTAATCTGTCGATCTTCACTTAGCAATTTGGCAATCTTAATTATTCCATCAAAAGTATATATTCCTTTCTTTGCTGCTGCCTCTATCTGACAATTTCTTCTCGACTGTTTCATCGCTTTTATAGTCTGATTCCTACGAGATATATCTACCTTTTGTTTTACCCAACCCTCAATCCAATCAACCCCCGCATCGCTAAATCTATCGACAATTGTTGTTTCACTTGTTTTGTAACCTCTTTCCTGTGCAAATGGTTGAATATAATATCTAAAAAGAAAACTATGAATAGTTCCTATAAATAAATTTTGAGGAAGTTTTTGTTTTTTTATAAGTTTATCTTTCAAATCATTCACCGATGCATTTGTGTATGTAATCACCGCAATTTCTCTATTTGTATCAACTTCCGAAAGAACGTTTTCAATCTGTTCTATTAAATCTGTCGTCTTGCCAGCACCTGGCCCAGCTAATGTAACTATCATTCTACATCAACTCCTTCAATAAACCTAAACGCATCCTCTATATACTTTGGAATTTGAAATTTTTGTGTTTTCGAATTCTTTTTCATTTCCATATTTAATGCATCCGAAAGTTCAAACGCAAAATCTGATTTGTAGTCTTCTATACATCCGAACATTGATTCTATATCTAATTTTATTTCTTGTTTTTTGCAAAAATCCTCATCGCATTTTACTGGCCTTATTTTCTTTACAATATTTACCAAAAACTCTCTATTACTTTTTTTCGCAGAGTTACAAGCAAAAATATCCTTTTCAAATGTTGTCTGCTCACTCACAAATACTTTTGTCACATCCGAATCATAAGTATTTTTTAATTCTACAGCTCGATTCTTAGTTTTTTTGTCTCTATCGCTGTCAGTTATCACAACTGATTTTATAAAATATCCATTTTTTACCACTTTCAAAAAATGTTCAAATGCAACTCCATTTACATTAATAACCTGGCAATTTGCTTTATCAATTGTCTTCTTATATCTCCACTGAAAAAATATTGGAATCAAAATTTGCTCCGCTATTCCCTCAACAAAAATTATTTTTCTCGAATAAAACATTGTGGAATTTGTTGCATTTAGCCATTTTTTTAAATAATTAATACTATTTTTTTCTTCTTGGGTTATTCCAAATCCACTTAAAAGATAATGACTTTTTACTTTCTTTTGGTCTTTGAATAAAACTACAGTATTATCCAAATCCAAATAACTCGCTATATGAGTCGAATGTGTTGTTATGATTACTTGTTTTCTATTATTGCTCTTCTCTTCAAACAGGTTCTCTGCTAAATGCCTTTGCAATAATGGACATAAATGAGCCTCTGGTTCTTCAATTGCAATAAGTCTGAAATAGTTATTCTGTTTTTCATATAAATGAGCCAAAACCACCGCCATATATAATAAATTATTTCTACCCAATCCATTACGTTCTATGCTGATTGCTTCATCTCCATATTGAATGCCTATTTTTTTAAGAATTTCACTTATTTCCAACGAACCAAACTCAAAATTAATTTTATTAGAACTTGTTTCCGTCTCCAATGACAACTTTTCTAAATAAAATGCTATATCTTTCTTTAATCCTTCTAAAACCTTCTGATCAGACTTTATTGCTACATCCAACTCAACCATTTTTTCCTTAATATCAGCATAATCCTCAATTTCACGATCACTTAAAATTCGATATAACAATTTATTTCCATTATTTGAATTAAGTTCTAACTTAGCATCACGTAAAGCATCCAAATATTCCATTTTCATTAATTTCAACCAATAATTATCCATTGGCTTGTTATCAATTCCACATACTACTGCATACTCATATTCTTCTATAGGGAAATCAATATATTTTGTGATTTCGTCCATACTTAATCCTTCAGACTTTTTTTGCTCTATTATCAACTCGTATTTTTTCAGCAATTCATCTTTTCTGTGACCGCAATAATTATAAATGTAGCTAATTCGAGCTTCCTTTTTTGAAAAATCATACCAGCAATCATTTATTACAGCTTCCTGTTCCTCATCTGGCTCTAAGAAATAAATATCTACCCTTACTTCTGGAAAAGTAATTTCATTACCATTTTTTTCAACAATGCTTTTTTTAAATTCATCTATACACTGAAAATTGAAATCTTCTATTTCTAACTTCCTTTTCTTATAAACTGAAATATCATGCGACAATACAAGGAACATGGCCTCTAGCAAATTACTTTTTCCAATATTGTTTTCTCCAATCACAGTCACAAAAGGCTTTAATTCTATTGAAAAGTCTTTAAAATTTCTATAATTTTTAATGTCAACCTTTGATATATACAACCTTTAATCCTCTCATTTCACCAACTCACTCAAACCACCGTAGCAACTCACATATGCACTTTTCCTTGCTCTCGTCAGCGCAACATACAACAAACATTTCTCGCCCGTCCTAAATTCTTCCAAAGATATTCCATCTTCAAAATCAGCCTCTGTTCCAAAAGGAAGAACTTTTTTATTTACTGCTGCCGCAAATACATGATCAAACTCAAGTCCCTTTACCCTATGCATTGTTGCAACACGTATTCCTTCAAAAGATCTATCATCCGTTTTATTAGCCTTAATTTCGTATGACTTAATTCCCGCATTTTGCAATCCTGAAATATAATTATCCAGAAGTCTATGCGTTCTTGCCACAATACATATATTCTTCTGCTCTACTCCCTGAGTTTCCAGCTCACGTATTTTATTTATGATATAGTCCAGCTCTTGCTCTGGAGAAGCAAATTCATTGATTTCCGGCTTTGCTCCATGCGTAAGAGATTGACAGCTCTTGCCGTTATCATAGTTTTCATCTAAGTCATCAAAAGACACACCATTAAGTAAACTAAATGCAAATTTTCGTATTTCTTCTGTTGTTCGGTAATTGATTCTTAGATAACTGCTTCGTCCTCTTACATTAATTCCGCATCTTGAAAGAACAGCCTTATTTTTGTAAATACGCTGATGCGAATCTCCTACAATAAAAATATCATTTTCATGTTCTTCACCCGCTAATGTACGAATCAATCTATATGCACTTGGACTGAGATCTTGACCTTCATCAACAATAACAGATGCATATTGACCTGTAAGATTTTTCTTTTCAATAATCTTGCGGCATTCATACATTGCAGTCTCAATATCTCGTTGTTGTCTTTCATTCATAAGATTCTGGTATTCTTCAAATACCTCCCATACCTGCATACGTTTCTTTCTGTCCAATGCAACGCCACGTCCTAATCGCGGAGCCTTACAATAAGCCACTTTATCGTATACTTCCTGTGCTTGAACAACTTTTATCCACTCATCCTTGTAAAAATTCTGAATAAACGTTAACTCTCCACCTGCAAAAGCTAATGCATCTTCCCATGCCTTATCTGATTCACTATTATAAACAATTTGATACTCATACCCCTGTTGATGCAAAAAATTTGCAACCCATGCATCAAGATTTATTACCTCAATTTTTTTCATTTCTTCATTTGTGCATATTTTTCTTAAATTGTCCTTAATGTCTTCTGCTAAATTTCTTGTATACGTTGTAAAAAGTATCTTTTGCCCTGGTTGTAATGTCCCAACCAGTTCTTTTGCTCTGTGCATCGCAACAACAGTTTTTCCAGTTCCGGCACCACCCAATATTCTTGCTGGACCATTAAAATGTTTCTTTACAACTTTCCTCTGCGTTGGATGTAAAAATATTCTCCATTTTTCAAGAGGCTCTTGCATAATTTCCTGAAGTTCATCATCGCCTTCAATAATAACAAAATTTTTCTTACTGGTATCTGTCTGCAATGCTGCAACATAATCTTCTTCGCCAATATTTACTTTATCCTGATCCGGATAAAGCTCAAAAAGTACTTCATCTACATCTAAACCATTCCCTATCCATTCCAATCCTTCATAAGCTTCTTCTGGAATTGAGGCTTTTTGAGCATAAAGTTCCTCCAGGCTTTTAATCTGCCTAATCATCGGAACCTGCTCTTCTGGTAATCCAATTCGAACAAACACTTCATCATTAATAGAATCAAAAAGCTTCGGTTCTTCCTTGACTTCTTTTTCAACAACAACTTCCTGAACATCAAAAATTTGTACACTACCTGTTGTTTTATTAATTGAACACTTCTTTCTCTTTGCCCAGTCATAGGCTTCATCATGATGATCAACCCAAAGCAAAATATATACTCCGCTCTCTGGTTGCCGTACAACAATAGCTCTGTACGTATCATCAATACGAACTGAACAAATATTCTTATCGATACCAGCTTCTATCTTCTCAAAATTAATTCCTGGATGCATAGGATTATTTCGGAATTTATTAAAAAACTCTGTTACCTTGCCTTGTTTTTGGCGAGGCAAAGCAGCATATGCTGTTAAAAAATCTGCTGAAATTGCTACTATAGGTTTATTATTCATTTACCGTCACCTCCAAAAACATTAATATCTACTTTTTCACTGCTGTATATAACAGTCCAACCATTTGTTTTAAATATATCCGCATATTCTTCCTGCTCTGGCAACAGCCATGCAATTTTTCTATTCTCCCAGACCATTTCTGCCTCAGCAATTGTTGCTCCATCAGATTTACCAGAAAGTTCGAACCCGATTGTACTTGGTGCCGGAATTCCATTTTTTTTCATTTCAGTTGCGCAAGTTACCGCAATATCATCAATAAATTCGTCCATGATCTGATTCCATCTTTCATCCATAACTATTTCTGCAACTTCTTCTACAACTGGTTGTTCTTCCTCTGCAATAATGCTTCCAAGAACAGTATATACAGCTTTGCTTTTGCCCACTTTTGATAGAAATATTGCAAAACTGTTAAACTGCATAACATTTACAAAATGCCAAAACCCGTTCCAATCAGCTTCATATTTATCTGTTCTCGTATTTAAATCATCGTCAATAGCAACTACTATTTTTGCGGATGCCCCCATCTTATTTACTGACATATCTGACAGTGATACTTCTGACAGAATTTCCAGATTTCCTAGTTCTTGTCTTGGTCTCCATATACCAAACATTGCTTGTCCAAAATCATCTATTTCTTCCAAAGAATCCATAGCCTGAAGTGCCGACTGCCATTTATTCCTCCACTCTCCATAAACAATTTGATTTCTCATTAAAGATGCATCTATGATGGACATAGCATATGCCTTTGCATGATTTGTGAATAATTCCTCTGCATTTGACATGGATAAATAATCTACCAATAATTCAAATGCATTTTCTTTCTCTGGTTTAATTGCTTCAGCATTAGCACTTTTAATAGCCGACATATATAGCTTACCAGATGGCATCTTGGCAGATGCCAAGGTATCTGTTCTATAATCTCCCTGATCTTGATAAACTGTCTGTACATCCTTGTATGTCAGAGACCATACACGATACTTTCCTGACAACATGATTGCCATACGTTTTAAAGTATCTTCTTCAACAATATCCTTGTGGTAATAAAATCCATCTGTAAATACCGCTACTGGTTTCTGATTTCCAATCGTTCTCTTTGGTCGAAGGACAAAATCAGGCCTTGATTTCACAGCCATTCCAATAGATTCCTCAAAATCAACCTGTGGCTCAATCTCCCAAAGTGCCTCTCCAACCTGAAGAGAATATCCTTCTTTCTCATTAACTAAAGTTTTATGAATTCTGATTGGCCTTTCTTCAGTACCCAGCTTTTCAAAAGCACCTACAAACCTTCTCTCCAATTCACTATCAAATAAATGATTCGCATCAACCTGCGCAAGTTTCTTAATTTCTTTTTTGTTATCTTTCCCACTAAGAATTGCTTTTAAAATTCGTATTGCTTCATCTCTTGAAATTTCACCAATATGCTGGCTCTGCCTATATGCAAACAAGCACTTATAACAACCATCTTTCTGTGAATCATCATTGCAGCTACAATGAACCATTGTTTCTAATGCTCCCTCAAACACATCAATGATTCCGTTCTGTTCATTCATTAGCTGTTTTAAATAGCCAGTTCCACCAGGTACAGAATCATAAATAACAAGATATTGTTTTCTGTAATCTGCATCAGGAACAGGCACCTCACTAACTGTTGCTCTTAAATGTTCTACATTTCCAAACTTCTTTTTCATTCCCAGCATAAATGCAGCAACAAAAGATTCTCTTATCACATTTGAAGCTGCTTCGGTTGTTGCAGGAATCAAAAGTCTTAATGCTTCAGTTTCAAACTCTCTGTATAGAAATAAACATTCTTCATATGACTCAGCCATAATCGTATTATCCTTAACCATCCTGCAGAATCTAGAATGTTTAGGTTGTTCTCCTGAAACCTGAATTTTTCCACAATACTTACAAATCGTAAATCCTTTACGAATTCCTTCATGACCTGCAACAGACAACTTTTCACCTGAAATAGCCTGTTCTCCAAAGTTAATTTCACGCATAGTTGCTTTATGGACAAATTCATATCCAAATGAAAATCCATCATTATCCATTTGATATGCATGAATTACATCCCTATCATCATCGACCTCAACAAGAAGTTCCTTATCATAGAATACGGTTGCTCTATCATCACTCTCATCTCCAATCTGGCTCTCTTCCTCTTTCATATTGGAATATACCATCTGCACCTTGAACATTGGTCTTACCTGTCCGGCATCTGCCCATCCAGCATTTCCACATTTTGGACAGGTTTGGACTGGAGTGCTAGAATTCTCAATTGCAGCATGCGAACAATTTGGACATAATCGCCATGGTTCCGCCTTAGATGTGTTGATATCTATCTGGTCGATAGTAAGCTTATGACCACCCGCATAAAATGTATTTAACGGTGCAAATTCGCTAATTGCAGATGAGGCAGCTCTATTAAACTCATACGCCGTAGGCATGTATTTCTTTTTTCCTTCATTTTCTTCGTCATTCTCAACTCTGGTTACAACAGCCTTTAACACTATTCCAGCCTCTGGAAAAGCATAATTAGGTAACAACCCAGAATCTGACAGAAAATTAAACACATCCTTTCCGTTAATCTTCTTTACAACACTACTCCATGCAGCTCGTTCTGCCTTAAGTTCTTTTATCTGGTCATCATAAGAAGAATCCTGTGGCTTCGCTTCAAGCTCTTTTATCATTTTGTTTAACTCTTTGATACTATCCTGAATGCCCTTTCTTTGCTTTTTAAGATCCAAAAATTCATTATATATCTTAATATGCATAGGACTCTTTGTAGTACCTTCGCCCATTGCAAAAACTTTTATGTCCTTTATGGAACTTTCGTCCAGTCCTCCATTATTTGTAGAAAATGTCTGTATAAACATTCTTACAAGCTTTGCCATGTTAGTCTGTACATAGTTCAAAAAATTATTTGGGAATCTGTCCTTGGATGTCTCATCAAGCTTTGCAAGGCAGGCTCCTACATTTTGTGGAATAAGTGCACTTCCATTTTTTACCCAGCAATCCATACAATACGCTGTAAACTGTCTTTCCAATACTGCCGATGCCTGTAAAAATACTTTTGGTGGTTCAACTGCTCCCGCAATCATTTCCATTGGGTCTTGATAAAAATACAAATCATGTGATCTTGCATTTGCAACTGCCACAGTTAGAGCATTCCCATCTTTACGTCCTCCTCGTCCAGCTCTTTGGGCATAATTTGCCTGTGCAGGTGGAATAGAACTAAGAATAACCGTTGAAAGATCGCCTATATCAATACCCATCTCAAGGGTAGGCGTACATGACAATAGGTTAGCATCCCATGGTTTCTTATCTTCTTTTGGTTTTTTAAATATTCTTTCTAATTCTTCTCTATCATCACGTTCAAGAAGTCCCGTATGTTCCTTTGCAACAATGCGAACTAATTCGCCCTGACTATAAATTTTTCCATAAAAATCCAAATCCGATTCATCCGATATATGTAAATGTCCACTACAATCATATCTCGTGCAGCATGCCCCTTCAAAAATAGCTGCATTTTCTCCTGACAGTGAAATCTGACTTCCACACACATCACAAACCATCTGTTTAACGCTTCTTGTCACTTTACATTTTTCCGGATTTATGGAATAAACATCTACCGAATCAGGTGTCGCTGTGACCTTCAATACCCCTGTATTCGTTAGTTCTTCTAAAATAATTTTCATTATGTCAAAACTATCCGATTCTAATGAAAACTCTGGCAAATATTTGTCAATCCATCTTCCATACCAAGAACGACTATTAGGTAGTTCAAAGCCTTTCATCTTTTTTCCACCTTTGTTAATACCAACAAATTTTGGCACATTTAGTCCACGATTTACTCCAGGTAGCCATTTTCTGCGTTCATTACTAAGCATATAGTAATTTCCGCCAGTCTGAATGAATTGCTCAAAAACATAATATGTAAAAGCACCATTTATTTTCATTTGATAAAGAACACCCATAATCAGCTTATAGAATGTGTCTGCACCCACACTTTGCAGCCTTCCAACTTCATTTGCCACACGTTCCATAATCGTTGGAATTGCTTTTTCAAAATCAAAGGATAATACAGAGCAACCTGCTTTCTCCAATGTTCTGCCAATTCTTGATAAAACACCATATTCCATTAATATTTCATATCTGAAACGCTGGTCTACAAAACTGACTAATGTTTTGGCATCATCGTCTTTTCTAAGGGTTCCCTCCTTACACATTCTGTCATAAGCTCTCATCCATGTCAGATTAGCAGGGATAAAATCAGCCACAAAATAATCTTCTCCGAGATAATTGCGCCAGTATGCAGCGCATCTTGAAATAAACTCATCAAACGAATATTCCTCTTCTTCAACATTTAGAAACTTTGTAATGGCTGTTCTCAATCCAAACTTCCACGTTCTTGAATTATAAAAACCCGCATGATGTGCTGCATCCTGCACATTATCCGTAAATGCCAGAAGCTTTTTGTCATCATTAAATTTTGATGCATATAACTCAGAAATACCTGCGCTAATTGCAGTGGCACTTCTTAATCCAATTAAAGAAAGCTTTCCCTTGCTTTTACAAAATGGACATGGGTATGCCTTTGTGTTACTTTTTCCCTCTGGTTTGAGATCCGGCACCCACACTGGTATTGTTTTATGTCCATTTGAACACAATTCTCTCCCTTCATCAAACATAAGTTCCATACATTGAGGGCAAAGGCGCTGCCTATTTGGTAATTCAAATGCCTCCTCCCCTTCTTTGTGTGGAAACATTATCCTGATTTTTTTATCTCCACTAAAGAAAGCATTATAAAATGAACGAATATCCTTCATTTCTACGCTTCCATTGTCTTCTGTCGAAACCCAGCCTGTCTGACCACATTCACGGCAATTTATTACCGGTAAATAATGCTTTGCTTGGTTATCATTCAAATCCGTTGAAAGTGCATAGTGAATATCTTTATCCGTTACTTCACCCACTAATCTTCTCAATTCCCGCATCCATACCTGTACCTGCACATTTAGAAATGGACGCACTTTTCCTGTCTCTGTAAGAACTCTCGCATGTGATATCAAAGCATATAATGCATCTATTACTATGCTGGAAAGTTCCTCTCCTAATTCACTTAATCTCGGAAATCTCTTTATTAGTTTTTCATACACAAATGAGTTCTGTATATATGTACCATTTGCTTCTGAAATCATGCTTTGAGTAAAATTATGCCGCATTAAATGCTTTCCAATCTCAACCCTGGCTTCATCTCCCAAGATATCTGAAACAGAGAAGCTCTCATCAAACCATGCCTCTACTGACGCCTCCAGATACCCTTTTTCATCTTCCCCTGATGAAAGTCGCTTTATTTCTAAAGCTTCATTCCTATCTGGCATCTTATAATCACTTATCTCATGTCCTTCAAAAAATTCGGTTGCTGAAAGCCTGTCCTCTGTTATAACAGCATCCTCTTCAAACATTTCTCCAAAGACATCTGACGCATATTCCAAAATTTTTTTTGAGCTGTCCTTTGCCCCCATTGTTGCCGATGTGCCCACACAACAAATCTGTCCTGGCAAAATATTTAGTCTTGCTTTTAATCTTCTAAGAAGACATGCAAGATCCGTTCCCTGTGCTCCATCAAATGTATGTAACTCATCAACCGCTATATATTTAAGTGTATCTGGGGTGTTATTTTTCCACAGCTCTGCATCCTTAGGACGAACCAACAAATAATCAAGCATTTTATAATTTGTCATGAGAATATCCGGTGGTGCCGCGATAAGAGTCTCGTGATCGGTGATGACACGATCTGGAAGCATTATCTTAGTTGCTGAATGTTCCAGTCCACCTACATACATACCCACACGAATACCCGCTGATTTCAGTCCCGGACTTCCATCCACAAGTTCTGCAATACGCTTTGCCTGATCCGATGCCAAAGCGTTCATTGGATAGATAATAAGTGCTTTTATTCCTGATTCCCCCCTATGTTTATAGCAATACTCAAGAATTGGATATAAAAAACACTCTGTCTTACCCGAACCAGTTCCCGTAGCAACCAAAGTAGAGCGACCATCCTCACCGGTTAACCGCTCAAATGCTTTTTGCTGATGTACATAAGGATTGTACTGCTGACGAATTGCCTGAAACAGATTGCCCTCCCCTTCATATACTCGGAAAGGAAGCCTTACTGCTACATATGGTTCATGAAATACTGAATCCTTTGTATTAAGCATGTTCCTAAGCGAATCCTTAAAAATAGAATTCGTTATTGGAAATGATGTATCTATATAATCAATCAGACCTTCCTGATATTGTCTTGCAAGTATGGATGGTAACATATTTCAACTCCTAATCATCAAAATTTTGTTTTATATACCAACGAACTACATTCATAAACTGTTCTAATTGCTCATTATCTTCTGAATAAATTAACCTTATCGTTTCAGTATCAAGGCTCTCTAATATTCCATACACCGCCTTGCGCGCCTCTTTTAATCTATACGAATTCAAATTTAAAAGATTAATTGTATAATAATCCCCCTCCATTGTTCCATCAGGTAAATATGTAAATATTTCTTCACATTCAGGATTTAACGGTGAAATAAATTTGCTCTCATCATAATCATTTTCTTTCCTAGGTCCGCATGTCTTTTCCCCTGAAAATCCATAACATGAGGCAACAATATTATCATAGTCCAGTGTTTTCTTACTAACATAATTTCCCGGATGCCTTGGCTCTATATGCTCATTATGAGAACTATCTTCATCAATTCGGCAACAACAATAGGCACATAAGCATTTTTGTTCCGCCACAAGTTCTTTATTTAATCTTGATATATATGGCTTAAATTCCTGTGAATCATAAGTAGCATTTGCATTCTTTCGCTTAAATTCACTTAACCACTCTGGCTCTGTCTGTTTATTTATATAAATCATGATAATCGACCTTTCTTTATTAGCATGCTGGCTCTTATCACATCCTTATTTGTTGAGTCAGTTAATTCCTTTAATCTGTTTACCTTTTGCTCAGCTTCTTCAAAAGATTTCTCATTTATTAATTTATATATGTCAGTAATCAAGGCTTCTGTTTTAGAATTCATAGATTTTGTACCCATAAATTCTTCAAGAATATAATTTGCATCAAATCCATCTAGTCTTCTAAACTCAATCACTTCACTGGATGCCCCTTTGTTTTGCAAAAAGTAAACATTAAAATCATCATCAATTTCGCTTAACACGATTGGCGAGTGAGTTGTAATAATAAATTGGATATTCGGAAATGTCTCTCTTAATTTTCTTACTATATTTCGCTGCCAAGATGGATGCATATGCAATTCTATTTCATCTATTAATACAACTCCCTCTCCCCAAAGTGGATTATCTAAATTGGGATTGGCAATGGTAAGTCTTCGTGCAAGATCACCAAACAATGCCATTGTACACTTTTCACCATCTGACAATTGTGATACATTTAACCCGACTCCATTTTTATCTACTTTCATTTCCAATCTTGGTTTTCTGGCTACTCTTAAATTTGTACATTCATCTAACATGGCAAGCATTGCTTTTTTTACTGCCTCTAAAGATTTATCTGTAAATTCTAAATCAGCATTTTGTACTTTACATTCATTCTCATAATCTTCTTGATTTCGGAACCATTCAAAAAAAGTTCGAAAGTCTATTTGATTCTCAATTGCTTTATCAAAAGCTGAATAAATATCAAATTCATGCTTTGTTCTTATCCTGACCGGTATATCAAGTACTAAACGATTTGTACCATAATTCACAAAAAGCGGTATATTATCCTGCTTTTCGTCACTCACATACTTATCCTGAAAAATTGAAGCTAATACCTTTAAATTCTTGGTATTATGTGTTCTTTTACCAGTTTTTCTAACCATTGTTCTGCTATAATTAATGATTCGATTCTCAATAGAAAAATCTGCTTCCAGCTTTGTTTGCGTTTTTCCATATTTAATATCATCTAACTTAATATTTAGACTTTGTTTCAATTCCTTTCTGTTTACTATCTGATTAATGATATTTGCATATAGTAAATTCACGCTTTTTAGTATCGAAGTTTTTCCAGTTCCATTGATACCAAAAATAACTGTGCTTTTACCATTTAGCGATAATTCAACATCATCAAATGAGTGAAAATTATTAATTTTTAAATTCTCTATTTTCATTTCTTTTTCACCTCTTCTACCTCTATATATTTGCAAATCTCTCTTCAAAATTATGCCATACTTCTTCGTAATCTTTTTCTCGATTGCATTTTGTGAATGGTGCTTTATAACGAATTGTCCTTTTTACTGGTCCATCAACGACTGTATCATCCTCAATTTCTAATATAAATTCTCCATTCTTTTCATTTTTTATTACTTCAAAATCTTTGCGAGTAAAACCAACACCTGTCATGCTCCGATTATTTGTAAAAGCAATTCTGCCGTTTTGATCATACCAAGTATCATCCTCATACGATTGCAAAACAGGAAATTGAATTTTATAAATTGTCTGAAGTTGTTGTAATGTCATTCCTAAAGCCATTGATGTCAACACATCTATCTCTACTAAAATCTGTCGTCTCTCAAAATCAGTTCTACAAGATGTTTCAAATGTTAAACAACTCTTCAAATTACTGAATTTCAAATCAGACAACCTCTTGTCCTCTTTTGCCCACTTATTCTCATTATATTCTTTTTTATACAATCTTTCCCACAATTGACTATATTCTTCCGACAAACAATTCAACATTAATGCCCGTAAACATAAGGCCGAATTATATTTTGAAGTAACATATGGCAATTTAGCTACTACATTAGGTTGTAAATTTCCCTTATTCAAAGTTCTCACGAAATAATCAAATGGCAAAGACGAAAACATTGCTTCTGCAAGAACTAAATCATTCTCATCTTTAAAGTCAAATCCCAACAGACCATTAATGTGGGAAGTTTTTGGTGGTATTATTGCAGCAATCAGTGTTCTTTCTCCTCCCAAATTAAGCATTTTTCGTGCAACAATTCTATAATCATTTATCACTTTTCCAGACCAAGAATTCTCCGCAATCAATTTCATATACTCATTATGTTTTTTTGCAGGAGAATAATTTATCCTTTGAGAATAATTAAAATCTACATTTAGCAAATCAATATTATCATAATCACTATTTAACTTACATATTCTCCTAGAAGACTTAAATAACGGATTTCCCACGCCAATATGAGGTCCTGAGTATATTCTGTCAAATCCATTATGTGCAAAGTGTATATTTCTAATAATATCACCAGACTTTTGAGAATTTGTTTCATGCCACATTTCCATTATCATAAATTTTTCATCAATGCTGGATAAGGTCGTCTTTACATTATTAAACGTTCTTAAGATATCAAGTTCCTCTCTCAACTGTATTGCTGATAATTTAGCATCTTTTATATTATTACTGCCATCAAAAACTTGTGCCAATAAACATAATTTTTCCTTATCAAAATGAATGATTCTTCTCGGTGAGCCATTCGTATTCCAATCTCCTTTATCATTTTTTATTCCCAACTGTTTTTCATTACTATTTGTGTCATCATAACAAGTTTCTATTGTCACAGGTTCATATAAGTTAAATATTGCATCAAATTCTATACTATCTTGTGGACCACCATATACATTTATACTAAATTGTGTATGGTGGTCCACTTCGTGGAACAATTTCCGTTCATTCGTAAACATAAAATGTTTACGAAGTCTCGGATATATGTTCTCACGAAGTGCACCACCTTCCGGATCATCATATATACTATCCGGATGTAATAATGCAGAAATCGCATTAACATTTCCGATTCTATAAACCAAAGGTATAAAACACTTATATAAATTAGTCTGTTGTCCTTTTAAGCATATATAATTCTGTGATGCATTCAAATAATTCTGAATTCCAGCCATCGATTCAAATTCATTCAAATAAGAAATTTTATCTTTTTTTAATACATCCATTCTAGCTTTTGATATCTCATTTGCAGACATCTTTTTAACAGCAAAAATTGGATTTTTATCAGATAAAATTCCTTCTTCTTTCCATGTCATTTTTAACCATGGCGGATTTCCAATCATCAAATCAAACCCACCATTTTCTTTAAACACATCTGCAAATTCCAATTCCCAGTGCTGAAACTTCTGTTCCTTAGCTATTTGATTTGCAATCGCAAGTCTCTCACTTCTCGACCTCAAATCATCAAGGCACACGATGCCTAAATCCGAATACTGATTTCTAATTTCAAGAGCAAGTTGCGTCCCATCAGTACTTAATTTAAGATTTCCCATTTCATCCATGGATACCTTTCCTGCACTATCAAGAAAACTCATCTGTCCAGAACTACTTGTTGTAACAGCAGCTATTCCACCTTCAAGTATCAGAGACATATCAAAGAAAAATTCCTGTCTTGACGGCAACAAATCAGCTCTATCAATCGGCCAGAACCAAAGCGCACACCAATAATCCATTGCTGCTTTCAGTCTGGCATATGGACTGGCATTTTCTCCGCCTTCTGACATATATACTTTATGGAGAAGTGCATCTTTCTCTCTGATTGTCAGATGACTTCCCTCAATCGTATCTTCATGACCATAAACAGATAATTTATCTTCCGTTTTTACCTTTACTTTTTTTCTAAGTTCTACCACCTTGTCCCATAAAGTATCTATAGTTTCCGATAATCTAAGGACTGTTTGAATATCATCATCATTGAATTTGGATGTAAACTCTTTATTCCAGACTTTTATTTTTTTGATATTTTCAGTCTCTAATTCTTTTATGACTTTATCTGTATACTTAGACATTCCCGGATCACCAAGCAAGAAATGATAGATTCCCTTTGTGTTTTCATGCTGCCCTTTTTTTGTTCTAGGTTCACCTGGCATAATTCTTCTAGGCTCTTTCTCATACCATTTTCCAGATTTCAACTGAGATTGAGAATATACCTGTCTCCTTGCACCAATAAGTGAATTACCGCAAACTAGCTGTGTTCCAAACCAAGGCACATAAGCACCTTTATAAATAGTATTCAACCACAAAGAAACCTCTGCCAATTCGACAGCGATTGGATTAAGGTCTACACCATATACATTTCTATCTGCAATGAACATTTTCACTTTCTGAAGTTCATTGAATCTCTGATCGTAAGGGATTGTTTCTCCGCGTTCTTCCTGCTTTTTATTTAAGTATGCTTCTGCCAACTGGTTAATTGCTTCATTCAAGAATGCAGCACTTCCCATTGCCGGTTCGCAGATTGTAAGATTAAGAATCTCATCTGCCGTTTTGTCCTTCAAAAGTTCTTTCAACGCATACTTAACAAGACATTTTGTCAAAACCCCCGGTGTATAATAAGAAGCAGATTTTTCTCTTTCTCTCCCCGCAAGTCTATAGATAAATGTTCCTTTTTCATATTTTCTAAGTTGTCCTTTGCGTTCCCCCTTTTCATAACGGACACGTTCCTCTTCTTCATAATTATCCAGTTCACTTTCCGGAATGAAATATCCTACATCCAATTCATTAAATTTTTCGCCTTTTCGCTTTACTTCAAATAGCGTTTCTTCTGCTATAAACCCTCTATAACTAAGAAGTGCCTCATAGACCGCTCCCATCTGATTGATTCCCAGAGCGGAATATGAAATTCTTCCTCTTCTTTCTTTACTATTTGTAGGTCTTGATATACTCATCAAATCTACAATCTGAATCATTGCACAATTACGAAGTCTTGCCTGTGTAATCATCTTTGTGTATTCCGGATCAAAGATATGTGCTTTTAATGCTTCAATTGTGAATGCATCATACATGGATGTTTTTTCAATCTCTAATGCCTTCTTATATTCCTCCAATTTTTCTGGATATCCATAATATGTCATATGAAATAATTCTTTTAATGTGTCATCAATGTAATACCCTTCTGATACAACCTCACTTGCTTCTCGAACCCTATCGCATACGTCTCGAAGTCCCTCAAGCGAATACCCTTGTACATATGCCTGAGATTTCATTGGTGCATAACCAAGCTCTGGTCTTGCCTCAATGAAAAGCATAAACAGAAAACGATACATATATCTCAAGCACTCTAAAGTAAGTTCTGATGCATCAACTGGAGTTTCTGACAAATCTATTCCCTGTCTTGTCTTCATATCATAAATAACTTCATTTCCAAGAATTTCAATACACTCGCGAAGTGCATACTTTAGCGCATCAGAGACTCCCGCACTATGCTTATGTGAATTCTCATCCAAACTGTCAAGTACACATGTACCATCCGCTTGACATAAGCTTTCTTTATGAAGCAACACAACCATAGCCATAAAAGTAGATTCTTCATGACGACTATAGATATCTTCCATCATAAATTGAAGATATCTTTTCTCATTCCATTTATTTCTGTCAATCAATGCAATCTGATTGATACCAAATAATATGATGAATCTTGGTGCCTCATCTCCTGCAAAAAATAGTTTTGCTAAAACATCATCATTTATTAACTCTACGGATTTTCCCGATTCATCTTCATCATCACTTTTTTCAAAAATCTTTCCCTGAAGAATATCATCTCCCCGTTCTTGTGCAACACACAGAAAAGCCCATAGTAACGGTGCACCATTTACCTTTGTTTCCTCATGGTATACAGGTACATTTATACCATCCTCCACTTCTATATTTACACTATTTCTTTTTTCGAATCCAAGTGCATCCAAATACAATTCTGCAAGTTCCTGTATTAATGTTTTACTTGCATCCTCATTTTTTGAATGTAAATATCTATCTCGAATACGATAATACTGTCTGGAAATATCACGAAGTTTCCTCCATGGAAGCTGTATCTCATCTTCCTTTTCTCTAACTTTCCAACTCTTTATCGTGTCCTCAGCATTATCCTTGAAGATAGAAGTAAAATAATGGTTGGTATAATATTCATTTTGGTTTTTAATTCCAATAAGATTCATGTCCATGCTAGTTTACCCCCATCGTTACTGCTATAATTTTAATATATGGATTTTCTTCTATTTCAAGAGTATCTTTTTCCCATTCCATAAAATCGTCAAATATTTTTTCTATTTCTCTTTCCTTTTCTGATTTTCTTCGTTCCATTCCAGCTACTCCTAAATCAAAAATGGATAGTTGTGCATCCTTATGTCTTTCCTGAAGTTCCATGAGTCTTTGCATCTCATCATATATGTATGGATCGGTTTTGTCTTTATATTCAACGCACTTTGTAAACATAAGACTTTTTGCACGCTCCACAACATCTTGAAGAAGAGCCTGAGCATTCACTATCTGTTGCTCCATTATCCGTTGTGTATTCGGCTCCTTTTCATTTAAATGTGTCTTTTGCATCACCTCACTCATAGTAAATATCTGCACGAATTTATTATCTTTATAATATACACCAAACCATTCATCTACTACTGTTGTAGATTTTCTATTTGGAATAGTTCCCGCAATAATATAAACAATTTCGTTTGCCCTCAATCCATTTGATAATCCAAGTACCGGTATTTCATTTCTCTTATAAAAAACACCTGCCTTATCTTCAATCCAATTAAAAATGGGATGCAATTTCCATAAATACTGTGTTGCCGGCCAAGCTGTTTCTGCCAATTCATTCTGCATGCACCTTGACATGTCTTTCATACAATAAACTTTATCAGGCGACAAACGCAGATAATCATCTGAAGGCATTGCTTCAGGTGGCATTAATTTACTTATTTTCTTTTTCACATTATCAGTAAGTTTAATTTCTACTCCCTGAGTTGCAGTAAGATCTGCATATTTAATCTCTTCTGTATCTGTAAATACATCTAATGCATTCTTTACATAATCAAGATCTGAAAACAATGTTTCTTCATCTGAATACTCAATTTTGACAGTATCCTCCTCACCAAGCCCCATTAATAATTCCAGTGGGTCAAATTCTTCTTCACCTGCATCAAGCTGGTCCGCAAATGCTTCTCCAACACCGTTTTCAATTGCTTTTGCAGTTTCTTCTTCCTCTTCTTCCTGATTAAATTTTCCAAAAAGCATAGCGGGGTCTCCAATATTTTTTAACGCCTGCTCTTCTTTCTGAACCAGTATCTCCATAATACGAGCATCCCCCTTGATTTTAGGGTTTTCACTATCAATGAGCATATATCTAATGTCTGGTTGTTCATGCTGACCGTATCTATCAATACGACCATTTCTTTGCTGAAATACCATCAAAGACCACGGAATATCAAAATGAATCAATCTATGTGATAAGTAGTGAAGATTGATACCTTCGGATGCCACATCTGAAGCTACAATTACTCTGATTGGCGACTCTGCTCTACCAAATTCGTCTACGATTCTTTGCAGTTCCTTATCACTCATTCCACCATACATTACTTCTAGTTGATTATCCGCAAGTTTCATATCTCTTTTCAAATTTTCAGCTAAATACTTCATCGTCTCAATTCGCTCGGTAAAAATAACAAGTCTGTCATTATTCTTTGCAGGTGTCCATCCATATTCTATACTACGAAGTAACTCCAGTAATTTTGTATATCGAGAGAAGTCTGATGGTGTAATCATTTCCAAAGCTGATTTTAATTCTTTTAGCCTGGTAATATCTGGCATATCAGTTTCTGTATATTTCTTTTCCAATTTTTTTATGCGTGCTTCTATACTCTTAATACATGCAACCGGACTGGAGAACAAAGATTTCTCTAAACTAGTTTTAAATAGTATACCTTTTCCATTCGCCTGTGATTGATCCATCTGAAGCTGCATTTCCGCAAATATATCATAAGCATATTCTTCTCTGGCAGACGCTGAACATCTCTCAATCGTTATTTTTCGTTCTTTAAAAGAACCAGACACCTGATCCTGGATATCTTTCTTGAACCTACGAATCAATAACCCCTGAATATCATCCTTAGTGTAATGTTCCTCGTCTGCAATTGCTGTTGGGTCAAGCATATTCATAAGTGAAGCAACAGACTGTCCTTTTCCATCATGTGGAGTTGCCGTAAGCATAATTAATGTATCGGAACGATTCGCCAATAATGATGCAAGCTTACTTCTTTGAGAACTTCTATCGCCCCTCTTAGCAACATTATGTGCCTCGTCAATTACGATAATATCCCACCACGCATGTTCAAGGTGAGTTCTGTAATCCAAATCATTCTTTAATGTATCGATAGAAATAATCGTCTTGTCATAATAGAAAAATGGATTGTAATTGCTTGGGAGTTTTGCTCTTACACTTTGAATTTTTGCAGAATCCAAACGCACAAGCGGAATCGTAAATCTGTTCCACATTTCCTTTTGAAACTGAGTCATCATGCTCTTTACTGTCACTACAAGAATCCTCTTACCTTTCCCTCTGGCAATCAGTTCCGACATCAAAATACCTGCCTCAAGCGTCTTACCAAGACCAACTGTATCAGCTATCAATATTCTCTGTCGTGTCTTATTAAGAGCCATTTGGGCAGGCTCAAGCTGATAAGGCATTAAGTCCATTGCTGCCTTATCTCCAATATGTATTTTATTGTCTGTAGGAATTTTTTCCCTCCACTGACTCTCAATATATACTTTTGATTTTCTAAAAAAAGCAGAGTCATCCGGAATTAATGTAACCTTTGCAGGATTTACAATCTCAATATTATTTTCAATATCCACAAGAAACATTGAATCATAATCCTTTACAAGCTGAGAAATTCCAATAACATGTAATGTCTGGTTCCCCAAACTATTTGTATCAACTTTTTTTACCATCCACTCCTCGCCACGAACAATGATTCGCATGCCTGGAGCATACTTCACCGCTGTATTTTCCATTCTATTACCGCCTTGTAATAATTCTATTTTTCTTCATTATTATTAGCTGCATTTTTCTCATAGCTGATAAGATCTCCATAATTACAATCATATTTATCACATATTTTTGTCAGCACACATAACGATACTTCTTCGCCACGTCCCATCTTTGCCAACGTACTACTACTGATACCTATCGCTTCTATCAAATCAGTTTTCTTTAAGTTCTTATCAATTAATAATTTCCATAGACCATTGTACGATATAGCCATATTTTTTACCTCTCATCATAAGCTAATAAACACTATGTAATTTCACCATAATTTTTACAAACCATTTTTCATATTATAACATAAAAATCTTTTATTGAAAATAGAATATTTAATTTCTCAAACATTTTCTTGCGCATTATAAATCTTCATATTATCCGTGAAGAAGATTATTATTTGACTTATTTAACCACTACTTTAAACTCCCAAATATTCTTACATAATATAGAATACCTACACTACTACCAAAAGAAGCAGCGAGATTATCTCCCTCTGCCTCTATTCCACATCTTCTCTTGCCCCTTATCTTTCTCTACAGATCTGCTTACAGTCTCGTCATATATCTTCTGATATTCCTCATAAAGTACATCATTTTCCAGTTTTACTCCAAGCTTATCCATCACTTTTATAAACAATTCCAAATTCCCGCTTGCATCACTTACATCGAATTTGAACGCATTTGCTTTTACAAAAGTTTTCAAATACGGATAAGAACCATATAATTCTAATTCACGCACAACTTTTTCTACTCTATCCGCTATTGCATCCTTTTGAACTGCCTTCGTCAGCAGTTTTGCTTCTTCATACAGTTCATCAAATGACACATCAAATCCATTGTTTTCAAAGTATTGCTTTACCTTCTCAAAAATAGATGTCATCGTGTCAGACATTTGAAGTCCTAATATAGTTATTTTTTCTTGCAATGAATATTCCTGCAATGAAATCGGACTGGCAACACTTAATTCGTTCAATCTGATTTCTTCATATTCACCGATATTAACACTTACACCTTCCACATTCTTTTTTCCATATACTGTTTCCGGTGAGCCAGTTATCGAATTTACATCCTCATTAAGATACTGTGTGCTATCTATTTCCAAAGATTCTTTTTTATCTGTTTCCTCTACAATTTTCCGCACCATATCATTCTTTTCATCTGATATAGTATCGACACGCTCACTTCTAAAGCATTCATCAAATTCTTTCGATACAAAATTATCGTCTATCTCGGATACCTCTATATCTGTTTCAGTGTCTATTTCTGTATCTTCAGAAACCTTCCCTCTTACCATCTCTTGTTCATCCGCTTCAACCACTGGAATTGGAATCACAATCTCATCATTACTGACCAATGGCTCTGCCTGTGAAACCTCCAATATCGCCGTATCCAACTTTTCATTCAGTGTCGCATCTGCCAGTTTCAACTGATATTTGGCATCCTTCTTTTGCTGTTTCAGATTATCCAATTCATTCTGCACGCCAAGATGCCACTGTTGGTATTCCCTCAAATGTTCCTCTGTTTTTATTCTTCTTTTTTTCGATGAATTTAACCGATATAACTCCTGCTGCCTATCCTCAATCTGTTGTATCTTTTCCTCTTGTGAACTGCGATAATTCAATAAATCTGTAATTGACCTGATATCATGATTCACCAACATCAAATATTCATCCTGCAACTGATGAAATCGTTTTAACTCCTCCGTAAATTTCACACCTTTTACAGAAAATCTTTTCTGTTCAACTATTCTTAGACGATATATTTTTGCATAATATCTTTCCTGAAAAGCTGACATATTGCTGTGCCTTATCTTTCTGACATCCTTTGAATAAAAGTATGCCTGTACCATATATGGAAAATCTACATAATATTTCAGTTTGTCCTCAGCGAACATCTCGTCCAACTTTTCCAATTTATGATAATACCTACATCCTGGTGCCTGCACTTCCATCCAAACACCCGCTTTGAAAATATATCCTAGACTACGCATAAGATACTTGAAATGTTCCACATCCCCGGCAGCATAGGCACACATCTTTGCATCTCTCAGAATAATCTCCTTATATTCCATCTCTTTTTCCCACAAATCTCTGGACAGATTCTTCGGATTTTTGCTATACTCTGCCGGCATAATATTAAGTCCTAACTCCCTACAATATTTGTTTGTAACAGGCTGTAAATGATTCTTCCAGTTTCCTTTTGGTGAATTATACTTTTCTCCGTTTGTTATGCTTACACTATTCCATATCAGATGCCCATGCATGTGATCTCTGTCTGTATGAACCGCATATACTGCTTCATAATTGTCTCCCAGTACATCTTTTGCAAAATGCTCCAATACATACATCACTTGTTCTGCTGTTACCTTTTCCTCTGGCGAAAACGATATAATCACATGATACCCCTGTCTTTTACCTGTTTTCTGATACAGTTCTTTTGTTTCCACCATCTGCTGGAAGGCTGTATCTGGCAGGCAGTTAACACTGCCCACCAGAACACATTTCTCTGTTTTATCCGGATTTTGAATATAATTCAAAGCTATTTCCAGATGAGTCGCCGGATTTCTGCCTTTTGTTTCCTTTATATTTAGGATTTTTGTAATTGCCATTTCTCCAGCACCTCCCCAAACAGTCTCTTTACTTCATTCAAATCGCTTTGAAGTTCCATAATATCTGCAAAGTACAGTTTTCCCTGCGTGTTTCCAAGCTTTACTGCCTGATTAATATTATTAGCAATGCCAGACACCACTCTTATCAACTTTGCTCGATCAGCTGGGAATTGCATATCAACACTTCCACCTGTACGAATCAGTTCTCTGATATAACAACTCATTGTCGTATGGGTCTTTTCAACTTCACGATTTAGCAGTTCCATATCCTTCTCCGACAACTTAACTGAAATCTTATAATCTTTACTGTCAGATTTGTATTTTCTCTTTCCATCTGCCATAGACAAATCCCCCCTTGTATTCCATTAACATCTCTGTTTCAAATCCATTTCTTTTTATCAGTCCCATTAAAATTTCCATCCTTTCTTAAAGTGGTGCTCGCGTTTCTTGCAAGATGCGGAAAAGGTCGGACCTTTTCCCGAAAAAATATAAACGCATCAGCGTTTACATAATTTTCCGTCTTGGCAGGAGCACCTGCACCCTGTATATGATATGTGGTGGTTAATGTACCACCACAATTACTGATATAGTGGCGTTTTTTGCCGTCACTTTACTGTTTTAGTGGCGTTTTCCGCCACCACTTTTCCATTTTGATGGCACATTCCGCCACCATGACTTTTTTCTCTCTTATTTGAGTGGTGGCGCTTTTTGCCGTCACTTTGCTGTTTTGACGGCGCTTTTTGCCCCCACTTTTGCATTTTGACGGCACTTTTTGCCCCCACACTAATGAAGCTGCATTACCACATCCATAATAACGATTTCCTCTGCCATCATCCTGGTCTGTGTCCTTAGCTGTAACTGTTCCATAAAAGAATCCGGATTCTCCGGCTTATGCTTTTTCAGCCACTTAGCTTCAATATCATCGAGCAGCTCATATGCTGTTTCATTGACTTCATTTGCTCTCTCTTCAAGTTCTCCGAACCGCACCAGACTCTTATATCTCATTGGATATTCTTCCTTGATATATTTAATCCACATACGCCCATACTTTCCTGCATCTATATCTGCCTTCTCTGTTCCTGCAACAATAACCGGATAAAAGATTCCATCCCTTTCTTCATATGGAATACCAATCTTTTCAAATGTTGTTTTACTCATAATGATTACCGCCTTTCTCATCACTCTGCAGAATATCAAGCACATGCTTTAATGGGACCAGCAGTTCTTCAACATCTATACTTCTGTCAGATTCATCTAATAACTGTAATTCTTCCAGTATCGTATCAAGATGAACCTGTACTTTCTTTGCCACCTTCATTCCACCAACAACCCTGATTTCATGCTTCAGCAGACATTGGATGATATAATCCTGTTTAGATAGTCCGCTGAGTGAAACCTTCACATTCAGCTCTTGTGCTTCCTCCGGTGACATCCGAAATGCTACCACAACATTTCTCCATCTGTTCTTGGCATCCAGCCTTTTCTCGCTCATAATAATCTGCTCCTTCCAATATAAAATCTATTCTTTTAATTCCTACTGCTGCATATATCCTGCAAAAACTTGTACCGGCATGATTTATAATGTTTTGCATCACATTATCAGACTGCCTTGTACTTATCAATGCTTATAATCTTTTCCGCAGCCGCATCCATATCCAGCATAGGTGCTGTTTCCTCTGTCTGCATAACGTCTACATCTCCATCCTGCTCTTCACAATCCTCAAAGCTTGCATTGACAGCATCAAGTCTGTCCGCCATTGCCACCTGCTTTGATGGAAACAGATGCGAATAACGATATGTGATATCAATGCTCTCATGACCTACCCTGTCAGCTATTGCAACTGCGGAGAACCCAAGGTCAATCAGATGTGAAATGTGCGAATGCCTTAGATCATGGATTCTGATTTTCTTCACACCGGATAATCTGCATCCACGCTCCATCTCATGATGAAGAAAGCTCTTTGTTACCAGAAAAATCCTGTCTGTTGGTTTTTGGTCATATAACATTGCAAAATATTCCTGCATTTCTTCCGCAAGGAATTTTGGCAGCTTGATTGTTCTGTTGCTCTTAGGTGTTTTCGGTGTTGTAATAACATCCTGCCCCTGCAGTCGCTGATACGATTTATTTATTCTGACTGTGTTCTTTTCAAAATCAAAATCTTCCATCGTAAGAGCAAGCAGCTCACCTAATCTCATTCCCGTCCAGTACAGCATTTCAAATGCATAAAATGAAACCGGCTTGTCAATCACCGCTTCGGAAAACTTCTTATATTCTTCAGTTGTCCAGAAAAGCATTTCCTTCTTTTCTTCCCTGCCCATATTTCCGGCCTGTCTTGCCGGATTTGATTTCAGATTATAAAACCTGCACGCATGGTTAAATATCGCACTTAAGATGTTGTGCATTGTCTTCTTGTAAGTCTGGGAATAACTCTTCCCATTCTCATTACGAAATGCAACCATCTCATTCTGCCACTTGCGTACATCTCCCGGTGTAATCTCATTCATCTTAAGATTCTTAAAATATGGAAGTATCTTTGTATCCACAATGTGTTCTTTTGTAAGCCAAGTGTTGAGTTTGACATAATTTTTCACATCCTCTGTATACAGCTTCCAGAACTCTCCAAATGTCATATCCAGATTATTCTCCTGCCGTATTTTGTAATTACGCTCATAATCCAACGCTTCTCTTTTTGTTGCAAATCCTCTCTTCTTTATCTGTTTATTTTCCCCGGTCCAGTCCTTACAATAGAATTTGACGAACCAGGTGCCTGTCTTACTGTCTTTATAAGCTGGCATATTCATCATCTCCTTCTTTTCATATGCAAAAGCAGATGCCTAAGCCGATATAACTTTTGCACCTGCCTCTGTCTCAATCTTCTTACCTGTTGCTTATCCTGCATCACTCATACCATAAATGCGTTCTTCAAAATATTTTCTGCTTACTTTTCCACGGATTACAATGTAACCCTTCTTTTCAAGTTCACTGTTGATCTGTCTCATAAGCTTGTATGCTGCGGATCTTGAAATTCCAAGAATCTGCATCACATCTCCTACTTCTAAAAACTTTTCGTTCATGCCCTTTCACCACCTTTCCATTAAAATTTGTTTTGGCGTTTCTCCATACCAGTTCTGCTGATGTCACAACCAGCCTCCTTACCTGAGATGATCTCCTGTAATACCGCCCGCTCCTGCTCGAGGTACTCGGTCCGCTTGGGGGAGTGTCTACATTCGCTCGATTCCTATGAATGTCCTGGCAAATGCCTGTTAGATTTCTGATACCGCTCATTCAGTTGTTTTTTCAATACCATACCGTATAGATAATTGAATTGGTATTATTCTATACCGTGTGGTATTGAATTGTCAAGTAGTTTTTCTAATGCTTTCGTATAGAAAAACTTCCATTTTCATTTTTTCCGTGTTATACTGTCTTTAACAGTCCATCAGGGACAGATAAACGGAGGTAACTACACTATGACAATTGGTGAAAGAATAAAGAAAATACGGGTATTCCGTAAAATGACAATGGACGAGCTGGGCGGTGCACTTGGATTTGAAGGCAAAAATATGTCGGTCCGTATATCCCAGTATGAAACCGGTGCCCGCATTCCCGGTGAAGATATGATTCTAAAGCTTGCTGATGCTTTGCACTGCAATTACAAGGCAATCTCTGATTACAGCCTTGGTGCTGCTGAAGATATCATCGAAACACTTTTCTGGCTTGAAGAAAGTGCCACATCTCTCCCGGCACGTGGAAAAGGCACAAGATTTCCAGAGTATACAGCTCCCGGCAACCTGATTCATCTGACTGCAATGACACCTGCAAAACCTTCCGAGACTGCCAGACCAACTTACAATGAAGATGATTATGACAGTGCAGGCTCACCTGTCGCATTAACTTTTGAATATGGATTGGTAAATGATTTCCTTTCGGAATGGTGTGAAATGAAAACGAAATTAAATAATGGAGAGATTTCTCCTAACGAGTATTTTGAGTGGAAAATAACATGGCCTCATGCGTGAAACATAATGTCATCCGCTGTGCACCATCTCGATTCCGCTTCGCTGCATCTCGATGGAGGGCGTTCGCCCTATATGAATAGAAACCTGCTGTCTATGGAATGCAAGCATTCCAAGCCATCAATTTTCTATTCCCGCACAACTCACTTTAGTACCAAAATAGTACCACAAGGCAAAAAACAAGCTCGCAAATGCCCATTTTACTAGGCTTTGCGAGCTTTTGAAAATTATTCAAACTCAATAGTTCCCGGTGGCTTACTGGTCAAATCATAGAATACTCTATTGACTCCCTTTACCTCATTTATAATTCTGCTCATCACTGTCTGAAGTACCTCAAACGGTATCTCGGCTGCTTCGGCTGTCATGAAGTCCACGGTGCGGACTGCACGGACTGCAACGGCATAATCATATGTTCTCTCATCACCCATGACACCTACTGAACGCATGTTGGTAAGGGCTGCAAAGTACTGGTTTGGCATCCATGATGGTTCCTCGCCGTGGGCCTCTTTGTACTCTTTTGCTGCCTTTTCCACTTCGCTTCTGTAAATCCAGTCTGCATCCTGGACAATGCGTACCTTTTCGGCTGTGACTTCGCCGATGATACGAATTCCAAGGCCTGGGCCTGGGAATGGCTGACGGAATACGAGATAGTCAGGTAATCCAAGCTCCAGTCCGGCCTTGCGGACCTCGTCCTTGAAGAGGTTTCTGAGTGGCTCCACGATGTCCTTGAAATCGACATGCTCTGGGAGACCTCCTACGTTGTGGTGTGATTTGATGACTGCAGATTCTCCGCCGAGTCCACTCTCCACTACGTCCGGATAGATGGTTCCCTGCGCAAGGAAGTCAACCTTTCCGATTTTCTTAGCTTCTTCCTCGAATACTCGGATGAATTCCTCACCGATGATTTTACGCTTGCGCTCTGGCTCTGTGACGCCTGCAAGCTTGCTGTAGTAGCGCTCCTGTGCATTGACGCGGACAAAGTTGATGTCGAATGAACCTCCTTTGCCGAATACGCCCTCTACCTCATCGCCCTCGTTCTTGCGGAGAAGTCCGTGGTCTACGAATACGCAGGTGAGCTGCTTGCCGATTGCCTTGGCAAGGAGTGCTGCGAGCACTGATGAGTCTACTCCACCCGAAAGTGCAAGGAGCACTTTGCCGTCACCGACCTGCTCTCTGATTTCGTCGATTGTGTTTTTGACGAATGAATCCATCTTCCATGTGCCTGCACATCCACATACGCCACGGACGAAATTGTAAATCATCTGTGTTCCGTTCTTGGTGTGAAGTACCTCCGGATGGAACTGTACTGCATATAATTTCTTCTCAACATTCTGTGTTGCGGCTATTGGACAGTCTGCAGTGTGCGCAACTACCTCAAAGCCCGGTGCAGCCTCTGCAATTCTGTCGAAATGACTCATCCAGCATACTGATTCTGATGGCAGATCCTTGAACATCACGCCGTTTGCAGAATATGTGATTTCTGTCTTTCCATACTCTCCAACCTCAGGTGTGATTACCTTTCCGCCTAATTTATGCATCATAAGCTGTGCACCGTAGCAGATGCCAAGCACCGGTATTCCCAGCTCAAACAGCTCTTTCCGGTATGATGGAGAATTCTCTTCATAACAGCTGTTTGGACCTCCTGTAAGGATGATGCCCTTTGGATTCATTTCTTTGATTTTCTCAATGTCTATTTTGTATGAGTAAATCTCACAGTACACGTTGCACTCGCGGACACGGCGCGCAACAAGCTGATTGTACTGACCACCAAAGTCTATGACTATGACCTTTTCCTGATCCATGTTTTCCTCCTAATTGTTTATTCGCTATGCTGCTGTTTTACAATCTTTGAAACGTCACATAATTGCTGTTTGCCACACTGTGGTGTAAACAATAACAAAAACATAACATATGTTATCTGCTACCATCTCATTGATTACGTAAAAGCAACATGTTTTCTTATGTCATTATAGATTACGGAGTGCTTATCTGCAAGCGATTTTGTTAAATTTCTGTTTTGATTTTATGTGCATTTACGTTATAATGAGTTATAAACACTTTTATAGGCTGGGAGGTTTCATCATGAGTTTTAAAATAATCACTATAAGCCGAGAGTTTGGCAGTGGCGGTCGCTTTATCGGCGAGCAGATTGCTCAAAAATGCGGCATTGAGTTTTACGATAAAAAAATAATTGAGCATGTGGCAAAGGAGCTCGGTATCTCTGAGCAGATTGTCGCAAACCAGGGCGAATATGCACCTGCCGGAAGCATTTTTTCATATGCATTTGTGGGGCGCGACATCACAGGAGTTTCTCTTTCCGACCAGATTTTCAATATCCAGCAGAAGCTCATCAAGGATATTGCGCAAAAAGAGCCATGCGTTATTGTGGGACGTTGCGCAGACTACATTCTTTCTGACAGGGATGATGTGCTGAATGTTTTTATAGAGGCAAACACTCCTGAGAAGGCTGCAAGAATAAAAAAGCTCTACCAAAAAAGCGATGACGAGGTCAAAAAGCTGCTAAAGGATGTCGATAAGAAGCGCTCTGTAAATTACCGATACTTCACCGACAAAGAGTGGGGCAGCAGGAAAAATTATGACATGGTGCTAAACAGCTCTGTGCTTGGGTATGACAAATGCATTGAGCTCATAACTGCTGCATACGCTTAACATACTTAATATATTTAATGAGCTTAATATGATCAGGCAGCGCAACTTTTGCACCAATGCAATACGGAAAATTGATATTATTATTACTATTAAGAAACCGTTTTCTTATTTTATTACAAAAAACGTAAATAGAATTACAACCTGTGTGTAATATTAAAAATACTCCCGCATAAACTGTAACAACAGAATATGCAGGAGTATTTTTTGAAATCATATATTGAGACAAGGGCGGTGGAAATCGCCAACTACATAGTTGAAAACAATGCCACGGTGCGTCAGGCTGCAAAGCAGTTTGGCATCAGCAAATCCACTGTGCACAAGGATATCACGGATGCTGACAGGCTGCTTCGCATTGACCCGGAGCTTGCCGCAAAAGCGCGTCACATTCTCGATATCAACAAGTCCGAGCGCCATATCCGCGGCGGACTTGCCACCAGAGAGAAGTATCTGCATCTGCCTCATGTGCATGCCGGCTGAGTGCATGGATGCTTCTATCCCGGCATTAGCAGGTGCGCCGTTTTCCGTACATCTGAGGCTTTTCGTTAATTCAAGACCTGTGTCACATGACTTGTGAGCACACCGTACAGCCACTTGCCCTCATCGCTTAGATCCTCATAGGTAAAGCCGCTTGTCTTATCGCAGGCAGGTGTTAGAAGCGCCGATTTTTCGTCCTTATTGGACAGATTCCAGCACACATAGCTGATGCCGTAGCTGTCGAGCAGGCTGATCCAGCTGTTTGCGGAATCTATGTCCACCTGACCGTTTCCGTCGGCGCTGCAGATGCCAAACTCTGATACAAATATCGGCAGTCCAGCGTCTGCCGCCGATTTTAGCTTGTTTTGCAAGTCCTCCTTGTGGGTCGCGGCATAGAAATGCAGTGTATACATGATATTATCATAGCCTGTGACAGGATCCTTGACTGCCTCATCCACATCCTGGCTCCAGTTAGGTGTGCCTATCAGTATGACTGCATCCTTGTCGTAGCTTCTGATTGACGGAATGACCTCGCTGGCGTAAAACTTCACATCCCCCCAGGTCGCACCTTTGCACGGCTCATTGCAAATCTCGTAAATCACGTTGTTGTATGAGGCATACTGCTGTGCCATTTTGGCAAAAAATGTCTTTGCCACATCACTGTAGCGGTTTGGATTGCCCTCGTTTAGCACATGCCAGTCGATGATGACATACATGTCGTTGTTGAACGCGTACTGCACTCCGTTTTGCACAAGTGTCTCAAGCTGCTGCCTGTCACCGTCTGTGCAGTAGCCACCGCTTTCGTAGGTGTACATGGCGAGCCTCACCACGTTTGCTCCAAAGCTTTTCAGCGTGGCAAAGCAATCATTGGTCACATACTGTGGATACCACGCAAGACCGTGTGTGCTGACTCCGCGAAGCTGCACCTCGTTGTTATTTTGATCAACGAGCTTGCTGCCCTCCACATGCAGCTTACCGTTTACTGACGGACAGGCAAGAACTGAGCTCTCCTGTCCGTTTTCTGTGGTGAGCTGCTCTGTGCCAGCCACATTCTGATTTTCTGTACTGTTTTCTGTACTGCTTTGCGTACTGTCCTCAGTATTATTTTCTGCAGAATTCACCGACTCAGTGGCTTTCTCATCTGTCTGTGATTCTGTCTCCTTGTTGCCCTTGTTACCACATCCTGTAAAAATCCCAAGCACCAGCACTGCTGCCAATACCAATGCTATATATTTCTTCATATTGTTATGCTGTCTGACTGATTACTGAATTGATGTAACCTTGTAGTCCTCAGCCTCTACAGTCTCCTTTAATTTCTCATCGGAAATGTCAGAGCTTAATGTCACTACTGCAGTTCCACTCTCATGGCTTACTACAGCCTCACTAACTGCATCAAGCGCCTCGAGTGCCTTCTTTACTCTTGCCTCGCAGTGGCCGCACATCATTCCTTCGATATTCATTGTCTTTGTCATTGATTTTTCCTCACTTTCATTTGGTTTTTTTGTTTTGTTTTTTCTATCTGGTGTTGCTTTTCTGTCATGCTTAGGATCATACACCCTGCACAGATTCAGCCGCAGGGCATTGGTAACAACGCAGAAGCTCGACAGGCTCATCGCCGCCGCTCCAAACATCGGATTGAGCTTCCATCCTAATAAAGGATACCACAAACCGGCCGCAAGTGGAATACCTATTACATTATAGAAAAATGCCCAAAACAGATTTTCGTGTATATTTGTCAATGTAGCACGGCTTAACCGCACTGCTGCCGGTACATCTATCAGGCGGCTCTTCATCAGGACAACATCCGCTGCATCTATTGCCACATCACTTCCCGCGCCGATTGCAATTCCCATATCCGCACGTGTGAGCGCCGGTGCATCATTGATTCCGTCACCAACCATGGCTACCCTGCCCTGTTTTTTTAGCTTCCTTATGACAGCCTCCTTACCATCCGGAAGCACACCTGCGATGACTTCATCCACTCCCGCCTGCTTTCCAATGGCATTGGCAGTCTGCTCGTTGTCACCGGTGAGCATAACAACTCTGATACCCATATTTTTAAGCTGTCTGACAGCTTCCGGACTGTCCTCCTTTATTGTATCTGCAACGGCTATGATACCGCAAAGCCTGTCATCCGCGGCAAAGAACAGAGGAGTTTTTCCTTCCTTTGAAAATTCGACAGCTTTCGCGCGCATATCATCTGACACTTTTACAAATTTGCTGACAAAAGCAAGATTTCCTGCTTTTATCATTTTGCCTGCAAGTGTTGCAGTCAGACCATTTCCCACAACAGCGCTAAAATCTGTCACCTCTGCGACAGCGATTTCATCCGTTTTAGCGCGCTCCATAATGGCTTTTGCAAGCGGATGCTCGCTCTTGGCCTCGACTGATGCGGCTATTGCAAGAAGCTTTCCGGCATTATTGCCGGTTCCCTCAAAAAATGTCTCATCCGGCACAATATCCGTCACCTTCGGCTCACCGCTTGTTATGGTGCCTGTCTTATCAAGAGCCACAATCTGTGTGCGGCCTGTTGCCTCAAGGCTTGCCGCTGTCTTGAAGAGTATACCGCTCTTTGCGCCCTTGCCATTTCCTACCATTATCGCAACAGGAGTTGCCAGTCCAAGTGCACACGGACAGCTTATCACGAGCACCGAAATGCCTCTGGCAAGCGCAAAGCCCACGGTCTCACCGGCTATAAGCCATGCTATTATTGTAATGATTGCAATTGTAATAACCGCCGGCACAAATACTCCCGATACCCTGTCAGCGATTTTTGCAATAGGAGCCTTTGTCGCTGCGGCATCAGACACCATCTGTATAATCTGTGAGAGTGTGGTGTCTTCGCCTACTCTGGTTGCGCGGCATTTTATAAAGCCTGACTGGTTCACTGTGGCAGCGCTTACTGCATCTTTCGGCTGCTTATCCACAGGGATGCTCTCTCCTGTGAGTGCCGATTCGTTGACAGCGGTTGTTCCATCTATTATTTCACCGTCCACAGGGATATTTTCACCCGGTCTGACCACGAAAATATCGCCCTTTTTCACTGCATCCACAGAAATTTCCTGCTCCACGCCATCCCTTACAACGGTTGCTGTCTTTGGGGCAAGCTGCATCAGGCTCTTTAAAGCGTCTGTTGTTTTGCCCTTTGAGTGCGCTTCAAGCATTTTTCCGACAGTAATCAGTGCCAAAATCATAGCTGCGGATTCAAAATAAAACTCATGCATATATGACATGACCGCATCCATATCGCCATTCACCTGCGCAGCTGTCATGGCAAAAAGTGCATACACGCTGTATCCAAACGATGCCGCAGAGCCAAGCGCAACAAGCGTATCCATGTTGGGAGCGCCGTGAATCAAGCCCTTAAAGCCACTGATAAAAAACTTCTGGTTTATGACCATTACCGCCACTGTAAGCAGAAGCTGCAAAAGCCCCATAGCCACATGGTTTCCATTGAAAAACTCAGGCAACGGCCAGCCCCACATCATATGTCCCATGGAAAAATACATGAGAACAACTAAGAATATGAGCGATGCTATAAGCCTGTTGCGCAGCTTCGGTGTCTCCCTGTCTACAAGCGCATCCTGTGCTGCCTTTAGCTGCTCTAAGCTGTTATTCGCTTTGTCATTTTCTGATTCTGTTGCTGTGCCTTTGGGACTCGCTCCATAGCCCGCCTGCTCTACTGCCTCCACTATCTGCGCATCTGTCGCGCTTCCCTCGACTCCCATCGAGTTGGTCAAAAGGCTGACAGAACAGCTCGTCACACCATCAACCTTAGAGACCGCCTTTTCCACTCTGGCAGAACATGCCGCACAGCTCATTCCTGTAACTGTATATTGCTTCATACTGTCTGTATTTCCTTCTTTCTACTATTCGAATCTAACTATTCAGAAGCCTTTTCTAAAATCTCTCAATTCCTGTCACCTTGAAATCCAGTCTTTCGATGGCAAATGTGATTTCCTCATCGCTTAGCTCTCTGGTTGCCTCAACATGTGCCACGCCATGCTTTAAATCCACATCTGCCGATACTCCGCTCATCTTCTGAAGTGAGCGTGTGACTGAGTTCTTGCAGTTCATGCAGTGCATTCCGTCTATGTGCACATCTGCTCTCGTGACTATCTCGCCTGTAAGCTGTACTGTGGCTTCCTCGTCCTCCTTCATGGCTCCACCGCCACAGCAGGCGCCCTCGCCCTTTGAATGCCTAATAGTCTCCTTTAAGCCCACAATCACCAGTGCGGCAATTATTGCTATTATTAATATTGTGATTATTGTACTCATTTTTATACCTGCCTTCTTATAATACTACTTCATAAGCTTCTGTAGTGTGTTCAAAAGCTCATCTATTGTCTCATCCTTGCCGGCTCTTATGTCATCTGCCACACACGTCTTTATATGATTGGCCAAAAGGACTTTATTGAAGCTGTTGAGCGCGGCATTTGCGGCCGCCACCTGTGTGATGATGTCAGGGCAGTAGCAATCCTCATCCAGCATACGCTTGATTCCACGGATCTGCCCCTCTATACGGCTAAGTCTGTTGATGAGATCCTTATATTCCTGCTCTGACCGCTCTTTTTTGCGGTTGCAGCAACAGCATTTGGTTTCTTTTTCTGTCATGGGTGCCTCCATTTGTTCTTTGTTCCGCATTATGCATTTGTTTTACATGTCTAACCATACCCCTTATGGGTATCTGTCTTCAAGAGCATTATATACCCCGGCGGGGTATATTGCAAGGGCAGATTTCCTTATTGAGAAATTTTCATGTTATACCATACTTTTATAATAAAAGCATGCAAGCTGTGTCCTGTCCCTCAGCTGCAGCTTTTCAAGTATGACACTGATATAGTTTCGTACGGTTCCCTCACTCAGATACAGCTCATCCGCTATTTCCTTGTTGTTTAGTCCTTCTGCAACCAGCTCTATGATTGAAAGCTCCTTGCCGCTTATATCATAGTTCTTCATTGCGTCAATGAACCGGGCCTGACCGGTGCCTGATGAAGCTTTACCATCAGCTCCGAACAGGTGTGGTATCCTGTCCATTATCTGTGTTCCAAACACTGTCTGTCCGTTATTTACAGCTCTAAGTGCCGGAGCAATACTCTCAAAGGCCTGTTTTAGTATATAGCCCTTCGCCCCCAGCGAGATTGCTTTTACAATGTATTCATCATCCGAAAATGTGGTCAGAAGAAGTATTTTGGCATCCGGATATTTTCCGAGTATTTTTTCTGCTGCTTCAAGACCTGTCATGCCCTGCATCCTTATATCCATGAGCATCACATCGGGCATATGCTCCTCGTACAGCTTTACCGCCTGCTGCCCGCTGTCTCCAACCGCAGACACCTCTATGTCATCCTGTGCGCTCAGTATTGTATTCAGCGAAAGTGATACGAGATTATCATCATCTATTATTACTATTTTCATGTCCTGTTCCTTTCTTCTTCATGAGCGTCACAAATATCATGAAACCATCGTCTGCCTTTATCCGCATGGTTCCTCCTATCGCTGCAACACGCTCTTTTATATTTTTTATGCCTATTCCATCTCCTGTTTCTCCCGAAAGTCTTCTTTCGTCAGCCGATGTGCCGTTGTCCATTATCTCAAGCTGGTAAAAGGCGGGATGCTCTCTGACTATTATCCTGATTTCATCGCCGTTACTGTGCTTAACTGCATTGTTTACCGCTTCCTTTGCAATTGCAATAAAAGCATACTTGACATCTCTTGGCACATCATCCTCACAGTCGTATTCGAGTGAAAATGCAAATGCACTGTCTGTAGGCTTAAGCTTCGCAAGCGCCTGACGCAAATCGACCGATTCATCGTACAAATCATGAACGCTTTTTCTCATGCTGTCCATTGCCGTATCGAGTGTACTCTTTAGGTCTGCGATAGGCGCTTTAAGCTTTTCATCGGTATTTATCACACCGATTGCTCCCACCTGCAAAATAGAGCGCGTAATCATGTGACCCACGTTGTCGTGTATCTCTCTTGCGATACGGTTTCTCTCCTTTAGCGTGGCATTGTATATCTGCGCATTCTGCTTCTCGATAAGCTGGTGATTCATCTGCTCCATAAGCATATCGTGCTCCATGGACGCATCTCTCATGCTGTGCAGCTTCATCTGATACCCCAAAAGCAGCTCTGTGAAATACGAAAGCATTACCGCAAAAGCCATGAGAAGTACAACCTCCAGGATATAAAAAATCCCGGGTGCTATATGTTTTATCTTTAAAATACAGTCCACCGATACAGCTATCCCCACTAAGGCTGCAGCCATCCTCGACACCGTGTATTTTTTCTTTCTGAATACCATCGCTGCATACGGCAGCATAAAAAATGATGGTGCAAAAAACACTCCGGACAGAATATAAACCGCCAGAATCAAATCCAAAGCCCGGTCTGCCGTTTTGCTCTCGTTAGCCGGACTCATCTGCGGCACATCCTGCATGTCTATAAATGTGCACACGGTTATTCCTGTAAGTATGCACGCTATCATGACGTAATCGACCTGAAGGGATACCACCATAAGCATCACGCATGATAGAACTATTAAAAACTGACTACATATCTTATACATCAAAAGCCTCCATTTCCGTAAAATAAGCTTACAACAAATTCCATCAAACGTCACTATGACAAATGTCATTTTTTACACAACCATGCCTCATCCAAACATAAATACGAATGTGACATTTGACACTTACTTTCCGGCACGCCATATAGTAATCTGTTATTAAGCTAGATATCAGGCTTGCAAACGAAAATACAACATTATGGAGGCAATTCAATGGATACAACCAAAAATGCGATAGAAGTAACAAACCTTGTAAAACGCTACAAGGAGCTTGTGGCACTCGACCATTTCAATCTTACCGTTAAAACCGGCGAGATTTTCGGATTGCTCGGACCAAACGGCTCCGGAAAAACCACCACTATAAACTGCATACTCTCCCTGCTCACATACGACAAGGGCGATATAAAGGTATTCGGACAGGAAATGTACTCAAACAGCTACGATATCAAACGCGAAATCGGCGTGGTCATGCAGAATGTGGCCGTGTACGACGAGCTGACTGTATATGAAAATATCGACTATTTCTGCGGTCTTTACGTGAGTGACAAAAAGCTCCGCGAAAAATATGTAAAGGAAGCAATGGATTTCGTGGACATAGCGGATTACAGCAAATTTCTGCCAAAGAAGCTCTCAGGCGGACTTTTGAGACGTCTCAACATCGCGTGTGGCATAGCACACAAGCCAAAGCTCATATTCTTTGATGAACCGACCGTGGCTGTTGACCCTCAAAGCAGAAACAAGATTCTGGAGGGCATCAAAAAACTAAACCGTGATGGTGCGACAATCATCTACACCTCACACTACATGGAGGAGGTTGAGCAGCTCTGTGACCGAATACTCATCATGGACAATGGCAAGGCTCTCGCGCTCGGCACAAAGGATGAGCTAAAGCGCATGATCAAAAATACAGAGACAATAAACGTAGAAATTGCAGACCTGTCAGAAGCACAGCTTGACTCATTAAAGCAGCTGCACAATGCATATCAGGTCAGCTTTGAAAACGGACAGCTTCGGATTTATTTCAGTGGTGGACGCCACAATATAATCCATGTGCTTGATTATCTAGAGCAGAATAATCTGTCCTTCGGTCAGGTGTACACGCAGCTTCCGACTCTTAACGACGTATTCTTAGAGATTACCGGAAAGGAGCTAAGGGATTAATGAATGGACTAAAATTATTTTTTCACAACTCAAAATACACCATGCTAAGCACGTTCCGCCTGAAAGTCACGTTGTTCTGGACACTTGCATTTCCACTGCTGCTCGCCACCTTTATGTATATGGCATTCGGAAATCTGTTTGAAAAGGATGAAATGTTTAAGACAATAAATGTAGCAGTGGTTGAATCTGAAAATGATGATACTCTGATGAGCGTGCTTGAGTCTCTCGATGTAAACCATACTGATTCAGCCAGTAAATCCGACGACAAGGTCGACAGTTCAAATTCATTTTCAGACCTCATAAACATGAAGCTAATGGATAGCTCAGCAGCCAAAAAGGCTCTAAATGACAAAAAAGTGACCGGCATTATTTACACAGAGGATGCTTCACTTGTAGTGGATGAAAACTCATACAATGCCACAATACTTGAATCCATCCTGACACAGTACAAACAGCAAAAAAACGTATTTACAAACATAGCAAAGACAAATCCGGCTGCACTTGAGACTGCAATTGCCGGACTATCTGACACCACATCAGAGTATAAAGAGATTTCTCTTTCATCGGGAAATCAGGATGAATACACCAATTACTTTTACGCTGTATTTGCGATGAGCTGCCTGTTCGCCTCATTTTCAGCTGTGACAGCCACAAATCGTCTGCTTGCAAACACAAGTCCTCTCGGCATGCGAAAAAGCCTTGCAGCTCTAAGCAAAAACATACTGATTTTTTCAGAGTATATCTCACTCTTAATCATCCATTTTGTTGTCGAGCTAATTGCATTAGTCTACATGACACTACTCGGTGTGGACTTCGGAAACAAATATCCGGCAATCATCCTGACACTGTTTTTCGGCTGCATGATAGGTCTTTCAATCGGAGTGATAATAGGTGCCATTCCTAAGCTTACAGAGGGCAGCAAAATCGGTATCTCTGTCGGAATCGGCATGGTGCTTTCCGTGCTTGCGGATCTATGCGCCAACGGGATAAAAGATATGATTGAGCACAAGCTTCCGATTGCTAACCGCCTCAACCCTGCCTGTCTCATATCCGACTGCTTTTACTCGCTCAACGTATATGACAGCTACGACAGATTTTTCAGAAATATATCAATAATGGCAGTTGAATCAGTGATTCTTTTAATCATTGCCTTTGCACTGCTTCGGAGGGAAAAATATGCAAGTATTTAAATCATATTTCAAAATACTCAACAGACATATGGGCCAGATGATTATGTACCTGTCCATATTCATAGGTATCATGGTCGTTCTCACTGCGACACGCACAAACAAAGCTGAAGGTGATTATGAGGCCATCAAGCCCAAATTTGCGGTATTTGACTACGACAAATCATCAGAAAGCAAAGCTCTGACAGAATATCTTAAAAAGACATGCATCAAAAAAAATATTAAAAATGACAAAAAGGAAACTATGCAGGATGAGCTTTTTGCCAGAAATGTAAACTGTATTCTCATCATAAAAGAAGGCTTTAGTCTCGATGTCGTGACCATACCCGGTACACAGGCAGCGACCACCTTTGAGTCTGCCATAAACAGCTTTATGAAAACGTACAATACCTACATCGCTTCCGGCTACTCTGAAGCTGAAGCTCTAGCCGCAGTAAACACCTCGCTAAGCCAAAAGGCTTCTGTCTCTCTGCTCAGCGGCAAAAGTGTCACCTCGCACTCAGGGATATACTACTGCTTCAGTTATCTGGGATGGGTGCTCCTTGTCATGATGATTGCAGGTATAGCTCCTGTCCTTCAGGTTTTCTCCAAAAAAGAAATCAAGGAGAGAATATCCTGCTCATCATATAAATTTGCAAACTACAACCGCGAGCTGCTTTTGGGTGTGATTTTAACCGGACTTGCGGTATGCGCTGTAATTTTTGTCTCAGCTACAATCATGTTTAAAGGCAGCACATTTTCGTTTTCAGGCTTCCTGTTCACACTCAACATGCTCTGCTACATGCTTGTTTCACTGGCATTTGCCTTTTTCATCAGTAAAATCACCTCAAACAGTGAGATACTGAACATGTTTGCGAACACCGTGTCACTCGGCATGGCATTCCTGTGCGGTATATTTGTGCCGGAGGAATTTCTAAGTGATGGCATCATAAAAGCCGCCCACTTCCTGCCTGCCTACTGGTACAACCAGGCTGTAAAAAATATTGACTTTCATCCGGTCAAGGAGCTTGGCTTCATTTTCATGTGCATGGAAATACAGCTGCTGTTTGCTGCCGCAATAATTGTCGTTGCCCTTCGCATCAAAAAAGCGCCTGACGGCATCAAAAAACATGCAGTAGCTGCAGCTGCTAATAAATAGCTCTGCTTCATATGAATATATACAACGAAAAAGCCGGTACATCATGCTTCCATGAATGTACCGGCTTTAAATACTTAGCAGTCCGTACGGGAATCGAACCCGTGTTTCCGCCGTGAGAGGGCGGCGTCTTAACCGCTTGACCAACGAACCGTGTATTATAATATCATGGTCAAACGAATAATGCAAGTACTTTTTTAAATTTTTTTAAAAATTTTTTCCGATCTCTTTACCTTGAACATTATCCCTTTAAATGCTTCTGGCTTTAATTCCATTTTCGTCCCTATGTATGCTCTGTGATAATCTATTATATTCCGGCTCCTTATCTCAAAGCACGCGTTCTTATCCTCATATTTTATTTATACGTTTTCCTCTTGAATAAGATTATACACCTCTTTGGTCACACAACGGTCACACGGAGCCCTTTTCCACGGATTTTGTAAAAAGTATACATTAAAAATGCCGAAAGCTGTACAGTTTTAGATAATTTTCGGGATTTGTGCATTTTTTATTCGTTATAATCAACTATTATTTATTATATTTTTTGTATATCTTTTCAAACGCAGGCATGGAGCGCTTTATCATTTCCCTATCCACACAGTATGATATTCTCACCCAGCCCGGACAGCCGAAGCCGTCTGCTGCTACTATGAGCACATCCTCCTCCTTTGCCTTCTCGCAGAATGCATTGCTGTCATCCTCGAGTGCCTTTACAAACATATAAAAGGCTCCGTCCGGCTTGAAGCAGTGATAGCCTATCCTTGTGAGTCCCTCGTACAGAAGGTCTCTGTTTTCTTTGTAGGCATTGATATCACCGGTTGCCCCCTGGCATTTTACTATCATCTTCTGGAACAGGCTTGGTGCACACACGTAACCGAGTGCTCTTCCAGCACCACAGACTGCTGCATACAGCTCTGCCTTATCGTACACCTCATCAGGCACGAGGACGTATCCTATTCTCTCTCCCGGCAGTGAAAGTGACTTGCTGTATGAGTAGCATACCAGTGTGTTGTCGTAATATTTGGTCACAAACGGTACCTTGATTCCGTCGTAGACTATCTCCCTGTACGGCTCATCTGCGATAATGAATATCGGTCTTCCTATCTCCTTAGACTTTTTCTCAAGGAGGTCTGAGAGCTTTTTGATGGTCTCCTCAGAATAGACTGTGCCGGATGGGTTGTTTGGTGAATTGATTATGACACCTCTGGTGTGCGCATTGATTCTCTCCTCAAGAGCCTCAAAATCTATCTGAAAATGCTCTGTGTCTGCAGGCACCTCTACAAGCCTTGCTCCTGCTGCATTCACAAATACCTTGTACTCCGGGAAATATGGCGCTATGGTAATAAACTCATCATATGCGTCACTTGTCAACGCACGAAAGCAGATTGACAGCGATGCCGCTGCTCCCATTGTCATGTAAAGATTGTCCGCATTAAAATGTGTGCCGTGTGTGTTGTTCAAAAATTCAGCTATTGCCGCTCTCGTTTCCACGTCTCCCTGTGCTGAGGTGTAGCCGTGCAGCGCAACAGAATCATAATCTGTCACAAGCTCCTTTATTGTGTCGTTTACTATCTGCGGAGCCGGTATGCTCGGATTTCCTATTGAGAAATCATATACATTTTCCTTACCTACAATTGCTGCTCTTTTTTTACCATACTCGAAAAGCTCCCTGATTGCTGAGCGCACGCTTCCGAGCTGGTACATGCTTTCGTTTACTACCATTTTCTTGTCTCCTTATCTCTGATGTTCTTGCATGTTTACTATTATAATATCTCTGCTTATGACATACAAATGTCTTTATAAACATCTCTTTATGCACATATTGTTACCATTTATGACCGTTTATCCTGATATGAATGCCTCCATCCCGGCACGCTTCGTCATCTCAATATGCTCCTTAAGCTCGCGGGCTGACATTCGCAGTGCCCCAAGGCTCATGACCGTCTGCTGCTCCAGTCCGTCCGAGGTTGCCACTGTTACTTTGTACCTGTCACGTATGCCAAACACAGTCTTTTCGATAAATGCATCGGCTGTCTCATCCTGCTTTGTATACACAACCTCTATGTTGTGGAAGGTCTCTCTCTTTCCGGCATTGCCCTTCACCTTGTACGCATCAAACACCAGCAGCAGATGACAGCCCTTATAGCCCTGGTAATCCGATAAAACATCCTTCAGCGCATCTCTCGCCGAATCAATGTTTATGCGTGAAAGCTCCTTTAAATCCTCCCATGCAAATATTATATTATATCCGTCAACTATCAGGTACTCTTCCCCCGGGGATTTCTTCGGATAAATCGGATTGCCGTGCTTATCATGCTTTACGGTGCGCGGTTTACCACTTAGGCCTTCATACTCATTTTTCTTTTTGCCTGACCATTTGCGCCTCTGATCCTCTGCGATATCGTTTTTGCCCATGCCAAACTCCCTGGCATAAACATCTGCAAGCTGCGCATCAAGCTCCACTGATGACATACCTGAAACAGCTTTCTCAAAGCTCATCCTGCGGCGGTTTCCTGCAAGCGCCTGCGCATCCTCCGCTGAAAATGCATTCTGCGTGCGGGCACTCGCTGCAAGTGCCTCCTCAGACTCATCTCCGTGGTAGACATACGGCAGGTGCATATGCTCCGGGACCTCATCCCACGGCACTACGTAGCCTGAGCCGTGCGCACAAAATACCGAGCCTGTCGGATTGCGGAAATCCTCCTCGCTGTCATAGTGCATCTGCGCAATCACCTCCGCAGGATTGTGACACTCATCATAACCCCACAGCTCCAGTGTCAGGTGCCCGAGCCCCTTTGTATACGCATGCACCAGACTCACATAATCCTGCATTGTCGCAACCGGTGCCTTTCCTGTAATTGTTGCCATCTCCCTCGCAGCGGTTGTGGCAAACTGCGGGCTCTCGGCTCTTGCAAATCTCTGCTCCAGATCTGTCATTGCACGGCCGACATACTCCATCGGCACCTGTAGGATAAAGCTGTAGTATGGCTCAAGCAGCACACTCTCTGTGGATTTAAGTCCCTGGCGGATTGCTCTGTATGTAGCCTGGCGGAAATCGCCTCCCTCCGTGTGCTTTACATGTGCTCTTCCTGTAAGAATAGTGACCTTCACATCGGTAAGCGCTGAGCCTGTGAGCACACCCCTGTGCTCCTTTTCCTCAACGTGTGTGGCTATGAGGCGCTGCCAGTTTTTGTCGAGCACGTCCTCACTGCAGGTGGATGTGACTGTGATTCCGCTGCCACGCTCCGCCGGCGACAAAAGCAGATGCACCTCTGCATAGTGGCGCAACGGCTCAAAGTGTCCTACTCCCTCGACAGCCCTTGCTATCGTTTCCTTATATACAATGCTGCCCGGTCCGAATGTAACAACAACACCAAACCTGTCCTTTATGAGACGCACAAGCACCTCCATCTGCACCTGTCCCATGAGCTGCACATGGATTTCCTTAAACTCCTCCACCCACACTATGTAAAGCTGTGGGTCTTCCTCCTCAAGCTGCTTTAGCTTTTCCATAAATGCAGCCGGATTTACATCATCCGGCAGAATCATCCTATAGTTTAGTACCGGTTCAAGGATTGGCATATTGGACTGATGCTCAACCCCGAGCCCCTGCCCCGGAAATGTCGAGCTAAGACCTGTGACAGCAACTATCTCACCCGCCTCTGCCACATCAGCTGTCTCATATTTTTCGCCGGAATACTTTCTTATCTGATCGATTTTCTCAATCAGAAGGCCTTTCGCCTCGTCACCGCCATGCGCTTTGTACTCTATTTTGTCCCTGACTCTAAGACAGCCTCCGGTAACCTTTAAAAATGTCAGCCTGCTGCCTCTGTCATCCCTGCCTATCTTGTATACGCGGGCAGAAAAATCGTCAGGATAATTTCTTTCACACATAAACCGCGAAAGCCCCTGAATCAGCGTATCCACTCTGTCAAGCTTAAGTGCCGAGCCGTAAAAGCAGGGGAACACCTCCCTTTGAGCCACCGCCTGCGCAATATGTGCATCCGCAAGCTCTCCCGATTCCATAAATTCATCTAAAAGAGGCTCACTGCACATGGCAAGCTCATCAAATAAATCATGTGAAGAAAAGTCAACGCAGCCATCGCTCAGCTCGCTCCTTAGCTCTGCCTGCACTTTCTCCGCATCCGTGCCCTGCATATCCATCTTGTTTACAAAAATAAATGTCGACACGTTATAGTGCTTTAAAAGTCTCCACAGTGTGCGCGTGTGCCCCTGCACTCCATCAGTTGCGCTGATTACAAGTATTGCATAGTCGAGCACCTGAAGGGTACGCTCCATCTCTGCCGAAAAATCCACATGCCCCGGTGTATCAAGCATGACTACATGCCATGTACGTGCTGTATCTGCCGTACGTGCTGTATCTGCCGCACTTGTGCCACGCGAAATATCAAGCCTTGCCTGCTTTGAAAAAATGGTTATTCCACGCTCTCTCTCCTGCGCATCGTTGTCCAGATATGCATCCTGATGGTCCACGCGCCCGAGTGAGCGAATCTGCCCGGTGCTGTAGAGCATGGCCTCAGACAGGGTTGTCTTTCCCGCATCTACATGTGCGAGAATGCCTATTGTAATGTGATTGTTTGTCATTTTCTGCTCCATTTATGCCTCAATCCAAGAACAGAGACACCTGTGGATGTCTCTGTGTCAGCCTTTATATCATAATCCGTTGATTTCCTAAATTATAGCATTTTGTGGTTGGTCTGTCATCTTTTTTCTTGATTGACAGCGGGACATAAAAGGCGCCGCTCAATTGACAAATATTTATTCCATACATATAATGTGATTACGAAAATTTTTGAATGGTATGAAAATAATGCGAGGATAATATGAACAAAAAAGAAGTATTGGAACTAAAACGAAGATTAAAAAAAGACCAGGCAACCTTCAGTCGTCTGGTCGGCTGCTACGTGGACTGCAACCATGAAAAGGTCTGCAAATTCGGTGGCAAATTTCTCACTCTGGAGGAGGATGAATACTACAAATATCTGGAGATTTCAAACAAGGTGCTTTCCGGCACTCTCGGAAACAACCTGCTCAATCTGCAGTTTCCGCTTGAGGAGGAAGAGGTCGGAGGCCGCCAGCAGATTCTCATGGCGCTTCGCGACAGCGAGCTTAATGATGAGACTCTGCTCGATACATACTATGACCTGATCATCGACACCTACGATGAGGCCGGAAACTACTTGATTCTTTTGTATCTCGACAGCTACGATGTCATGACACGTACAAAGGACAACATCAACGTGGATGAGTCCGAGGAGGTGTACAAATACATGCTCTGCGCCATCTGCCCTGTCACACTTTCAAAGCCGGGCCTTGGCTATCTGGAAAAGGAGCAGCGTATCGGAGCCCGCATAAGGGACTGGGTAGTCGGCGCTCCTGAGACAGGCTTTTTATTCCCTGCCTTCAACGATAGAAGCACTGACATACACTCCACTCTTTTCTATACGAAAAATACCAAGGAGCCTCACTCTGAGTTTATGACAAACGGCCTCGGCTGCGGAGTGGAGCGCACAGCTACCGAGCAGAAGATGGCTTTTCATTCAATCGTCAGAAACGTGCTCGGTGCCGAGGATGAGAGCACGGATGACAAGCTGCTTGATATCCAGCAGAATCTGTCCGAGATGGCCGATGACTACGCTGAGACTCACGATGATGACGACGATCCGTTCATTCTCGACAGCGAGGCTATGAACAAGGTGCTTAGTGACTGCCATGTCTCTGAGGAAAAGATTTCTCGTATTGAAAAATCCGTCAATGAGGCCTTCGGTGACAAGCTGCCTATCGCAGCCAATGTCATTGATTCAAAGGCTCTTGCAGCTAATGAAATCCGCGTGGAAAAGCTTGCTCTTGAGAGCCAGGTCGGCGATTTAACTCTCGAGCTCAATGAAAAAAATGCGCAGCTTGAGGAAAAGGATTCTGTTATCCAGGAGAAAAATAATCAGATTGAGGAGCGCACCTCACAGCTTCTTGAGAAGCAGGAAGAGATTGATAATTACACTTCTCAAATTAAGACCTATGATGTGGTGCTTCATGTAAAGCCGGAGAAGGCTTCACAGATTCATGCGCAGGTCATCAATGGGGAGAAGTGTCTCGTCATTCCTATGAGGGAGAATGAGAATGCGACCATAAATGGGGTGAATACAAATCTGTAGGGACGCATCATAGGACATCGCTTATGGTGCTTCGTTTATGGTGCTTCGCATATTCAGGCTGTGAGGACCGGCCTAGCATGCAGTATATTCCTCAGAAAAATATAAAATCAGCCACGGCATCATTTGCGGATAGTTTATTGATCGTTTGCTATGAATTATCACATCCACATTTTATGGAACGCCGTGGCAGTTTATATTTTTCTTCGGAACACACCGCATACTCTCCGGTAAATTTAGGGTACTTATGCGAAGCAATCTACTATGAGTTTATAAACCATGTCCGTGGATGCAGAAATGCTCTCCCGAAGCTAACGCTTCACTTACTATATTCTGTATGGGATTATACAAAAAGGCGTGTGAAAAAAACTTCGTTTTTCACACGCCCTTTATAATGTTGTCACCTACGAAATAATGTCTGCTAATAATAGCACTCTGATAATACTTACCGGTTTACCAGCTCAGCACCTCATGGCCATCCTCTGTGACAAGTACCATAATTTCCCACTGGGCTGATGGAAGTCCGTCGTCGGTGTATACTTCCCAATTGTTCTTGTCATCTACGTAGATATCGGCCTTGCCCATGTTGACCATTGGCTCGATGGTAAATATCATGCCGGGTGCCATGACCATGTCGGTGCCGCGCTTGGTGTTGTAGCCTACCCACGGATCCTCGTGAAATTCAAGTCCCACTCCGTGTCCACCGATTTCACGCACTACCGTGTAACCGTTTGCAAATGCATGGTCGTGCACCGCCTGTCCCATATCTCCGAGGAAGCCCCACGGCTTTACCTCTTTGAGTCCAAGCTCCACACACTCCTTTGTGACTTCAACGAGCTTTTTCTTTTCAGGGCTTACATTTCCGATACAGTACATTCTTGATGAATCCGAAAAATATCCGTTTAAAATTGTAGAACAGTCTACATTTATGATGTCACCATCCTTTAAGATGACGTCCTTTGAAGGAAATCCGTGACAAACCTGCTCATTTACTGATGTACATACGCTGTAAGGATAACCCTCATAGTTGAGCGGTGCAGGGATGCCGCCCATGCTGGTGGTCATATCATAGACTATTTTATCAATCTCTGCTGTGTTCATACCCTCGTGGATATGCTCTCCTATGTAGTCGAGCACTGCGACATTTATCTTGGCGCTCTCCTTGATTCCCGCTATCTGGTCAGGCGTCTTGATGATTGAATGGCTCGGTATCTTATGATGTGCCTCAGCAAGCTTTTCAAGCTTCATATCAAATGCCGCATGACAGGTCTTATATTTCTTTCCGCTGCCACACCAGCAAGGGTCATTTCTTCCAATTTTTGTTGACATAAAATCTTCTTTCTAGTGATCAAGAGTAACGTTTCCCATATCGACTCTTTTCCACACTTTTTCTTTTATTTTATAGTTATTTTTCTCCAGCAGCTTCTTATATCTGCCTCCCGAGAAATCATAATCCGTTATATCGGCATTGTCAAGCACTGCATATATATGCCTACACGCCGGCCATGACAGCCAGCACTGCAAGTATAATTGTTGTGATGTGTTTTCTTATTTTGCGCAAAGCTTTGCAACCACCTGATTTATGACCTTTCCGTCAGCCTTGCCCTTGAAATGCGGCATGACTGCCTTCATTATCTGTCCTTTGTTTCCTGTTGCGATTACATCCGAAAACTGCTCTGTGAGCTCCTTTTCTACCTCTTCTGCCGACATCATTGCAGGAGCGTACTCCTCAAAGATTGCATATCTGGTATTGTACTCATCAAGCAGATCTGTTCTTGTGGCAGGGCATGTGTCAATCTGCTCCTTCACAGACTTCATTTCCTTAAGAATGACCTTGTTGACAAGCTCCTCCGGTATATTGTCTCTGCAGCCCTCATCTATTGCCGCCTTTTTGGCTGCCGATACAAGTGAGGATATAGCATCCTTTCTTACCTTGTCTCTTGCTTTCATTGCTGCAATCATGTCTTTTTGTAATTGTTCCATCTGCATGGCTTGTTCCTCCTGCTTTTCTTACTTTATTTACAGGCTTGCTAGTTCGTTTTGTGCGAATTGGTGCCGTCTATCTCTATAATACACCTTATGGGTGGAAATTGCTATTATTTATTACAATGAGTTTGTTGCCGGTTACTAACATTGGGTCGTGGCATGTCCGCATCTTACGCCCTTACTTTATTGGTAACCATTCAGCTCTTTGTGGTAAAAATAAAAAGAGCCGGTAAGTATAATAAATATACTTATCGGCTCATAACCATCCTATACAAGACGTCGTATAGCAAGTATTGTATGACACTGTACGCTTCTGTTTGCTGTGATTCCTGCCTTTGTGGACTGTGCCTCCACTATAACACCACCACCTGCATATATAGCTACATGTCCCGGATATACCACTACGTCTCCCGGCTGTATATTATCGAAGGATACGGCCTGTCCCACAGACTTAAATGCCTGTGAATATCTCGGTGTGCTGATACCAAAATGTGCATATACCTCATGTACAAAGCCCGAACAGTCTACACCGTTTGTAAGACTGTTTCCACCCCATACATATGGATTGCCCACAAACTGCATAGCGTATGATACTACAGAGCTTCCTGAAACTCCTGTTGAAGCACCCGGGTTCTTTCCACCGCCTGCTGCATAGTCACTGGCAATACTTCCGCCCTTACCGGCTCCACCACCATCATAGCTTGGACTGCTTGATGAGCTGTTCGCTCTGGCAGCGGCTGCGGCTGCAGCTGCTGCCGCTGCTTCCTGCTCCTGAATGATTTTGCCCTGTGCCGTAATGATATTCTGATAATTATCTGCCTGCTGCTGTGCCTGAGCTATCTGGCTTGCATACTGCTCCTTCTGGTTTTCAAGAGCTACTATAGCCGCCTCGACATCTGCCTGCTGCTTCTCATAGTCATCCTGCATGGCTGTGAGCTCATTCATGTCGTTGTCAAGCTTAGTACCAATCTCCTTCACCTGCTCAACTGCTGCCTGATAAGAATCCATAAGAGCACGATCCGAATCATATACATCTGACACGTACTCTATACGATTGAGCATATCTGTGATACCATTTGACTCAATAATTGCCGTCCAGATATTGTCCTCAGCGCTATTTTCATACATGAACTGTATACGCTTCTTCATGGCGTCATACTGCTCCTGCTGCTTTTCCTGAGCAGCTGCAAGATCCTTCTGATTCTGCTCTATCTCTGCCTGTTTATTTGTGATATCTGTCTGAAGCTTCTTTTGTGCTGCAAGAATCTCATCAAGCTTTGCAGATTTATTCTTTATATCATCAGCAGTAGTCTGCTGCTGATCCTTTAGACCATTAATCTCATTCTTCTTATCCTTGAGATTCTGCTCAGCCTGTGACTTCTTCTTCTCTGCATCCTTCTGCTTCTGTGTCTTGGCATATACCTTCTCAAGTCCACTGTTTATGTATCCGCTAAATGTAGTGCCCTCTACTGCCGGTCCTGTAAAAACGAGTGCCGATGTTAACACAGTACATATAGCACGTGTCCATTTCTGATTCATTTTATTCCTCCTGTAATACGACGGTCAGATTGACCTTTCCTTCCACAATTTATGTTCAATATACATTCGGATATATTATCGCACAAAATGAATCTTTTTTCCACATCTTTTTGTAAATTTACAGAATTTTCCACATTTTATATAATGATATGATTAAAAAGTCAAAAGGTATCTTGCCCCTAATTTATGATTCACATACGCGCTATTATAAGTCTATCATCAGGTTTGATGCTATCTGATGTCAGAGCATTTATTTCCATTATGTTTTCAACAGTGGTGCGGTATCTTTTTGCAATGTCCCACATTTTATCATCCTTCTGCACTATATAGCCAACCAGAGCTGCTTCCTCTTCAGTATCAGACGATGTTTTTTCCTGCTCCACCGATGTTATGACTGACACTTCATCCTGCTGTAGGGCAATAGCGTTTATGCTGACAACACCCTTAATTTCATATTCGCTGTTGTCGAGTAGATTGACCTGCACCTGGTCTACCTGCACATTTACCTCGCAGCAGGTGTTGGCATCCATGCCGGGTATCTCAACAAACTGTTCAAACGGCACAGAGTCTGTATGCATCTCTATCGGACAGCCATCATCCTCCACAATATTCACACAGTTCACCTGCAATACACCTGACACAATAATTCCTGTATCTGCATTTTTTATCTGTGCAATAGCGGCCTGCGTCTTTGTACCGCATATTCTTAAAATTCTCTTTTTGCTGTTTTCTCTGTACAACTGCTCCAAAATACGGCATTTTGTGTCATTTTTCATAAGAAGGCTGCATACCTTCATATTTTCAAACACAGGTTTTACCGGACATGATACGCTGTACATGTCATTGAGCACCTCTACTGTTTCCTCACTCCAGACCTTTCCATCCACCGCAAGTGCTGCCTCAATCGAAAGCTGCCTGAGCTCTCCGTCGTAATCATTTTCCGCCTCAACCTGATGCATGGCAGGCTGTGTGCGAAGCCAGGCAATATTTCCGGCATTATCACCCTCGCAACGTATTTCATTTGAAAAACCCTCCTGCACCTCAAAGCAGCAAATTTCCTGTTCTTCACTCAGATACACTATACACGCATGACACTCGCCTGTCAGTGTGATATGGTCACGCTCGTATGTATACTCCAGATTTCTCATATCAACAAGACTTGATATGAGCTTGCATATATTCGGCTTGGTCTTTGGCAAGGTGACGACATTTTTAATTCTGACAATATCCCTTACAACACTGTCAAGCTTAAGCACCTTCATCTGCCCCATAAGCTGCTCCACGTCCTTGTCATCAATCCTTTGTGCAACCTCAAGATTTTCTTCCCTCTCTCCATAAAGCTCCACGCTTATAATACCTCTGACCGAGAGCTTTCGCGAATTGATAACCCCAACCGTAAGCTCATCAAGCCCGGTATACACACGGACCGTATCCTTCTCGCAGACTCCTTGAAGAACAAGCTTCTCCTGAAACGATATTGCATCCTTTATATGCTCCACTCTGTTTCCGCCGATATTTTCCTCCGGCTCATCGCCTTCAAAAACTTCCTCTCTCGTATACAGCACTTCAAATTCAATGCTTCCACTTAGCCAGATATTCTCGCCTGACGCTTTTATCTCGTCAAGCTTTACCTGCCCGTTCTGACAAACCACTTTGGAAACATCAGGCTTATTGTCCTTTATGACATAATCCCTGTCGAAGCCAACCTGCGACATATCCTTTACCTTTTCTATGCATTGTCTGATTTTTTGTGTAATTAACTCCATAAAAAATACCCCACTTCAAATATGTATATAAAATACATATTCAAGATGGAGTAACTTTATGCAGATGCAAATATTTAAATTCATGATCATTATAACAAAGATGTAACATCTTTACTTCATGATACTAGCAAAGCTGCATCCTTATATCTTTTGTAATCACATCAGTGTAGGTGAAAGATAAGAGCTGTGGCGGATTCTGCTCAAACTCATCATCTATCAGAACCGTAAACACACTTGGGTATGCCTGCTGAATAACACCCTCCTGAATGTCAACCTTGTTGCGGCCAAGATCCTGCTGGATTTTTACCCTGTTGCCACACTGCTGGTGAATCGATGCTCTGACTTTTCTAATTTCTGTCTGTTCCATTTTAAGCCTCCTTATTGTGGATATGCCCACTGGCACATAACTATAGTCCTCATGGTAACCAGTATTGTAACGACGGTGTCATATATATGAAATCAATCTCTGTATAAATATAAAACAGGTCAAATTAATCAACAATTATATCAATCAATATATTTGAATATATAAATATGTCACCACAATATCTAGTAACTTTACTATAGCAAAGTATCGCAGTGATAGCAATAGGGCATTAGTACTGATTGTCAGTTTTTTCGCAACTTTTAACACAATTTACGAAATTTTCACTCAAACACAACAGGCATTTCACTCAATTCCGTCTTTATTACTATGTACGGATAACTCGCCTGATTGCTGACCTTCTCGCCCTTATCCGGGGCTATCAGACGCGTATCAAAATACATTGCCTTATCCTTAACATAAAACTGGTTAACCGTAATACTGTAGCCACCTGTCTCCTTTGTGCCAAAGCCTTCCGCTATGTATAAATATTCATCATCCTTGTACGTCAGCTTCATCGCCTTTGCCTTGTTTTCATTTATCTGCTTTTTAAACTCCTCCGGGATTTCATCCCCGCAAATCACCGTGTACTCAACCATCCTGTCACTCTCCGTGCCTGAAATATTTGCGCGGCAGCCCGAAATCACTGTCGTTTCCAATATCACAAGCACACCTGCAGCCATCACCAGAATTTTTCTCAATTTTTCTGACATTTTTTCCTCTCTTTCTTATCATATCGCTTATGATATGATATAATATCAAATATTGAACTACAATTTATATAGAGTATGAAAAAGAGAGGTCAAATATGCGTTCAGTTTTAATCGTAATATTCGTATTTTTCTATCTGCTGCTCGGTCTTCCGGTGCTCGGAGCCATGTGGATAATACACAAATTTTCCCCGGCATGGGCCGATATGGCACAGCTTCGCCTGGTACAGTGGGCTTTCCGTGTCATCATATTCCTAAGTGGAGCAGACATTGAATTTATAGGGGAGGAAAATGTGCCAAAGGACGAGGCTGTACTATATATAGGAAATCACCGTAGTTTCTTTGACATCATAATCACCTACTCCAGATGTCCACGCCTGACCGGCTACATCTCAAAGCAGAGCATCACAAAAATACCGGTACTGGGTCTCTGGATGAAGCGCCTGCACTGCCTGTTTTTGGACCGGGATGACATCAAGCAGGGACTAAAGGTCGTGCTTGCAGCCATAGATCAGGTCAAATCCGGCATCAGCATATGTGTATTTCCTGAGGGCACACGCTGCAAAAACAAAGATGACCTGACAGAGGTAGCGTCTTTCAAGGAAGGTACTTTCAAGATTGCCACAAAGAGCAAATGCAAGATAGTGCCAATGGCAATCATGGGAACAAATGAAATATTCGAGGATCACCTTCCATGGGTCAAAAAGAGGCATGTGGTTATCCGATACGGCACTCCTATTGATCCGGCAGCACTCAGTAAAGAGGAACAAAAGCATCTCGGAGCTCATTGCAGAGAAGTGATTGTAGATATGCTTCATGAAATGGTATAGCTGAAAAAACCGCCCAGTCGGGCGGTTTTTCATATTTCTTCTTCAAATTCCTTTAAACTATTAAATTTTATTCTCATCAAATATAGTTTACTTCAAAACAAGCACCGAATACGCCGGCAGCTTTGCCGTTCCATCCTTATATGATGGTGCTTTCTTTGTAGTCTGAAGCATTGCAACAGCATCATTTACTCCAAGCGATGACACATCCACACTTGCTTCATCCTTTGATGGATTAAATATAAGCACTGCTTTCTCACCATTGTACTCTCTTGTGAATATACACACATTATCATTTGACAGATCTTTTTCAAAGGTATTTGTACCTCGTGCTATCTCCGGGAAAGCATTTCTTATTGATATTGTCTGCTTCACAAAGTTGTAAATAGAGTATGGATCCTCCATCTGCTTATCTAGGGTATCATATGTCTGCTCGGTTTCTTCTGCATTCTGAGGTCCCACACACATTCCCTTAGCTTTTGAATCCCCGCTCCATCTCATGGCAAGACGCTTCGTCTCATCATTGGCTGTGCCTCTCATGCCGATTTCCTCTCCATAATACAGAAAAGCATTTCCGGGCATAAGAAGATTCATAGCCTGTGCCATCTTGGTTTTCTCCTCGGCATTATCTCCGTTGTAATATCCTGCGCTGCGTCCCATATCATGATTTGTATAAAAAGGTGCATCAATGTATGAGTCTGTATACTTCTTTATCTCATTTTCCACATCAACCAAAGCATTGCCGTATGTGCTGGCACCATGATTTGCTGTACCGTTTAACACTTTTCCAATATATCCATCCTGCTGTGAAAAATCAAAATTGAACATACTGTCAATTCCACTCTTATAGTACTTCGCATACTCTCTGTATGTAGTCCAGCCCTCACCAACCATATAAGCATCGGCCTTTTTGCTCTTCACATTGTTCACAAGCCATGTGAGGTCATCTATAGTCTCAGTCTGGTTATTATTATTGTAATAAAGCACAGCATCCAGTCTGAAGCCATCCACGCCGCGGTCAAGCCAGAAGGATGTAACCTTGTCAATCTCGCCTCTTACAGCTTCGCTCTGCAGATTAAGGTCAGGCATGCTGTCTACAAACTGTGACTCGTAATACCAATTCGTGCCCGGCAGCTGGTTGTAGCCTCCGGCATTGGTTTTGCTAAAATTATAGTAATCAACATAAGGACATTCCGAAGCATCCGGCTCCGCCCCATCAGGAAGCGACTTGATATAATCAGCAGCCGCCTTAAACCACGGATGCTCGTTAGATGTGTGATTTATCACAAAGTCAATAATCACATTGATGTTTCGCTTGTGACACTCCGTAATAAGCGCATCAAAATCATCCAGAGTACCATACTGCTTGTCAATATTCATATAATCCGTAATATCATACTTGTGGTATGAAGGAGAAGGCATAATAGGCATCATCCAGATTTCATTGCAGCCAAGTCCCTCGATATAGTCAAGCTTCTCTGTAAGTCCCTTTAAATCCCCAATGCCGTCACCGTCACTGTCAAAAAAGCTGTATACGAACACCTCATAGCAGGTCCTGTAATTGTCATGAATCACATTAGGATCATTTTTCGCATTCATCTGCTCCATAACAGAAGGCTTGTACTCCTTCTTTGCTGCCGTCTCGGTATTCTTTCCACCCGCAGCACATCCCGCAAACATCGACACCGCCATAGCTGCCGTCAATGCCACAGCAGTCAACCTGCCCGCCAATCTATTCACAGCCCTGCCGACCATATTGCGGCCGCCTATTTTATTATTAATCATACGCACTCCTTTTCTTATTTTCTAAACTAAATTCTGAACAAACTTGTATCTACAAAATCACTACACATATTCGCTAAAACATACGATTCTCGTGCTTTGTCCTCACTCCATTTCAATACGCACTAAACAATCGTCCATTGGATGTTTTGCGCCGCTGCAACGCAGCCAGCATTACTCATAAGTGTGTAGTTGACTCCATTCTCACATCTTCCACAAAGTAGCAACAAACTTAGCACACGGTACCCTCCGGCCGGAGGGTACACAGTGTGTTCCGAAGAAAAATATGAACTGCCACGGGGTACCATGCCCCACAAACAAGCCACACACCTCATCTCTCCAAATCCAAGCAGCGAAGAAAGCCCGTGGCTGACTTCATATTTTCCTGAGGAATATACTGTGTGCCACACCGGCACCACACAACCTGAAAGTGCTAAGTTTGCCACACACCCCCAAAGTTTGCCACACACCCAATATAAACCAAAAGCCGCCGCACAAAAGTGCAGCGGCCCAAATAAAACCAAATTAGCCTTTGACAGCTCCTGTAAGTCCATCCACGTAGAATCTCTGCATGATGACGAAAAGTATTGAGATAGGTATTGATACAATAACTGCAGCAGCAGCCCATCTTGTGAACCATCCGTTTATAAACTCTTTCTCAAGCATGTTGTAAAGGAGAAGAGATACTGTCCAATACTTGTCGTTTGGACCAACGATAACCTTTACAAATACGAAATCGAGCCATGGAGCAAGGAATGCTGTAAGCACTGTATATACTACGATTGGCTTACTGAGTGGCAGGATTACCTTGTGAAATACCTGAAACTGTGTACATCCGTCAAGGATGGCAGCCTCTGTAAGAGACTTAGGCACAGTATCAAAGAATCCCTTTGCGATATAGAAGCCTACTCCCGATCCTGCTGAGTATATGAGGATCAGTGAAAGACGAAGTACGCTACCCTCTGTAAGTCCGATAGCCTTTAAGATAAAGTATACGGCAACCATTGACATGAAAGCCGGGAACAATCCAAGAATCATAGCCAGATTCATGAAAGGCTTACGCATCTTAAATCTCAGTCGTGACATACAATACGCAACAGAAAGTACAAATACTGTTGAAATGATGCATGAGAACACTGATATAAACAGTGTATTAAAAAATGCTCTCGGGAAGTTCAACAGTGTAGTCTCTGTGAACAGCCTTGTATAGTTGCTAAATGTAAGGCCATGTGGGAAGAAGTACTTTGTATAAGCACCACTCTCAGCTCTAAAGCTTGTCATAATAATCCAGAAAATCGGGAACAGCCATACTACAGCAAGTATTCCAAGAATGATATGAACAAGGGAATTCTTTGCTACTTTCTTAGCACGTCCGGCAGACATAGGTCTTTTTGCTTTTGCTACACTACTCATTACATGAATCCCTCCTCATCCTTGTATGATTTTGTATTTCTGTATGTAACAAGCGCTACGATAGAAAGTACAATGAATGTGAGGATACCGATAACGGCACCGATATTGTACTCCTGATTATCAATAGTCAGCTTGTACAACCACGTAACCAGAAGGTCCGTCTTTCCTGCACTGTCTCCGACAGGTGTAGGCTTTCCTGCTGATAACAGGTAGATAACGTTGAAGTTGTTGATATTTCCGGTAAACTGTGTGATGATATATGGTCCCATGATAAACATGATATATGGGAGTGTGATCTTAAAGAAGATCTGTGCTGCGTTTGCACCATCAATCTTTGCAGCCTCATAAAGCTCTGAAGGCACATTCTGTAATACACCTGTAACCTGAAGCATGGTATACGGAATACCTACCCAGCAGTTGATGAGAATAACAGAAACTCTCGCCCACATAGTGTTGGTCCAGAATGGAAGCGGGTTATCAATCCAGCCCCACTCCAAAAGCAGGTTATTAACAGCACCCTGTGGCTGGAACATCTGTCTCATTACAAGGAGTGATACGAACTGCGGTACCGCAATTGAGATAACAAAGCATGTACGCCAGAAAGCCTTGCAATGTGTCTCTTTACGATTGATAACGATAGCAAGAATGAGTCCAAGGAAGTTACAAAGGAAGGTTGCAAATACAGCCCAGCAGATTGTCCATCCAAGTACTCTCCAGAATATCTTACCAAGCTTACCACCAAGTCCAAGCACCTGTCCGAATGAAGCGAAGCCTGTCCAGTCGAACAATACCAGATGATCACCCTTTACCGAATAATTTGTAAAGGCCATTGGAATCATGAACAGCAATGGTAAAACGGTAAAAACAAATATTCCCATAAGTGGGAGAAACATAAGTGTCTTATGTAGGTTTTTATCAAATAAATCCTTGACATCTTTGCCAAAAGAATTGATTTCTTTTCCAGCTTTTGAAAGGCATTCTGCCTTATATCCGCTCTTTAAATTCTCGCACCACATGTAAATAAATAATACTGTGATGGCAATTGTTATGACGCCATATAACAGTAATAATACTGACTGGTCGCCCGCAACATATTCATAAATCTGCTTCTGCTCATTAAATACCTCTTCCTGCTTTCTCCAGCCAAGTGAAGGCAGCATGGAAATGTAATAAGCACCAGCGCTAACCATATATGCTATATATGCAATCTCTATAGCAAGAAAAATCAGACCCTTTATAATCTGCTTATGAGCCATATTGGCAAGTCCCATTACGAGTGCCGATAGCTTAACTGTAGCTCCGCCTTTTGTGAGGGCATTGCCAACAGTATACGGAGTAGCAAATTCCGAAACTTTTTTCTTTTTGTTTGCTCCTAACATACTTTTCCTCCTGGCATGCATTATATATGCCAATCCTTTAAACTAATTTATTCCAAGATTCCGGCTACCCGGAACCTTGGAATCATAATCTGATCTACTTAATTATTTAAGAGAATCATTAAGCTGAGTATTGAAGTCCTCTGTCTTCTGAGCTGCATTGTCCTTTGTAATCTGACCTTCTGCACCGTTCTGGAAAGCATCACCGAATGGTGTAGCTGCATCCCAGTAACCTGACATATCAATGATAGGCTGTGCTACTGAACAATCAGATGAAACCTTAGCCATAGCTGCTGCTACTGGATCTGCTGCAACTTCCTCGTTTGTTGCAAGATCTTTGTTTACAGGAGCCTGTCCTCTTAACTTGAAGTGAGCAAGCTGTGCGTCCTCGCTGCCAAGGAATGCTGCAAGCTTAACTGCTACTTCCTGGTTCTTGCAGTTAGGGTTAACACCGATAGCCTTAGATCCTAAGAATGCCTTTAACTGGCAGTCTTTTCCACCAATATTGATTGTAGGAAGAGCTGCAACACCAACGTTCTCCTCACCAAGTGCCTCTTTAACTTTGTCATAGTTCCAGTTACCATTGAAGTAAGCGTTGATAGAACCATCTTTAAGTCCAGCAAGACCAAGTGATCCCTCATTGTTATCCATTACAAAGTTTGGATTTGCAAATAAATCTACGATGTAGTTTGTAACTGCTGTACCCTTATCTCCACTGAAGTCATATCCGGCAGCCTTGTCTGTTCCATCTCCAAAGATTGTACATCCGTTTGCTGCATAGAATGCATTGAGATACCAGCCATTATCAAATGGGAATGAAACCTTACCCTTTGTAAGCATTGTATCAAGGCTCTTTACATCATCCTCAGAGAAGACTCTCTTGTCATAGTACATGAACCATGTGTTTGATGTATAAGGAACTGCGTAGATGTCTCCATCATATGTAACTGTTGCAGCCATAGCCTCTGAGTTAGATGACTTAACATACTCTGCTGTATCTCCGCCTAACTTAGCAATAGCATTAGCCTTAATTAATGGCTCAAGCTGATCGTTTGCAAACATGTAAACATCAGCTGCTGCCTTAGGATCCTTTGTAACAACGTCCTTTGCATCACTCTCAGATGATGTAACATACTTGAACTCGATGTTGAAATCAGGATTTGCCTTAGCGAATGCCTCACACTCTGTCTTAAGCCAAGCGCCCTGTGCATCGTCTAAATCCTCTGCAGGTCCCATTACTGTAATGGTCTCCTTACCGCCGTCCTTCTTGTCGGCTTTCTCTGTTCCATTTCCTCCGTTGCCGCTTCCGCATCCAGCAAACATTGTTGCTACCATAGAAGCGCAAAGTAAAGATGCTAATACTTTCTTCTTCATATCTTCCTCTCCTTTTTGAATATAAAATGTAAAAAAGTATATATATAAATTGCCGTGCAACTTATATCAAATTAATTATCTGCGGTAAACCACCGCAATGTTTCTAATCCAGGCTATCTTTTCGTTGTCCAATCTGTGTGGCTTACTTGTCATGCGCCATCTCCAGTTATGTCCGACTGTCGAAGGATAATTCATCCTTGCCTCATTTCCAAGCTCTAATATATCCTGCATCTGGACTATCGCCAGCTCTGCGGTGCTGTGATACAGCTCCCTGATAAGAGCATTTGGAACCTGTGATTTATTTTCAATATTCAGATACTCATACAGATAAGCAAGCTCATAATCTGTCTTGTCACTGAATGAACCAACTATCGTCTCATTGTCATGTGTGCCAATATATGCAACTACATGTGAATCGGTATAATTGTGTGGCAGATATTCGTTTGTCGGATCACCATCAAAAGCAAACATCATGACCTTAGTTCCCATCCAGCCAGATTTTGCAAGGAGTTTTTTCACTCCCGGTAAAAGGCTTGCTGATGTATAATCATCAGCCACTACATTAACCCCTTCAAGCTCTTCGTTAATTGCATTGACAAGCCTGCGTCCCGGTCCCTTGAACCATTTCCCGGATAGGCTCTTATCCTGTCCGTACGGTACCGCATATGCTTTCACAATTCCTGCGAAATGATCAATCCTGACAATATCAAAAAGCTCTCTGCATACACGCATTCGCTTTCTCCACCATGAGAAGTTGTCCTCCTTCATGGCATTCCATTCATACATTGGATTGCCCCACACCTGTCCGCTCTCTGAATATTTATCAGGACCGGCAGCTGCAACATACTCTGGTGTATCGTTTGCGCTCATCATAAAGAGTTGTCTCTCTGCCCACACATCTACGCTGTCATATCCTACATAGAATGAGATATCGCCTATTATGTAGATGCCTTTTGAGTTAGCATAATTTTTTAAATCCTCCCATTGCTCGAAGAATTTATATTGACAGAACTTCCAAAAAGTAATTGTATTATAATTCTTTTTTTGGTACTTTTCAAGCGCAACCGTTTGCGTATTTCTATACTCGCTTGGCCACTCGCTCCAATTTTTGTATAAATTGTCAGTTTTCAGTGTCATAAATAGTGCATATTGTTCAAGCCACTCCGACTGTTTTTTTACAAAATCCTGAAACTCTTGTGCATTTGTATCAAATCTTTCAAACGCTTTTTGTAAAATCTTGCATCTGTTCTGATGCAATGCTGCATAATCAATTTCTGATTCGTCTGTGCCCCAGTTATACCCCAGGATCTCTTCCTTCTCTAACACCCCCTCATCTACCAGCTTATCTAAATCGATGAAATAGATATTGCCCGCACAGCCTGATGATGGCTGATATGGACTATCGCCAAATATGGTGGGGCCTACCGGAAGAACCTGCCAGTACTTCTGTTTCAAATCACCAAGGAGATCAACAAAATTGTAAGCCTCTCTCCCAAGAGTACCTATACCATATGGTGACGGCAGACTCGAGATTGAAAGAAGTATTCCGGAGCCTCTGAGATTTTCTTTGGCCTCCAAATTACCATTCCTCTTTCCTAAAATTTTCTATTTTTTTCGTATCTGAGATTATTTTATTTCCTATTGTCAGATTTGTCAATCTTTTTAGTGGTTTCAAACTCATTTTTGCCATTTTTCACGTAATTTACATTCATTTTTTGGTAGTTATTACCACAGTTTCAAAGATATTTTTCGAAAAATTTATTACAGAAAATATTGCCTATTTCTGATAGTAAATGTATAATTTAATTATCACATAAGAAAGGATAAATACTATGGCTACTATTAAGGATATTGCCGCCCGGCTGGGCGTGTCAATCAGCACTGTTTCAAAGGGATTAAATGGTGCCAGCGATATAAGTGAGGAGCTTCGTCAGACAGTTTTAGACACTGCTGTCGAAATGGGCTACAGCACAAAGCGCTCCAGAAAGGTAGAAAACCGCAAGCTGGCTCTGTTTATTGAAAATATGAACTACGAGTCTATCGATGAGTTCGGATATGATGTAGTGCTTGGTTTCAAACAGAATGCTTTTAAGCACAAATGGGACGTGGACATCATCCCTGTCACACCTCAGCTTCAGGCAGAAGAAAAATACGATACATATATATTAAAGAATGGCTATTGTGGCGCATTTCTGGTAGGTTTTGCTCTTCACGATGAATGGATGCAGCAGCTCAAAAATACTACAATGCCTACCGTTTTGTTTGATAACTATATAGAAAACAATCCCAATGTAGCCTATGTAGGCACCGACAGCTACGAGGGCATTGACATGGCTGTAAAGCATCTGCACAATCTGGGCCATAAAAAGATTGCCTTTATCAATGGTTCTCTTTTTTCCTTGGTTTCGGATCAGCGTCAGGAAGCTTTTGAAAACTCTATGCGCGATGCAGGTCTTGAAATCTACCCGGAGCTCATGGGACACGGCTACTATATTCCTGAAACCGCACAGTATTACGTTTCAAATTTTATTGCAGCAGGTGCCACCGCTATCCTCTGCGGAAGCGACACTATAGCAAAGGGTGTTATCTTAGAGTGCCAGCTGCACGGCTTCAATGTGCCAAATGATATAAGTGTGGTAGGCTTTGACGATGTCAAGTTTGCCGCAGCCCTTACCCCTCCTCTTACCACTGTCAGACAGGAGTGTAATGATCTGGGCCGCTGTGCATATATTATATTGAATTCGCTCATTCACCATATTCCAATCAGCCGCACACAGCTACGTCCGAGGCTGATTGAAAGAGAATCTACTGCACGAGTTTCCACCGCACATGCTGCTGAGGAATAGCCTGCATATACACCACCTTCCAAAGGAGGCAAAATTGTTCAAACGCAAACATGTAACCACTTTAATTACATATTCGCTGGTATTTTTCAGTGCAATCTCCATGACAGCCTGCTCTTTTTCGGATGTCTCTTATCTATTTAAGAGTCCCGCACAAAAGCAGGCTATTCTGCACAAATCACCTGCGTTTTGGGAGGATGCCACAAGTGTTAAAGGAAGCAGCAATCTGTCTATCCTGCACAATGTCGCCTTTGAGGGGCAGCCGTACAATGATACAAGACAGTTTGGTGATAACATCCTTATGGTAGGACAGGGCAGCTACAATAATTCCATCATAGAGACCGATGATCAATCTGTTCAGTATTCATTTGATGTATATAATCCCTGGTCCAATGAAATCACGGCAAGCCTCACTCACGACAAAACCGACTGTGATGACTACATGATAAAAGGTGACCGACTCTGGCTCATCAATTCCGATGCCGGCAGGGCAACAATCTATGATAAGGATTTAAAGGAGATAAAAACCTGCAAATATAATCCTGAGGACTATGATGGCAATTGCGATACATCAGATTCTGATGATGGCGATGTGCCGAATCCCGGCAATTATTATGATGTCTCACAGATTGCCACCTCCGCTGACGGAAAATACGCTCTCGTGTCAGGTGTCACACCCGATACCTACAAATATGCAGTCTCTGATATAAGGCTTGACGATAACACAGTGCTTTCAACCTACGAAGGACAAAGTTTTTCCATGTCATGTGTCGACTCAAAGGGCTTTGTAATCGAGGCAGATACGGCCAACAATATTTGGAACTATCATTCATCCGATGGAGAAAACAGCTTTTTTTCACTGCCGGATGTGGTGGATGTGACTTTGGCAGAGGATGGTGACATGCTCATACGATGCCAGGATTTATCCTCGGACAACATCATCAGTTACTATAAATATTCACCCGCCACCGGTGTCAGTTCATCCTTTTCATACAACCTGGCGACTCGAAACACAGGCAAAATGTCCGACAGCTCATCCGACTCTGCGGCAGCCGATACCAAGACCTACTGTTCTGCCAACTCGGTATATCTGCCTGATGCAAACTGTGTGATGATGCTTTTGTACACAGCGCAGTGCAACCCGGAAATTCTCATCTGGTCACTCGACAAGGGCAAGAATGACAGCAAAGCCGAAATCACGTCATACAATGACTGTGATACACTGCTACAGGCCTTACGCGATGATGGCTCATATGTATCCCCATATTCTGCCATAGCCCCCGCTGACAGTACCGATGAAAATCAGGAAGCTATGGAAGAGGCCGGGAAGGATTCCGACTACAATACATACGGCGACGAGGTCACTCTGATACCTGACACCGCGTCATATGACTGGGGTGATTTATCCGACATAAATGCACGTATCACAGCCCTTGAACAGAAATACGGCTTTTCCATATATTTCGGGCCTGAGGTGCCAAAGAGAATTGATTACTACGATATCCATCAATTCAAGAACAAGGATAAGCTGTCGATTGCTCTGGATTCGCTTGAGGAAATACTTGACTGTTTCCCTGATGACTTTTTCACACAGCTGTGTTATGGCGATATAAGAGGCATGCGAATCTATCTGTGCGGTGATATTTCATCAGGCCACTCAGATATGATAAATGAGCCAAGTGGATTCGTAAATATAATAAACAACCACAATGTAATAGTTCTAAACTGCAACTACAGCTGGGATTTCAGCTACACTGTAGGCCATGAAATTTCCCATCTGATTGACCAGAGGCTTACTTTCATACACACCTACGATGGCAAGAGCGAGTTTTCTGAGGAGAAATGGAACAGCTTTAACCCTGACAGCTTCTCTTATGATGATAGCTACGCAAACTACAATCCGGATGATCCATCGAGCCACATATCCGGGTATTTCATTGATTCATACGGCATGACCTTTGCAACAGAGGACCGCTCTGAAATATTCGGAACCGCGATAGACGATTATATTAACGGCATTTATGATGATGCAAGATTCACAGATGATTCGCCGATACGAAACAAGCTGGACTACTACAGCAGATGTATCCGTGATGGCTTTGATACAAAGGACTGGCCTGATACGATGGCATGGGAGTCTGTACTTACAGCCACCGGGGCGCAGGCCGATTAAATGATAATTTCAGAATAACACAAAAACCTCAAGTCATACGACTTGAGGTTTTTTAATGGGCAGAGATGGATTCGAACCATCGAAGCAAGTTGCAGCAGATTTACAGTCTGTCCCCTTTGGCCACTCGGGAATCTGCCCATGTATTCAATTACGATACTTGCATAGTTTATCACAACATATGTGATTATGCAAGCATATTTTTTAACTATTCAGAACCCCCACGCACATTCGCAAAACCGCACGATACTCGTGCTTTACCGCCGCTACGCAGCTAATTTTGCTCATATGTGTGGGGGGTGGCTCTATTCGAGCCCCCTTGAGAACAAGAAAACCTGCTGCTTACATGCAAGCATGACGCATCAGCTTTTCTTGTTCTCAATTGTTCTGAATAGTTACTATTTTTTTAAATTAAAAAAGACAGCCTACGATCGGCTGCCTTTTAGGAGAAGGTATTTTTACTATGGGGTATAGCAAAAACTATATAATGTATTGGGGGGTTTTTACGGTTATTATAGTATCATGATTGCGACGATAAGTGTTCACAAATTGCATAAAAATCATGGTTTGTTTTCATGTAATTTGTACAGTACTTTAGTCACATTTAATATTTTCATATAGTGATTGTGTACAAAATCATAGCTGTTATTTAAATATTATGTCCAACTGCTGTTTTGCTGTCCTCATCAAACAGTGCTTCAAACTCATCTCTTGTGATTTTCTCTTTCTCAAGAAGAAGTGCTGCACATCTGTCAAGCACATCGCGGTACTCTGCTATCATGCTCTTTGCCTTGTCGTATGACTCATCGATGATGCGCTTTACCTCGACATCGATTGCCGATGCTATGCCCTCGCTGTAGTTCTTTGCATGGGCGAGGTCTCGTCCGATGAAGACCTCCTCCTCATCATCGGCATAGCAGATAAGGCCGATATTGTCTGACATACCATATTTGGTAACCATCTCGCGCGCAAGCTTTGTAGCCTGCTTGATGTCCTGTGATGCACCTGTAGTGATATCGTCAAACACAAGTTCCTCTGCGACACGACCACCTAAGTCTACTACGATTTCCTGAAGCATACGTCCCTTTGTGTTGAACATCTCATCCTTCTCAGGCAGAGGCATGGTGTAGCCTGCTGCGCCTGCTCCTGTAGGGATGATTGAAACTGTGTATACAGGTCCCACATCCGGAAGCAGATGGAAAAGGATTGCATGTCCTGCCTCGTGGTAGGCTGTGATGCGCTTTTCCTTGTCAGAGATGATACGGCTCTTCTTCTCAGCTCCGATACCAACCTTGACGAAGGATTTTCTGATATCATCCTGTGTGATATATTCTCTGTTTTCACCCGCTGCACGGATTGCTGCCTCATTCATCAGATTCTCAAGGTCTGCACCTGTGAAGCCTGCTGTAGTCTGTGCAATCTGCTTTAAGTCTACATCCTCTGCAAGAGGTTTTTTCTTGGCATGGACACCTAAAATTTCTTCTCTGCCGCCCACATCCGGTCTGCCTACTACAACCTTTCTGTCGAAACGTCCCGGACGCATGATAGCAGGGTCAAGTATATCCACACGGTTTGTGGCTGCCATGACGATAATGCCCTCATTGACACCAAAGCCATCCATCTCGACAAGCATCTGGTTCAATGTCTGCTCACGCTCGTCGTGTCCGCCGCCCATTCCTGTGCCACGGCGTCTGGCTACTGCATCAATCTCATCGATAAATACGATACAAGGCGCATTTTTCTTGGCATCCTCAAACAAATCTCTCACTCGTGAGGCTCCGACTCCGACGAACATCTCCACGAAATCAGATCCTGAAATGGTGAAAAACGGTACCCCTGCCTCTCCGGCTACTGCCTTGGCAAGGAGAGTCTTACCTGTTCCCGGAGGTCCTACAAGAAGGACACCCTTTGGGATTCTTGCTCCAAGTCTGGTGTATTTTCCAGGATCACGAAGGAAATCAACTATCTCTGCAATCTCCTCCTTTTCCTCCTTTAAGCCTGCTACATCGGAAAACTTGATATGGTTCTCCTCCTGTGTGGTGAGCTTCGCACGGTTCTTGCCGAAGTTCATCATCTTGCCACCGCCGCCCTGTGCTGCTGCGTTGTTGTTCATCACTGCAAAGAATATGAACATGGCTCCGAATACCAAAACATACGGAAGCAGTGTCATAATCCAGCTCTCAGCCGGAACATCCGCAACTGTATAGTCGGTGTACCCTGCTTTTGTCATGGTCTTTTCGATATTGTTTACATCTGATACATAAAGTACCTTTGATGTGCCATCCTTGAACTTCACCTCCAGACTTCCTGTCGGTATCTCCCTGTTTTGCACTACCTTTACGCTCTTCACCTGATTCTTGTCAAGATCCTTCTCGAACTGACTCTGTGTGTAAGAGTTGGATGTAGCCCCGGCGCTCAGCCAGTACCAGATGCAGATTACTGCAAATACAATGATAATGTATACGCCTATTCCGCGCATACCGCTTTTTTGTTTATTCAATTTACTTCTCCTTTTTATTTTATTTCGCCCTCGACGAAGCCGATGTAAGGCAGATTTCTGAATCTCTGATCATAGTCAAGGCCATAGCCTACCACAAACTTATCAGGAATCACAAAGCCCACGTAGTCTACATTTACATCATCAACCACACGGCGCTCAGGCTTGTCCAAAAGTGTACAGATTGTGAGACTCTTCGGGTTTCTTTTGGCAAGGAGCTTTGAAAGCCTGCTAAGAGTATTTCCCGAATCAATAATGTCTTCTATGATGATGACATTCTCTCCCTCGATAGAATGCTCAAGGTCCTTTTTAATCTTGACATCGCCTGATGACTCTGTGCCTGAGCCATAGCTGGATACCGACATGAAATCCATAGTCATAGGCAAATCAATTCTCTTTGCAAGCTCAGTGGTAAAGAATATTGAGCCCTTAAGTATGCAAATGAGATATACTGACTGTCCCCTGTATTTTTCTGTGATTTGCGCTCCAATCTCTGCAATACGCTTATTGAGCTGCTCCTCTGTCAGATAAACCGAAATATCATATTTTTTTGAAAAATCCATTTTGTTTTCCTCCGTAAAATGTGATCTTAAGTACTTTTCCTGTCTGTGGTGTGACAAGTGCGCCACAGCCGGATCTATATCCGATAATGGCATGCACCAGTGATTCATGGGCTATGAGCCACAGCCCCGCTCTCTGCTGTGCAGGAATTTTATCACCTGTAAATACCTGTTTCAGCTTCTTATGATGGCCCTCGTCATCCACAATTATATAGTCACCGGCTTTTCTTGTTCTTATTTCAAAGCCTTTCTTCATCTTATCATAATCAAACCATTTCGTATATGGTTTTTTGGGAATTTCGTCCATTTTACCATTAAAATCTTGTATACAAAGTGTGACATATGAGCCATCTGCCGAAAGCTTTATATTTTTTTGCTCTCCTGTGGCACTCAGTGCCTCAAGCTCTTTTTGCGTAATGTGAATTTCTGCTTTTTCATCGTCACACCTTCCGGCGCAGAGTATCACCTCACCAAATGATTTTTCCGCAATAATTCCATACGGCAGATTGATTTTTCTGCCCGACTGCTGCCCTGCAAGCTTCACAAGTGCACCGATATGCGTGCTCGTGATGTCCTTGAGCCGCCCTGACGCCAGATGTATGCACTCGCGCGCCACTCCGCTTTTTAATGCCGGATGCAGACTCTCAAAACGGCTGATTTCAAGTATCACCCTGCCTTCTTTTTTTGAAATCATGCTGTCACACGCCTCTTTTAGCTGCTGCTCGTAAAAATCATTCATCACCGCAAGCTGTCCTGCGCTCTCATTGATATGCTCAATCGCCCTGTCATTAATCTGCAAAAGCAGTGGAAACACATCATGGCGCAGCTTATTTCTGGAGTAGGCTGTGTCAGTGTTTGTGGCATCGGTGACAAAAGCCTGTCCGTTTTCCTTTAGATATTCCTCTATCTGTGCGCGTGTCGCTGATAAAAGCGGCCTGATATAGGTGACACCATTCTTCACAGAAACCGGATGCATGCCGGATAGACCCTTTGCTCCGCTTCCGCGAAGCATCTGAAAAAGAACTGTCTCTGCGTTGTCCTCCATATGGTGCGCAACTGCAACGACTACCTGCCTCCTGTTATCCTGATTTGTGTCTGATGCATTGGCCGGTTCACAGGGATATCTGCCTGCCTCCTCTTCAAACGCTTCATAGCGCAATATCCTGGCGGCCTCCTCCAGTCCGAGTACATGACTTTTTGCATATTGCGGTACATCCACGGAATGCACATGGCACGGTATGTTAAGCCTCTCGCAGAGATCTGACGCAAACCTCGCATCCTCCCTGCTCTCGGCTCCTCTGATACCATGCTCCACATGCACTGCCTCCAACGCAAAATCAAGCTCATCTGCGCACTGTCTTTTTATCTCATTTAAAAGCAGCAGAAGGCAGACCGAATCCGCACCGCCCGACAGCGCAACAAGCACCGTGCTGTGATTGTTTATCATCTTGTTTTCCAGAATATAATCTTTCGTCCGTCTAATCATTATTTTTCCCAGATTCCTATTGCAACTACAGTCATATCATCCATGGCGTATCCGCCTGTGTCAAGCAGCACCCTGTCCAGAATTTCCTGCGCCATCACGCCTGCATTGTCACTTTTGACGCCTGCGATGATATCCATAAGCTTCCCCTGTCTGTCCTTTACATGCAGATATTCTAGCACACCATCCGTCACCATGACAAGGAAATCGCCACTTTGAAGTGTATTTTTTGAATGTTTGCTCTCCTGCCAGACATCGACCCCCGCCGGGAGTGATTCAATTTCTATAACACTTACTTGTTTCCCTGATTTGATAAATGACGGTGCAGCGCCTGTTTTGGTCAGCTCAAGCTCACCTGTGTACATGTCTATTGTGGCAAAATCAACCGTGGAATAGGACTCCTCGCCCGCCGATATGACCATGGCAGAGTTCATCAGCTTTAGGGCACTTTCCCTGCTAAAACCGGCCTCCAAAAGCTTTTCAAGCAAATCCACCACCAGTGTGCTCTCGGCCTGCGCCTGCTTGCCCGAGCCCATGCCATCGGATACACATACATGATACATGCCATCATCCAGCTGAAACATGCTGCAGCTGTCGCCATTTGCCTGAGAGCCGGTCTTCTTTTTGGTCGCCACCCCCGAAAGTGCATATAACTGATTCTCCTCGTAAAGCACAATAGATGTCCTCTCATCGGATATTATTGAAACTGTCCCATGTGCCTGCCTGAGTTTCACTCCCATGGCGCGTGAAACCGCCTGCACATATTTTGAAATTTCAATCCCACCATCTATCTTGGTGCAGACATCTGCCTTTATACATACCTGCTGCCTTGCGTTCTCATAAATATGGGCATTTTCCACCTGTATACCAGCCTCTTTTGTATATACATAAACTCTTGAAAGGCGCAGCCTTCTTTTTTTATCAATACATTTTTCAGCCCTGCACCAGCTCTCCATGAGCTCTGCCATAGCGTCAAGCTGTGCGGCTATAACGCGTCTGTTTTCCGTGAGACGCCTGTACCAGGCTTCATTTAGCTCAATACGGGCAAATGCCTCTGTGGCGGCTTCCACCATGCGCGTATAGTGCGGGCAGCCATCCACATATCTGTTTTGCACAATTTCCTCTGTTTTCATACGTTTGCGCACTGCATCAGCAAGCATTTTTATACTGTCGGAAATCGAAGCCCCGCTTGTCCAGCACACACTGCAGCCCTCACAGCATGCACAAAGTCTCCCTGTCACCTCAAGCTGTATTTTCTCACTCTCATCAGGGATTTTATCTGCCGTACATTTTACAGCCATGACATTTGCAGTCGAAATAATGCCTGAAAGTCCTGAAACTGCTGTGGCAAATGCCTCCTCCCTGTCGGGCAGAAGTCCTGCTATGACCGGGTTTTCATTGTGCTCAAGAGCTCTTAAATATTCGCATGCTCTGCAAAGCACAAAGGCCATCGAAAACACAACAAGGCTCTCTGCTACCGACAACACTATCTCATCCGTATTCGGCCTTCCCAGAAATGTTACCGACAGATTCATCACCGCCGTGGCACAAGCTGCTACAACGGCTGTTGTCAGACATCCGTTTTTACTGCTTTTTCTCACAAATAGCCTTTCCCCAAAGTAAATCACCGCAATAATAAAGAGATACTTACATATCGACGGTATCGATATAAAGTATCCCATTCCAATAATTAATCCTATGTAAAAAATAATCGTATGCCCACTGCTCAGACAATAAACTCCATACACTGCAGGTATCAGCGGATAACAATCCATCACACACACCAGTGTGGATGCAAATGCCATAAGCCCCCACACGGCCTTTTTTAAATTTGCACTCCTCATCTTTTTGCCTCCATCTTTTTTCAACGATTATATGTGGTCAAAAATGAAGGTTTTGACGAAAAAGCGCAACTATATCTTCAAAAATTATTTGTCCTTTTCCTTGAAGATTATTTCATTGTCATACGCAAGCCCCAGCTTGCTCTTTGCTATATCCTCTATGTACTGGTCACTCTGCATATACTGCTGCATGCTTTCTATCTCATCAGCACGCTCCGATTCTTTAGTGTACTGCTTTTCAAGCTCCGCTTTTTGTGCGGCATATGTAGATTCCTTCTGCTTTAGCTGCACAACCTGGACTACCATAACCACAAGAAATGCTATAACTATGATAGAAACACTTAAAGTTCCGCCCCTTCTCTTTGCACGACGTTTACTCATTATTCCTCCTTAGGTGCTTATCTGAATATCCTGCCAAACATTTTATCTTTTTTTCCGGTCACCTCCGGTACCTTCGAATACGTAATCATGTCTATCTCACCTTCTATATCGGCTTCTCCCTTCTCAAGGTTTAGCCTGTTTACGTGAAGATCCTTGCCCTTTAGGTCAAGCATGCCCAGCTCCGTCTCCAAAAGTATCTCTCCCACATCAAAGGAGAGCACATCCAAAATGCCTGTAAAGCTGCCTGTTCTGCGATTATTCAAGATAAGCTTATGACTCTTTGTGCCTGATATTTCTTCCATTTCCTGTCCCTCACATATTTTTTATATGTCCCAAAAACAGCCTCACATATGGCTGCCATCTGTGGAATCACATATGTAAATATATGCCGGGATTCATGAAAATATAACCTATATATACTCAAAAAGATCTTTTGCTTCTTCCTTCTTTGTTGTGTCAAGGAGATTTAACACCTTAACCTTTACTGTCTTTTGTCCAAACGCTATCTCTATTATGTCTCCGACCTTGACATTTACAGATGCCTTTGCCGGTCTGCCGTTTACTGTGACACGGCCTGCGTCACATGCCTCATTTGCCACTGTACGTCTCTTTATGAGACGTGATACCTTCAAAAATTTGTCTAATCTCATTGTTACCTCTGTGTCTTGTAATAATAAATCAATTCATAACTATTACCCTGATTTCAGTGGATATAGCCAAAAATGGGCGGAGCCTTAAAGGCTTCACCCATTCTTCTACTACGGATAGTCTGACTTATTAGTTAAGAGAATCTTTTAAAGCCTTTCCAGCCTTGAACTTAGGAGCCTTAGATGCTGCAATTGTCATCTCAGCGCCAGTCTGTGGATTTCTTCCTGTTCTTGCTGCTCTCTCAGATACCTCGAAAGTACCGAATCCAACTAACTGGATCTTCTCACCTTTCTTTAACTCCTCAGCAACAACATCTGTGAATGCCTTTAAAGATGCCTCTGCGTCCTTCTTTGATACTCCGGCCTTCTCTGCCATAGCTGCAACTAAATCTGCTTTGTTCATGATAAAATTCCTCCTCTGGATTTTCATAATTTATATAATTCGAGCTATATTCCCAAATTACCTACAAGAATATATATACTTGTTTTTATGGGGTTTGTCAAGGAAAATGCGCTATTTCCTAGGCTTTTATGTACTTTTACCATTCTTAAAACCTTACTTTGAACTTAATAAAGAGGTTAATGTTGAAAGATAATCTGATATATCTTTATTTATCAGACTATTCCCCGAGCTGTCAGATGATTTACTGTCGTTTTCAGTGATGTATGTCTGAACTTTTCTTAACAGACTTTCCACAATAATAATATATCGTATAGTCATTTACTTTTCAATTAAATTCACTATATATATGCATTACTGTTTACACTATGGCATGCAGATACTCCTCGCGCTCCCCGCTTAGCTGTATGAGCTGTGCAAGCTTATCCACATCACGGTCGCATACCCATGACTTGCGCGAGTTGCTATAGTGATTGCAGAGCTTACAAAATTTTTCAGGAAACAAAAGCAGTGCTTGAAGCAGTCTCATTGATGTATCATCAAGACTTCTTACGCTGCAATAGCTGTCAAGAATTGTATCTGCAACCGCTGTATCCCAGTGATTTTTTTCGAGCATCTTGCGCATGTACTCCGCAAGATCAGTTTCCGGATATCCCGGATGCATGGTCTCGAAATTGACAGGGAGCCATCTTCCGGACTGTGTATACACGACATTGTGCTGGTTGAAGGCTCCGTGACAGTATGTCGGAACCAACGTTTTACTATTTTCCAGCTCACACAATATTTCCGCCGATTTCTTCCCCTGCTCTAAGAATCTCTCATAGCATTCATAAAACAGATGCTCAAAAGCATTTGTCTTGCTGCGACGCAGTATGTAGTTTTTAAGCTTTACTATCTGCGCACATTTTCGCTGAGCTTTTCCATGCAGGCTTTCTACCTCAATATCCGAAGGCAGAGGATACTTTTCCAATATATTGTGCAGCTGCGCTAATGCCCTGCTGCCGCCACGCATATCATCTATGCTGTCCGTGCTGCACTCTCTGCCTGCTCTGTAATCCTTCAATATGTATGCGTCCTCACAGTTGTCTAGCGATATGATACACTGCTCCTTTGTCTGTGATATCTGCTCCACATCCATACCGTTTCTCTGGATAAATGCCAGCGTATCCCGCAGGGCGCATGCCCTTTGCTCATGCCCTCTGTACGGCACGAGCAGCTTCTGCCCGATGCCTGTATCACATATATATGCTCCTCTGCCCTTTATTATCCTGCTTACTGTAAGCTCATATTTTTCCAAAGCCACTTCCGGCTGATTATACAAAAAAATCCCCCCTCATATGATTAATGCATCATAACTATTCAGATGCTTTTTAATCATATGAGAGAGGTTATTATTTTATTCGCAAGCTCTTTAAGTTTTTGTGCTTCATTGAGCGATGGGTCATCAAGCACCTGCTCATAAAGCCTGTCCAGGATATCGCCAAGCTTCGGTCCCGGCTCTACTCCCATTTTAATCAGGTCGCTGCCATTTATTTTCATTTCCTTTTTTGATACACACTGGTGGTCTGCGAGGATTTTCCTGTATACACGCTCATATTCTGCGATGTATTCCAGCTTTTCTTCGCGCCTATACATGCTCTGTCCGAGTGTATCGGCTCTTTTCACCTCAAATAACAGCGGAAAAAGCTCTGTTCCTATGCGGCTCATGGCTCGCCTTACATTGCGCTCTGTGATGGCCGGACGGTCATCATGCTCTTTTACGAGCTTAAAACAACAGTCTGTAGTCCTGTTATCAAACTTAAGGCGCCTGAGTATCTTTCTTGTCATATCAGCTCCCACAACCGGATGCTTCTTGAAATGATTCTGGCCTTCCTCATCTGTCGTAATGCACACAGGCTTTGCCACATCATGAAGCAGCATAGTAAGCCTTAGGATTTTGTCCGCTCGCACATGCTCCAAGGTATGAAGCGTATGCTCGCCGACACTGTACATATGGTGCTTATTGTGCTGAGGTGTCTGCATCATCACATCAAACTCCGGCATGAATACCGCTGTGAGCCCAAGCTCATACAAATCTCTCATCATCTGCGGATGGTCTGATATCAGAAGCTTCACAAGCTCCACCTGGATTCGCTCTGCGCTGACCTTTGACAAGGCAGGGGCAAGCTCTTTTATGGCTGCTTTAGTCTGTGCCTCTATATCAAAGCCAAGCTGGGCTGCAAATCGCACCGCACGAAACATCCTGAGTGCATCCTCACTGAACCTGTCGTGCGCACAGCCCACACATCTGATCACATGTGCTTTTAAATCTCCTATGCCGTCAAATTCATCGACAAGCCCCATCCTATGATTATACGCCATAGCATTGATTGTGAAGTCGCGCCTCTCTAAGTCAAGCTTCAGATTGGAGGTAAATGTGACCTCCTTTGGATGGCGTGCATCCTCGTACTCTCCGTCTATCCTGTAGGTGGTGACCTCATAGCCCACATGCTCCAGCATGACCGTGACTGTGCCATGCTGGATACCTGTGTCTATCGTATGGTCAAATATCGCTTTGACCTGCGCAGGCTTTGCAGATGTGGTGATATCCCAGTCCTGCGGTGTCCTGCCAAGGAGACTGTCACGCACGCATCCACCTACCGCATATGCCTCAAAGCCATGCTCGTAGAGCGTGTCTATTATGAAGTTGACATTCTGCGGTAAATCTATGCGCATCGTTGGATTCTCCTTTTTTTATTCTAAATGACGCTCGCCGAATGGGCACATTGCCACAGCATACAACTGTGACACATGCTCTCATAACTCCTTAGTCTGGTGAGAGTAAATACCTCCTGCGGCAGAGCTTATTAGGCGTAAATTTAGTATGCCTTACCCCAGTATACGAGCTTATGCGCCGGCTTTCCACAGCATACGCATACGTCGGAAATCTGTTCCTGGTCACCAAATGGCATACAACGGCTTGTAACTGTTGTGTCCTCTTTGATTTTGTTCTCGCAGGCCTCATCTCCACACCACATAGCACGGATAAAGCCCGGCTTTGTCTCTGCGATTGCCTTGAACTCATTGTAGTCGTGTGCATCGTTTATATGGCTTGCAAGGAATGCCTTTGCCTTCTCGAGCATGTCATTCTGCATTGTCTCAAGTACCTCTGCGAGCTTCTCATTTACCTCATCGAGTGAGACAACGATTTTCTCTCTTGTGTCTCGGCGGACGATAACGCACTTGTTTTTCTCGATATCCTTTGGTCCAATCTCGATACGTGTTGAGATTCCCTGAACCTCCTGTGCTGCGAACTTCCAGCCAGGTGTCTTGTCGGTTGCATCGATTTTCACGCGGAAATCCTTTGAGAGCTTGTCCTTGAGGTCGTATGCCTTGTCAAGGACGCCGTCCTTCTGCTGCTGGATTGGAATGACCATAACCTGTGTTGGTGCAATCTTTGGTGGAAGCACGAGTCCTGAGTCATCTCCGTGAACCATGATGATAGCTCCGATAAGACGTGTTGAAACGCCCCATGATGTCTCATGACAATACTGTAATTTATTGTCCTTGTCTGTGTACTGGATGCCGAAGGCCTTAGGGAAGCCGTCACCAAAGTTGTGTGAAGTTCCTGACTGGAGTGCTTTTCCGTCATGCATGAGAGCCTCTATTGTATATGTAGCCTCTGCTCCGGCGAACTTCTCCTTGTCTGTCTTTCTTCCCTTTACCATAGGGATTGCAAGGTATTTCTCACAGAAATCCGCATAGAGGTTTAACATCTGTACTGTACGTGCCTCTGCCTCCTCGGCTGTTGCATGAACAGTATGTCCCTCCTGCCATAAGAACTCTGATGAACGGAGGAATGGACGTGTTGTCTTCTCCCAGCGCACTACTGAGCACCACTGGTTATATACCTTTGGAAGGTCTCTGTGTGACTGTACTGTTTTGCTGAAAAGCTCGCAGAAAAGTGTCTCTGATGTAGGTCTTACTGCAAGTCTCTCCTGAAGTGTCTCAAGTCCGCCCTGTGTGACCCATGCAACCTCAGGTGCAAAGCCCTCTACGTGATCCTTTTCCTTCTGAAGCAGGCTCTCCGGAATGAACATTGGCATGTATACATTCTCTACACCTGTCTCTTTAAACATTGCATCGAGATTTTTCTGTATATTCTCCCAGATGGCATAACCATTGGGCTTAAAGATCATACATCCCTTTACAGATGAATAATCCATCAACTCTGCTTTCTTCACAACGTCTGTATACCATTGTGTGAAATCTTCCTCCATGGAAGTGATGGCCTCTACTAATTTTTTCTCCTTAGCCATTGCTTTTCTCCTTTTTTATTGAAATATTCTATGATATACAGGGCTTTTATGTCTCACCCATGCCCTGCACCACGCATAATTTTACTAACATATATTATTCCATAAGCGAGCTGATGTCAATAAGCCTAAAAACTTGTTGTGCGGTATTTTTCATGTTTTTTTGAGCATTTTTGATATCCATAGCCTCGTTAAGCGTTGTTGCCCCTCTTACAATAGGGAAAAACGCATCTATGCCTTCTTTATTACATGCCACTGCATCGTCAGTGACACTCCCTGCAAGTGCGATTACTTTACAGCCGTTTTTTCTGCCTGCTTTTGCCACTCCTACAGGCACCTTTCCCATGGCGCTCTGTCCATCAAGCCTGCCCTCTCCGGTCACTACGATATCGGCATTTTTCAGTTCCTTGTCAAGCTGTATTGCGTTTAGCACTATATCTATGCCGGATTTAAGCTCCACGTTCTCAAGTCCAAAAAGAAACGCAAAGCCAAGACCTCCTGCAGCGCCTGCTCCCGGTGTCTCGCTGAAGCTTTTTCCCGCATACTCCTCAACACAGTCTGCATACTGTCTCATCATTTTATCCATCTGTGCCTTTTCATGCTCCTGTACGCCCTTTTGCTTTCCAAAAATGTATACGCAGCCCTGCTCTGTGCACAGTGGATTAGTAACATCACATGCTATTTTGAAATGACACTGCTTCAATTCTGAAGGAACCTTATCAGCCTTTATCTTTTTTACCCTTGCAAGCGAGCCAAATACCGGAGGAAGAATATTGTCATCATCATCATAAAACTCATAGCCGAGCGCCGACAGCATTCCTATACCGCCCTCAGTGGTTGCGCTTCCGCCTATTCCGATTATGAAATTCCGACAACCCTTGTGCACGGCATCCAATATCATCTCTCCCACACCCAATGAGGTCGCTTTCCATGGATCAGGTTTACCTTCAACAAGTGTGATTCCTGATGCTTCTGCCATTTCCATAACAGCCGTATCATCCTCAAGTACTCCATATGTTGCGTGCACCTTTTGTCCCATCGGTCCTGTTACATCAACATGTTCATATGTGCCATTCATGCCCTCTACCAAAGCGGTTACAGTTCCCTCGCCACCATCTGCAAGTGGTCTGACCACCACATCTGCTTTCGGCATTGCCGCCAATATACCTTCTTTACAGGCCATCCCGGCCTGCATGCTTGTCATGCTTCCTTTAAATGAATCAATTGCTACTACAACCTTCATTTTACCATTCCTCTATTTTTGTTTATATGTGGTTCAGTAAGGTATACATCGAATTGCATACATCGATAACACCTTTTTCCTCTAATTGTATTATTTTATCATAATTTTAAAGTCAGGTGTAGTTTCCAAAAACAATTTGAAAGTGCATTTTCATGAAATTTATGCTAGAATAACATGTTGTTATATTATGCTAAGGAGAATTTAGAATGAAAAACTATAAACGAGGACTGACAGCAGGAATCCCGATTGCGCTGGGATATCTGTCAGTTTCATTTACTTTTGGAATTATGGCGGTGTCATATGGACTATCCTGGTGGCAGGCTGTGCTCATTTCGATGACCACTGTCACATCTGCCGGACAGTTTGCAGGCATCGGAATTATGATGCATCCGGGACAGTATTTCCAGATGCTTATTTCACAGATTACTATTAATATAAGATATTCCTTTATGTCGATTTCGGTTGGACAGAAGGCGGATTCCAGATTTAGCGGAATTTCCAGATGGATACTCGGCTTTATGATGACTGATGAAATTTTTGCCGTGGCAAGCCAGGAGGATTCTGTGAGCAGAAGCTTTTTTGCAGGACTTTCAACTCTTCCATACATAGGCTGGGCTGTCGGTACGCTGATAGGTGCTATACTGGGAAGCATTCTGCCGGATAGGCTTATGAGTGCGCTGAGTCTTGCTATTTATGGCATGTTCGTGGCTATCGTGGTTCCTGAGATGAAGAAATCGCGTGCAGTCGTGTTTGTTGTGCTGCTTGCACTCGTGCTTAGCTGCATGTTTTACTACGTACCGTTTTTGTCAAGGATTTCAAGCGGTATCACCATCACTGTTGTAGCCATTGTGGCTGCAGTTATCGGTTCGCTGCTGTTTCCGGTTGCAGATGATACTGATAAGGAATGATTTATTAAATATTTGATAATAAGCGTATAAGGAGATTTTACATAATGAAAAACAGTGTATTTTTTATATATTTACTCATACTCGCGGGCTCCACATATCTGATCCGCGTTATTCCTTTTATCGCAATAAAAGAAAAGATCAACAACAGCTTCGTGCGATCTTTTCTATACTATATTCCGTATGCAGTTTTAACCGCCATGACTATTCCGGCAGTGTTTTATGCTACTAACTGGTGGGTTGGTGCAGCAGCAGGACTTATCGCGGCAGTGATATTTGCATTAAAGGGCAAGGGGCTTACAACCGTCGCCGTGGCTTCCTGTGTGGCGGTATTTATTGTAGAGCTGTTTCACTAATTATTTATTTTCCCACTTGATAAGCCATAACTAAAGTGATAAAATTTCGAACTGCGCGTTTATATTTTTTTAATAAATATTTTACAATTACCGAAAGGATAAATCAGCTCAGAAGTGAAAATGCAAATACCACGATGCCAAGTATTACAAGCACAATACCTGTGGCACGGTTTAAGGTTTTTGCGGATGCCTTGTTTGCAAAGACCGCTGCAATTCTCGCCCAAAGGAGTGTAAATGCAATACATAAAATCAGCACAAACCCGTCCGGTTTTCCACCGATGGCAAAGTGCGAGGCAGCTCCTGTAAAGGCTGTAAATGCCATGATAAATACGCTCGTTCCAACTGCAGTCTTAAGCTCATAGCCAAGCACTGATGTGAGGATGAGGAGCATCATCATACCGCCTCCCGCACCTATGAAGCCACAGATAAATCCGATAAGCACACCGCAGATGATTGACTGGATAGCTCTCTTTTTAGCTGAAACTCCCTGCATGGCCTCCTTTGTTGTCATGACAGGACGGACTATAAACTTGATTCCGAGTAAAAATGTCATAAATACCGAAAAGCTGCCCATTGTTGCTGACGGCACAAGGCTTGATACATAGCTTCCGACAACCGTGAAGCATAAAACCATTACCATCATTATGAGCCCGTTTTTTACATCAAGGTTCTTGTTCTTTCCATATGTATAGGCTGACACTGCGCTGGCAAGTACATCAGACGACAGGGCTATTCCCACTGCCATATAAGGGTCCATTCCCAAAAATGTAATGAGCATAGGGCTTATTACTGCTGCTGCGCTTAGTCCAGCAAAGCCGGTTCCAAGGCCTGCGCCCATACCGGCAAAAAATGTTACTATTATAGTTATTAATGTGCTCATTTGTGTGATTTCCTCCTGATTATTTCATCCATATTATTCTCAAGCTGTTCCATAACAATCGTCAGTTGCCTTTTCTGCTCCTCATCTATCCCTGCAAACAGATCTGCTGTAAACTGCTGCTGTATACGCCTTCCTCTTTCAATGACAGTCCCAGCCTTTTTTGTACAGACAAGCTCCGTCTTCCTCCTATCATTTTCCACAGGTTTTCTCTCCAAATAGCCTTCATTCACAAGCTTATCAACATTTACAGACACAAGATTTGCCTTGATTTTTCTTATTTCAACTATATCCCTTGCCGTCTTATATTCCGGATTGTTCGCCAGAAACATGAGTATATCAAAGGCTGTCTGTGGAAGCTTTAGCTCATGACACAGTGGTCTGCACTCATCACTGTAGGTTCGCGAAATTTTCTCTGCAAACTCAAAGTTAAATTTCATATGTGATATTCCTTCTTTCCTTTTCCTATTTTGCTGCTTTGTTATACATTTTTGAATTATTCATTTTTGAACTAATTATATATCTCTCTGTCATTTTGTCAAGCGGTTATTGTAATTTATACCCTGCAATGCTATACTTTTTGAGGCATTTTTTCATTAACTATTATGATATGATTTAACAGTTATATAATACCTTGAAAGTATCCTGCAGTCATGGTATTATATGTAATTGGCGCTTTGTTGCACATTTTAAACACCGGCTAATCTACCGGTGATTTTAATTTTAATAACTAAAGCTTCCTACATATATAATGCCGGAAGTTTAAATTACAATCATTTACAATAGGAGGAATTATGAGTCAGGAAACAAATTCAGCCCCTGTAACAGAGAACAAGATGGGAACCATGCCTATAGGCAGACTTGTCTTTAACATGTCTTTGCCTATGATGATTTCCATGCTCGTACAGGCTCTATACAACATCGTGGACAGTATTTTCGTTGCAAAGCTGTCCGAAAACGCACTCACGGCAGTTTCACTTGCCTTCCCTTTGCAGACACTCATCATCGCTGTCGCAACCGGTACAGGTGTAGGTGTAAACGCGTTGCTGTCAAAGTCACTCGGCGCCCATAAATACGACGAGGCCAACAAAATCGGCATCAACGGTGCCGTACTATATGCATTCAGCTACGTAATATTTCTGATTCTCGGACTTACAATCGTAAAGCCTTTTTACATGAGTCAGATTGGAAATGCTGATGTCGAAATCATGGATATGGGTGTGAGCTACCTGAGTACTGTTATGATTTTTTCATTTGGTATTTTTGCGGAAATCTTTTTTGAGAGGGTGCTTACATCGACAGGAAGAACTATTTTCAGCATGACCTCACAGCTTTGCGGTGCCATCACAAATATCATTCTGGATCCTATCATGATCTTTGGACTGCTTGGCTTCCCTAAGCTCGGTGCTACCGGTGCAGCCGTGGCAACCGTTGTGGGACAGTGCGTAGCCGCCGTTGTTGCCTTTGCCTGCAACCACAAATTCAATCATGAAATCAGCCTGAGCTTCAAGGGCTACAGCCCGGATTTCAAAATCATGGGAACCATTTATGCTATCGGTATTCCGTCGATCATCATGCAGTCTATAGGCTCTATAATGACATATGCCATGAACAGAATACTTATCGGCTTTTCATCGACTGCCGCTGCTGTTTTCGGTGTTTATTTCAAGCTGCAGAGCTTCTTCTTTATGCCTGTATTCGGACTGAACAACGGAATCACACCTATCATCGCCTTCAACTACGGTGCACAGAACAGAAAGCGTATGGTTAAGACAATAAAGGCCAGCCTGATAACCGCATTCTGTCTGCTCTTCGTTGGCTTTGCCTGCTTTGAGTTCATACCAAAGGTGCTTCTTGGAATGTTCAGCGCCTCTGACGATATGCTCAAAATCGGTGTTCCGGCACTCAGAATAATCGGAGTGCATTTCCTAATCGCATGGTTTTGTATTATCGTCGGCACAGTATTTCAGGCTTTGGGAAAGGCTGTCTTTTCCATGATTGTATCAATCATGCGTCAGCTTGTGGTTTTAATTCCGGCAGCATACATCCTTTCAAAGCTTGGTGGACTTCACGCTGTATGGTGGGCTTTCCCGATAGCAGAGGTGATATCATTTACTGTTTCGACATTATTCTTAATCAGGATTAACAGAACTATCATCTCAAAGATTCCTGATGGAAGCGATGTGCTGTAAGAAAAATTTACTTGCGTATTTTCTTCCTCTATACGTATTTTATGGAAAAAGTGCAATCTGCAGATACAAACCTCTTTTAAAAAATGCGATTTTGTAGTAAAATTGCCAAAAAGAAAATGCGATTTTGTTATTTTATTAGGAGATTGCAGTGATATGGAGGACTAAGACATGAAATTTATATCGTGGAATGTAAATGGACTGCGCGCATGCGTCCAGAAAGGTTTCCTTGATTTTTTTAACAGTATAGATGCGGATTTCTTTTGTATTCAGGAGTCCAAGCTACAGGCGGGACAGATTGATCTTGACCTGCCTGGCTATCACCAGTACTGGAATTACGCCGAGAAAAAAGGCTATTCCGGCACAGCCATTTTTGCCAAAAATGAGCCATTATCTGTGTCTTACGGCATAGGCATTGAGGAGCATGATAAGGAAGGACGTGTCATCACACTCGAATATGACAATTTCTATCTCGTAACCTGCTATACTCCAAACTCACAGAATGAACTGAAAAGGCTGCCGTACCGTATGCAGTGGGAAGATAATTTCCGTGAATACCTTAAAACTCTTGATACCAAAAAGCCTGTCGTACTGTGCGGTGATCTGAATGTCGCACACAATGAAATCGACCTGAAAAATCCAAAAACAAACCGCAAGAATGCAGGTTTTTCAGATGAGGAACGTGCTAAAATGACGGAGCTTTTATGTTCCGGCTTTACCGATACCTTCAGATATTTTTATCCGGATGCCGAGGGTATATATTCCTGGTGGTCATACCGTTTTAAGGCTCGCGAGAAGAACGCAGGCTGGCGTATAGACTACTTTATCACATCAAAGCGCATCAATGATAAGCTGCAAAAGGCAGCAATCCATACCGATGTGCTCGGTTCAGACCACTGCCCTGTAGAGGTTGATATTGAATTTTAAATTTAAGGTTATGTATTTTTACAATCCCTTATGCAACACCCTCTTCTCGAGCGTCTCCCCATCCAAGGTATACTCAACAGCATTATACGCACCGTTTCTGTATGCAAACGTCTCATTGTCATCCTGATAATGCACAAAGCTGCCCTTGCCCGGATATGTCAGTATGCTGATCTTATCCTCTGTAATGTCCTCTGTAGAGCGGATTTCTCCGTCTGCTACAGGGATAATGGCTCCTGCTTTTATGAATACAGGTACTTTATCAAGTGGTGCATTTGCTAAAATATATCTGCCGCCACTGTATTTTTCGCCTGTGTAGTAATCATACCAGTCGCCATCCGGCAGGTAAACCTCTCTTGCCTCCTTGCCCGGTGCGATCACAGGTGCAACCAGTACAAAGCTTCCGAGCATATATTCATCGGAAATATTTCTCACATGCTTATCTGCAGGATACTCGTATACGAGCGGGCGCACGATAGGTGCTCCTGTCTTTTCACACTCATGTGCCAGATCATAGATATATGGGATAAATCTGTATCTGAGCTTTACTGTCTTTCTGACTGCATCTATCGTAGTCTCGTCAAACTGCCAAGGCTCCTGTCTGCGTGTTCCCATCGCTGAATGATTTCTGAAAAACGGCACAAATACTGCTGCCTCATAAAATCTGACAAGAAGCTCCGGTGTAGTATCACTTCCGAAACCGCCTATATCGCTGCCGCACATGGCAAGTCCGCTGACTGACAGATTGCACACCTGCTCAAGCGAAAGTGCTATATGCGCCCAGATGCTGTGATTGTCTCCGGTCCAGCCACCGCAGTATTTCTGGCTTCCGGCATATGCAGCCCTGGTAAGTACAAACGGACGTTTTCCACCATCATTTTTCGCAAGTCCCTCATATGTGGCTTTTGCCATAAAATGTCCGTAAATATTGTGAACCTTTTCATGTGCTCCATACTCAAACTGCACATCATCCGGCAGTGGTCCGTTGAAGCTTGCAGGCTCATTCATATCATTCCATATGCCACTGATACCGTGCTCGAGAAGTATCTTTGTCTTGTCTCCCCACCAGCTTCTGACGCTTTGCTTTGTGAAGTCCGGAAATACCGATGTTCCCGGCCAGACAGCATTTTCATATACACTGCCATCTGTATCATGTGCAAATGCATCCATCTCCATGCCCTCTTTGTACATGAAATAGTCCTCATCCTTTTTCACACCCGGGTCAATGATGGATATGAGCTTCACACCCCTGTCAGCAAGCTTCTCTGAAAGACCCTTTACATCCGGGAATTTCTTGTCATCAAAGGTGAATACCCTGTAGCCGTTCATGTAATCGATATCCATATGTATCACATCGCATGGGATATCAAGCTCGCGGAATTTGTCAGCTATATCAAGCACCTCATCCTGTGTGTAATAGCCCCAGCGGCTCTGATGGCTGCCATATATCCATCTCTGATAAAGCGGTGTGGTGCCTGTCAGTGATGTATAAAGTCCTACCACCTCTGCCATATCATTTCCCGGCATAAAATAGTAGTCCAGCTCGCCCTTCTCATGCTCGACGAAATAGTAATCTGTGTTTTCATAACCGAAATCAAAGGTTGTCTTGTAGGTATTATCCGCAAAAATTCCATAGCAATATTCATCGCCCAACACGATAAAAAATGGTATGGATTTGTACAGCGATTTGAAGCTGTCCACATGTGGCGCAGGATCATCCGTGTTCCAGTTTACATATGAATATCCACGCTTGTTGAGGCATCCCGGCTTATCTCCCAGGCCGTAAATAGCATCATCCTTTCCAAGCTTTTTGATGATGGTAACAGAGTCAGTTTTTTCTTCATCTTTTCCGACAGTATGTCCCTCAAGCTCTGCGATGGCAAGATCCTCGTACGGATTCTTCTCACTCTTTTTGCGTGCTTTTTCATAATCTGAAAGCACAAGCTTCCCTTTGTAATAAATATCAAGCTTCTCGTTATCCTTCACATATACAGTAATATCCCTTGCGCGGATGACTGCTTTAACTGCTGCATCGCTTACACCGGCTTCTGCTGCGGTTCCCTTGGCATCAGACGTATCCTTGCTTGTTACGTCCGGTGTGGCAGCCTTCGGAATAAAGCTCTCCTCGATTGCAACACTTTCGATGCCGGTTTTTTGTGCAACATGCACTATGTTGTTTTCAAATATGGTAACAAACAGACTGCCGTTCTCGTAGATCAGCTCTGCTGTGTTGTCCTGTATTTTACAGTTCTTATATAAATTTCCCATTGCATAATCCTCCCTTGAATTATATAGTTTCTCCTGATGTTTCTTATAAAAATACTTCCGTTTACTATAATAGTATCATCCATTTTTAATTTTTACAACAAAGAAAGTCACCGGTCACACCTAGTATGACCGGTGACTGCCTCAGGCTGTAAGTATCTCTGTCAATACACCATACAGCTCTGTATCAAGCTCCTTTGCCTTGAGCTCTGATAAAATCACTGTTGTTTTCTTTCCCGATGTAATAAGACCGTAGATTTCATCCTTTAGCACAAAGCCTATCTCTGCCTGATTCAGGAAATCAAAGCATCTTTTTTCGAGTTGATTATCAAGCGCTACTGTGTCTTTCGATATTGCAACGCTTATTTTGCTCGCTGTCGATGCATTTACAGTAACGATGAGCTTTCTGTTTTCTTCATCATATTTATTCTTTGCCAATACCTCTTTACCATCCACAGATACCTTTACCTTATCGGCTGCTGCCTCGGTTCTTCTTTCAAAGACAAGCTTATAGGTTCTGTTGTCAGGTATTAATGATGTATCTCCATCTGCCGGAGAAATGACAAACATATCTTTATCCGCAGAATATTTCATAGCTGTGGTCACACATCTGCCATCCACATATCCGCAGGATTCATTGTCATCCTCGTATAGCTCAAACTCACCATCAGCCTCCGGGAATACCCTGACACATAATACATCAGGATTTTTGATAACAGATCTTGCATCAAGCTCATCAGCATCTGCACACACAAGTATGCCTCCAGCCTTCGCAAACACAGGTATGCTGCTCAAATCCCTGTAAACCTCCAGCATTCTTCCACCATCATAGCGCATGCCTGTATAGATATCATACCAGATGCCCTCCGGGAACCATACTTTGGTTTTTGCCACATTAAGTCCCTTAATACGTGGAGTTGTAACAGGTGCTGCCATAAGCTGGCTGCCAAAGAAATACTGATTCTTTACCTCATAAGCCTCTGCATTTTCAGGATACTCATAATACATAGGCTCAATCAGCGGCATATTCTCGGCATAGCTGCGATAGTTCATGGTATACAGATACGGAATCATACAATGCCTCTGTCTGAGCGCCGCCTCCATCGCTTCCTCAGTCTCTTTTTTAAATCGCCACGGCTCCTTGCCGTTAAATTCGCTGCATGAGCTGTGCAGACGCATTATCGGAGAGAATATACCATATTGTGTCCATCTGGCTGTCAGCTCATCATCCTTGTAGCCAAGCATATGTCCGCCAATATCATGGCTCCACCATCCATATCCGATGTTTGTCGCTGTCGTTGTAAAATACGGTTGAAAATCAAGCGACTCCCATGTAATATGTGTATCTCCCGAAAATCCAATCGGATATCTATGACTTCCCGGACCTGCATAGCGCGAAAATGTCATTGGACGCCTGCCGTCTCTTTTATTATCGAGATAATGAAAATGATTAAAAATCCATAGCGGATCCAATCCTTCAACCTTGCAGTTGCTGCCCTGCTGCCAGTCAATCCACCAGAAATCCACACCTTCAGCCTCTCTCGGATGGTGAAGATACTTAAAATATGCCTCCATAAACTTTTGGCTTGCCGGATCACATACAACCGGGTCCTCATTTTCATAGTCCACGCCCATTTCCTTTGCCATATCAACATACATTTCTTCACAGCCCTGCACACCATCCGCAGGGTGTACGTTCAGGGTAGTATGCATTCCTCTGTCATGGAGCTTTCCAAGAAAGCGCTTCGGATCCGGGAAAAGCTTTTTGTTCCAGGTATATCCTGTCCATCCGCTTCCGTATTTAGGGTCCACATCAACCTGATGCCAGTCCATATCTATTACAGCTACTGTGAATGGGATATTCTTTTCATCGAATTTGTCCATCAGCTCCATATAGCTTTCTTCTGAGTATTTATAATATCTGCTCCACCAGTTTCCCAGTGCATATCGCGGAAGCATCGGAGTCTTGCCGCAAAGCCTGTAAAAATCATTGAGCGCCTGTTTATAATCATGTCCGTATCCAAAGAAATACAAATCAGACACACCTTTTTTTCTTGGCTCAATCCATCCATCGTCAAGTAAAATCTGTGATTTACTGTCATCAAGAATTGAATATCCAAAGCGTGAAACGACACCGTGTCCGAGCTCAACCTCTCCGTTTACGTCATCAAGTGTACGCGCTGTACCCTGCAAATCATGCACCTTCTCGCCATAATGCCAGATGCTGTGATATGCGCTCAGGTTTCCCTTAATCTGTATACTCAGTCCGTGTGATGAGAACTCCTTCTCATTATATATCAGGTGCAGCATTGATGTATGAACCTCAATTCCATCAGCGTTACGCACCACATGATAGCCGGTCTTTGGAAAATCCCTGAACAATACTGTCTGTGTTGCCCTATCCTCGAATACGCCATCTTCACTGTATTCCAGACGGACAAGCGCCTCTGTCAGGAATGTAATCCTGTATTTTTCACCTATTATCATATTGTCCGATAATGCCACCGGACTTGTCTTTACTCTGTATATTTCCTGCATGAAATACCCCCTCTCATATAAATTACGTTATCCCTTGACAGCCGATGCCGCAATTCAATATCCTCTTTTTGTTCAAATCAGTTTAGCGCTAAATCCGATCTACTCCCTGTGCACACGCTTGTTTTCATACATTTTCCATTATCTTGTCAAATCCTTTACCCACTTGTATTTTTTAAAATGTATGAGTGTCCACGGTATCTTTCCAACCTCATCCACACAGGTGCACGCATATACCACAACCACCGGCCAGTTCAAAAAATATGTGCCTGCAACTGCAAGCGGTATTGCTATGCCCCACATCGTAACAGCAAGAGAGTACATATCAAACATCGTATCTCCTCCCGAACCAAAGACACCGTTTATGATGATTTCATTTACCGATCGTCCAATCATGTAGAAGGCAAGTACACCGAATAACTGCTTCAGATACTCTGCAGCCTGCGGTGTGAGCTTTACAAAATGTAAAATCACCGGTGCTGAAACCGCCATAAGCACTGTCATAACAGCTCCACACAAAAATGACAGCTTTGCCATTCTGATGCCATATGCTTTTCCACGCTTTAAATTCCCTGCACCAAGCTCATTTCCTATCATAATGCCTGCTGCACTTGATATACCTGCACTGAGACAGCAAATGATATCACGCACAACCGCTGCGACGGAGTTGGCCGCTGCTGCGTCTGTTCCCATGTGTCCCATAAATGTAGAGTACGATGTAAAGCCTATTCCCCATACAAGGCTTGCTCCGAGAATCGGTCCGGAGCACTTCATAAAATCTGCTGACAGCTCCTTGTTCCTTGCAAAAAGCTCTCTAATTTTAAGCCTGATATATCCCGGTCTGTACGAAAATGTGATTGAAAGCATAAGCTCCACTACTCTTGATATGAGTGTGGCAAGTGCCGCTCCCCTCACATTCATGCTCTCGATGCCAAATGCACCATAGATAAATATGGCATTGAGTATTATGTTTATAAGCACTGTAATTGAGCTGACTGCCGCCGCAGTACCCGCGTGCTCTGATATCTTCATCATGACTATATAACACTGCGAAAAACCTGTTAATAAATATGAAAAAGAAGCTATTTTCAGATAGCTTACACCATAATCTATAAGCACCGGCTCGTTTGTGAAAATAAGCATCAGATATCGTGGAAAAAATGCACATGCCACGAAAAACAGCACCGATACTATGCCACATATCCTGATTGCAAGAGCGAATATGTCATCGAGCGCCTTTATGTCCTGCTTGCCCCAATACTGTGCTCCGAGTATTGCAAGCCCTGCTGTAGCTGCTGATAGAAACATGTTCTGGATGAACTGTATCTGTGTGGCAAGCGAAACTGCTGACATATAGTTCTGGTCCAGTCCTCCGAGCATGAAAGCATCAGCCACCGCCACCAGCGCCAGCATCAGATTCTGCACCATTATAGGAACCATGAGTGTCCACAGCTTTTTGTAAAAATGTGTATCAAATTCTATTGTTTTCATAAGTAAATTTTACCTCTATATATAAATCTCTAAAGGTTTGCAAGTATCCGTGTCCATGCTTCGCATAACCTTTCAAATGACCATGCCGCATTTGCAGGGCTTGTGGACGGCAATGTAACTGCCTCCATTCCTGTCAGCGGAAGCTGATATTTCTTATAAAGCGCCCCTGCTTTATTTCCGTTTGCATATATCTGTTTTATATCGGATGTTTCAAGGATTTTCCTTATATCCGTTGGTGTTACATTTCTGATGCTGCTGTCGCTCGAACCCCTGATGTCACAGCTTTGTATCACATCCCATATAGCTATGTGGTTTTTAAACAGCATATATTTCTTCTCATCTATCGTCTCCGGCACCGGTTCATCCAACAGATACGCAAGCAGCTTCCAGAAACGGTTCTGCTTGTGTCCGTAATAGAAATTGTTTTCCCTGGATTTTACGGATGGAAGCGTTCCGAGGATGAGGATTCGGCTGTTTTCGTCATAGACAGGTTTAAAGGAGTGGGTTATGTGCTCGTATTCCATTAGCCTTTATCACCTCTTATCATCTTTTAAATGCTCTCCTGATTTTGTATAGTAATCATTATACCTTATAGCTGATACTTTTACGAGTCAATTAAATGATTTTTCTCATAAAAAAACTCACAATTGTTTTTTCGATTGTGAGTTTGCACATCTGCTAGACACATTATGTATGAGTAATCTGATTTCATCAGCTCAGCTCAATCTCATACGCTCCGGCTTCAAAATCCACCGTTAGAAGCGCATATGCTTCACCGTTATCATAGCGGATTGAAAGCTTTGGTCCTTCTCCTGCTACTGTGATGACAGCTCCCTTCTCAAATGCCTTATGGGTGTTTCTCATGCGAAGCAGCTCAAGCTGCTTTGCAACAACATCCTTTTTTAGCGCCTCCTCAATATCGGAAGCACTGAGGTTTGTCCTGTTGATTTCCTTATGTCCTGATTCCCCTGCACGTCTTACCGCCTCATGGTCATTTTTGCCTGCAAAGAGGTCCAGATACCATACCTGCGGCTTGCCCGGCATGAACATCTGAATAGCACGGGCCAGAAGCATTTTGCTGTCAGACTCACCAAGAGCACTGTAATATGTGGCATTGACCTGATAATATATATTCTTCTGTCCATGAAGATTTTTGACCATGCCGCCACGAGATACAATCAAATCTATAAGCGAGCGAATATCGTCCTCCGGAAGCAGACCCTTTAAATCCAGAAGAGGTATGCCGTCATGGCAGCCAAGCATATTGACAGTGGAGATTTTATCATCCACAACCTCACGCGCCCATTTGGCAAGGTAATCTGCTCTCCTGTTCTCAATCGCGTCAATTACCAATCCCGGTAAAAAGAAATCATATGTGGCATAGCCCTTATCTGCAAGGGTTTTGTATATTTTCTCATCATATGCCGCGTGTATTTCAGGCAGCAGAGTCAGCCCGAGCGGAGCTGCAAGCTCATGGATCTGCTGTAGAAATTCCCAGGTCTCAGGATCATTCAGGAAATTCTTTTTCCCCGGTGCCTTAGGCGCATAGGCAAATGCATCGAGCCGCACAATAGCCGCACCGTAGGATGCTATTTTTTCAAGTGTTTCACGATAAAAATCCCATACCTTTTCGGACTTTATATTTAAATCCATCTGTCCCAGATATTCTCTGCCATGCACCTCCTGGTAAAATGTGTTCCAGTATGGCACCCTTCGTCCATCCGGAAACTCAACCATGAGAATCGGAAGCCCCGGCTTTCTGAAAAACATCTGCTTTAAGCATGACTCATCAGGCTGTATGTAGCCCTCGTCCGTCATGACTCCATGACCTTCCCAGAATTTGTTCCAGTCTATGAAAAAATCCCGGTACTCCGACTCATCGCCCTTTTCCACAAGATCCTTGAACTGTGGTGACTGTGCTGAAGCATGATTTAAAATAAAGTCAAGCTTTAAGTCAATCCCCAGCTCCTTCAATTGCGATAAATCCTCTATTGTCGCAAGCTCCTCATTCAGATTGTAGTCCACGACCGAAAATCCGCGATCCAAATCCGAATGATACAGGCTTGGCAGAATATAAAATGATGAGAATGTGTCCTGCATTTCCTTCTTTTTGAGCAGCGCTGCGATATCGGAAAGCTTACCGCCCAGACTGTCAGGATATGCGTTAAGCATAGGTTTATTGTTCATAGACTTTGCCATCCTTTCCAACTACTATACGCGCATTTTTACTCTGTAAATCAAGCTTTTCCTGCTCCAACTCTACCACGCGGCATATGAAAGGGCTTGCGGCGTTTTCGTCACGTCCTCTCTTAATGCGGCGCGCCTTAGTCTCCTCAGGCGAACTCTCCAAAAATACAGGTATATCAACACCCTTAAGGTATTCGCTTCCTCCGTGGGTCCACTCCAGGATGAGCACCTTAATTCCTGTAAAATCAGTTTCATCATATGAGATATCACCGTCCTGGCGGCCCATATGCTTTATCTCAATTATATCTTTTCCTTCCTTAAACTCTGAAAGCTCCTTGTTAATCCTGTCAAAGTCAATCTCCTTAGGTGTTCCAAGATATCCACGTAAGCCATCCTCGCCGGACTCGTTATACACATTAAGGCGTTCTTCGTCGTTTCTCATCGGGATACGGTGTGGATAATTGTCCCCAGTCAGCACATAGCAGGCTGTATTATCCTTCAAAAAATACTGCTGCAGGGCTGCTGCAATCGTTGTCTTTCCTGAGCCTGAGCCGCCGTAGATGCTTATTACAATACGTTTATCAGAAGAACTATCTGCAGTGTCAGCCTCACTTAATTTTAGATTGCCGCACACCTTCTTTATCTCATCATACAGCTTCTTTGCCTCATCAAGCCTGATAAATGAAAACTGATATGCCTCATACTCCTTTGTTGCAAACGGAAGCGGTATTCCGGCATTCATCAGTGCTGCACCTGTGTACTGCCTGCCGGTATTTTCCTCAATATATACTGCATCCGACTCCAAGCCCTTAAGCTTCACATAGCAAGCAGCCGCGTTTGCCTCCGCATACAGACGAACCACGCTCACAAGCGCCCTGTCCTTTGCCCTTGAGACAGACATCCACGCAGCCACCTCATCCTCAAATGGGCTTGTAAGGCGCCAGTAGGTGCCCTCATTTATAAGCATCTCATACTTCTTAAAGGTCTTGATCTGCTCTCTGATTTCTTCCTTTTCCTCATCCGACAGAAGGGCCGGATTCAGCTCATAGCCAAAGGTTCCTGCCATGGCTGTGATGCCTCTTGTTTTAAGGCTTGTCACTCTGCCGGTCTGATGATTTGGCACTGCCGATACATGCGCTCCCATGGACGATACCGGATAGAAGAATGATGTGCCATACTGTATTCTTGTACGGTTTATGGCATCTGTATTGTCACTGCACCATATCTGTGGACTGTAGTAGAGCATGCCTGCATCAAATCGTCCACCGCCACCGCTGCAGCCCTCAAGAAGTATATCCGGATATCTTGTCACCAGACGCTCCATAAAATCATACACTCCAAGCACGTAGTCGTATGCAAGATTTCCTGCATATACGTCAGCCATGCTTCTGTTCATATCCCACTTCACGTAGTCGATTTTTCCCTGGTCAAACACTGCGCAGATCTGATCGAAAATATTGTCCCTGACTTCTTTTCTCGAAAAGTCTAAAAGAAGCTGGTTTCTTGAGCGTACAGGAAGCTTTCCCGGAATCTGGATAGCCCAGTCAGGATGCTCTCTGTACAGATTACTGTCCTCATTTACCATCTCAGGCTCAATCCATATTCCAAACTTCACTCCCTGCGCATGCACTCTGTCGATGAGCTCAGAAAGTGTTCCGCCAAGCTTTTTCTCATTCACAAACCAGTCACCGAGTGATGAATTATCATCATCTCTCTTTCCAAACCAGCCGTCATCCATGACCACCATATCTATGCCCAGTGATGCGGCCTCCTTTGCGAGGTCTACTATCGTATCACCGGTAAAATCAAAGTAAGCAGCCTCCCAGCTATTGATGAGCACCGGTCTTACCTCATGTGCAAATCTGCTCCTGCACACATGCTCACTGATGCAGGTGTGGTACTGATGTGAAAGCTGTGAGAAACCGTCTGCCGAGTATGACATAATCACCTCAGGCACTGTAAATGTCTCTCCTGCCACAAGCGGATATGAAAACAGTTCATCGGAAAGCCCCATTAAAAGGCGCGTCTGGTTAATCTGGTCCTTCTCTGCCTCACATGAGAAGTTGCCACTGTATACAAAAAGCATACCATAGCAGTCTCCTGCATTTTCTGTAGTATCGCGCTGTGCGAGAATAACCGCCGGATTGTACTGGTGGCTTGATGTTCCTCTGCGGCTTCCGAATGAAAGTGTGCCGTGTCCTAAGTGTGTGCGCTCAAGATTGCGCTCCATGGCATGCTTACCGTAGAATCTGATTACATCATAATCTCCGTAAACCATATCCAGACAGGCAGCATGAGCCTTTTCAATTGTAATATCCCCACTGCCTGTATTTTTAATGAGCACACTTCTTGTGATGACATCACAAGCCTCAAGCACACCATAAAGCAGATGCACCTCAACGCCTGCGATATCATCGCTAAGAACTATTTCAAGAGTCTGTGCTTCATCATCAGATGCCCACACTGCCGGAAGTCCCTTTAGAGCGTATTTTCCGTCTCTGATTTCATGACTCTTATAAAGAAGCTCAACACTCTCAGTACCCTGTTCGTTTTTAATATCAAGCGCAATATTTCTGAAATCACCTGTTCCAAGAGTCGGATACTCCTGTGGCAGTGTATCAAGCGAATATGTACGGTTCATTCCTGCTGCGTAAGGATTGCCTGAAAAACCTCTGTCAGCATATGTCAGCACATAGTCCATATCACATGTGCTTTTTGCTCCGTAGTACAGATGCAGCAGATAGCCAAGTCTGTCTACCTGCATCTGATATGTGGTGTGAGCTGTCTGTAAAGTAAAAATTTTCTTGTTTGGATTAAATATAATTGCCATAGAATCACCCCATATTATTGTTAAAATAGTGTTTAAAAATTATCCCTTGATTGCACCGTTTGCAACACCGTTTAATATCTGCTTCTGGCAGATTATATAGAATATAAGTATCGGTATCAAAGCCAGAATATATGATGCAAATGCCAGATTGTAGTTGGTTCCAAACTGTGTCTGGAAATTCAGCTGTGCCAGCGGCAGTGTATTCTGTCCTGTTCCTGACATGATGACAAGCGGTGTCATGACATCATTCCAGGTACCGAGTGCTGTCAGGATGGCTACTGTCGCATGCATAGGCTTCATCATAGGAAATACAACTCTCCAGTATGTTGTCCATGTGCTTGCGCCATCGATATCTGCGGCCTCCTCAAGTGCCATAGGGATATTTTTCAAGTATCCACTATATAATAATACATTCATTGGCATATAAAATACAAGATATAAAATGATAACTCCTGCCCTGTTTCCAATTCCCATCTGCGCAGTCTGCTTTACAAGAGGCATCATGAGAATTGAGAATGGCACAAACATACCGCTTACAATGTAAAGATATATGAAACGGAAGCTCTTTTTCCTTGCCATGCCTCGTCCGATAACATATCCTGCAATCGAATGGATAAGGATTGCGAGAACAATGGTCACAATAGTGATAAGTAAGCTGTTTCCGAGAGAATGCCAGAAATCAGTCACCTTCATAGCCTCTGTGAAGTTTGAAAAGCTCCACTTTGAAGGGAATGAAAGAGCTCCTGCGACATCATTTGTCATCTCACTCGGTTTCTTGAAGGCAATGATAACAGCCATATACAGCGGGAAAAATACGGTTAAGGTTCCCAATATTAAAACGATGGTTAGTACCCAGTTTGTTTTTTGTTTTTTCATTATAACTGCTCCTCCTTCTTATTCATAATACCCATCTGGAATAGTGAAATAGCCACAATTACAACAAAGAAAATTACTGCGTTTGCACTTTGGAAGCCAAACTGTCCTCCATCCATACCATTTCTGTAAATCAGGTATGAGATTGACTCAGTGCTCTGCGCCGGGCCGCCCTTTGTCAATGACATAATCTGGTCAAATACCATGAGGAAGTTCTTTGTGCTGAGCACCAGATTGATTGTAACAAACGGCATAACGAGTGGAAACGTAACCTTCCAGAACTGTTTCCATTTGCCTGCTCCGTCGAGCATGCTGGCTTCGTAAACATCCTCAGGCACTGTCTGCAGTCCGGATATATAAATGATTGTATTCATGGCAACCGCCTGCCATACCCCGACAATCAGCACGCCAATCCATGCATATTTTTCACTCGCCAGAATACTGTTTTGTAAGAAACCGATGTTGAAGGTATTTCCTACTACCGGCAGAATATATGTAAAAATAAAGCTGAAAATGTAACCAATAACCAGTCCGCCAAGGATATTCGGTACGAAATAAACACCTCTTAATGCACTCTTGCCGCGGATATTGCTGTTTAACGCAACTGCCATTACAAGGCTTAATACATTTACAAGTACGGTTCCTGCAATCGCATATTTAAAAGTAAACAGATAGCTCTTTCCGACTCTGGCGTCGGTAAACAGGTCTGTATAGTTTCTAAGTCCGACATAATCATATGAGCCATAGCCCTTGTAGTTTGTAAAGCTGTAAATCACACCCTTTATCATCGGCAGCGTGTTAAATGCGAAAAATAAAACCACAACAGGTATCACAACTGCCCAGAATGTCTTGTCCCTATTTGACATTTTCTTTTTCATTTTGCATCCTCCTGTTCCTTCTGGTAATCCTGTACTTCACGAATCAGATCTCTGTTGTAACGCTCCCAGTCTGAATCAAATTTCTTTAAGAACTTCTCTTTTGCATTGTCACCTGTGTCAAGCAGATATGTCTGAATCATGGCGTCCACGCTCATCTCACTTGGATAATGGTGATCCTGATAATCCGACATACGGTTGTCCTTTATATACTCCTGCATATCCTCCAGTGTATCAGGTATTGCGAAATCTCCATCCTTGCAGGCAATTCCGCCCTGGTCATCCAGATATGTCTGAATTGTCTCATCGCTGTACAGATATTCAAGCACCTCGTATGCTGCTTCCTTATTTTTGCAGGCCTTCATAACTGAAAACTGTAAATCTATTCCTGAATTTAACACATTGTCAGCCTCATTATCATTTGCCGGGAAAGTAAATGAACCGATCTTCATATCAGGATTAACTGACTTAATCTGAGGAATAGCATAGCTTCCTATCGTGTACATGGCAGATTCACCTCTGGCAAAGGCTGTACATGCGTCATTGTAGCTGTAAGCATATGGATTGTCCTCTGCATAATCAAGCAATGTGCGTATCTTGTCGGCAACCGGAGAATATGCCTCCTCAAATGTCGCATTTCCCATATTTACCTGATTACAGGTGTCTGAATCACAAAGACCTACTGCAAGGGCATTCCACGGTGCCAAACATGTCCATGTATCCTTAAAGCCCAGATACAAAGGAAGTGTTCCGCTTTCCTTTATCTCATCGCACAGTGCTGTAAACTCACTCCAGGTTGTAGGCACCTTCCAGCCATTCTCCGCAAACATATCCTTGTTGTAAAGTACTCCTGCTGCATTTGCGGCATAAGGAAGTGCATAGGTGCCATCCTTTGGAATGAACTCAAGCTCCTTGTCCATATCCAGATATGCCTCTTTTACATTGTCCACTGCATCCAGATCTGATATATCCTCAAACAAATCTGCATCCAGGAAATTTGAATAATTGATATCTCCACCTATTGCAATGATGTCCGGATAATCCTCACGGATGAAGCGTGTCTTTAAAATAGTCATAGCCTCATTCGGAGAGGAGATAGTCAGATGAATATCATCATGAGTCTCATTAAATTGCTTCTCAATCTTCTCGAAAGCCTTAACAGCCTCCGGCTTATAAGAAACCACCTCAATCTCAGTTTTTCCGTCCGCCCGCTTTTCATTTCCACATCCGGTCAGTCCTGTCGTGCACATTCCGAGTGCCAGCACAACCGCCATAGCCTGACAAATCTTTCTTTTTGCCATATTTTTTCACTCCTTTTCTGTTTTATTTGCTCTTTTTCCTGATAAACCGATTATAACATACCATTATGCATACAATAAATACCTTTATTTTTGCTTTTTTATACCAATATGCTATAAAACATGCTATAATTGCATATAATGTCGCATAAGGGTATATTTATAGTATTAATCAATAAGGAGTGACTCACATGGACAAGCTTTCCTTCAATATTTTTCCAAATGTAAATTTCATAGATTTGTGTATGTACCAGTTCGGCCACGAGCAGTGCGAACCGGGACACTCATTTGGTCCTGCCACAAGAAACCACTATCTATTCCACTATGTACTGTCCGGCACCGGCACTCTGATGGCCGATAATGCAAAGGGCATTACACAAACCTACAACATAAAAAGCGGGCAGGGCTTTCTGATTTTTCCCGGCCAGATAAATACCTATATCGCAGATGACAAACTTCCCTGGGAATACATATGGATTGAGTTTGACGGTCTGCGCGTCAAGGAGGCTCTCACCACAACAGAGCTTACCAAAAATAATCCTGTATATCACACACACTCAAAGGATATCCGCGAAAAGCTTGTTGAGGAAATGCTCTACATCACAAGGCACCCCTCAGAATCACCATATCACCTGATTGGGCATATGTACCTTTTTCTGGATTATCTGATGCAGTCAGCCAAATCATCAAAACTCGTTCCAGGTGGGAAAATGAGTGATTTTTATATAAAAGAAGCGATGAATTATATCGAGCAGAATTTTCAGAATGATATATCAATCGAAGATATTGCCAGAGTCTGCGGCATAAACCGAAGCTATCTGGGCAAAATTTTCAAAAATTCCGTTGGACATTCACCTCAGGAATTTCTCATGAATTATCGTATGATAAAGGCCACAGAGCTTTTAAAGCTGACCTCCTTATCCATCGCAGATGTTGGTTCTGCCGTTGGATACGAAAATCAGCTTCATTTCTCACGCGCCTTTAAAAATATCTACGGAGTCGCTCCGAGGGAGTGGAGGAACGAGCATAAATAAGCTCACTGTTCATCCTTCACAAATTCATTTACATTGTCAGGTGTCACCTTCTCATACGGCAGATAAACATACTTTTTATCCTCAAACTTTATGTTTTTCATGCTGCCCCCGGTGGCTGCCAGATAGGCAAGCTGAGCCATAGCCCTTGCCTGTCCCTCCTTGTCATTGTAGACTGTTGCCGCAAGCTTCGACTGCTGCACTGCTTCAAGCCCATCGTCTGTGCCGTCCACTCCAAAAAATGCAGGTACATTCGACTCCGTCACACCAAGCTTTTCGTATGCGTCTATCGCTCCGAGTGCCATTGCATCGTTGTTTGCAATAACCAGCTCTATGCTGTTTTTATACTGACCTATAAGCTGTGTCATACGGTTCTGCGCCTGAGCACGATTCCAGTTTGCTATCTGACAGCTCAGCTTTTCTATCTGAACACCGTTATTCTTCATGCTCTCTGTCACACTCTCTGTCCTGACGATGGCATCCTGATGCCCCATCTCTCCCTCCAGGATAACGTACTGTATCCTGCCATCACCGTTTTTATCCACACCCGGATTATTCTTTATATAATCGGCAATGAGTTCCCCCTGCATCTGACCTGACTGCTTTGCCTTGGCCCCGACATAGTACAGCTTATCCCAGCGATTTAAATCCTCATCAACCGGCTCCCTGTTAAAGAAAATAATCGGGATGTCATTCTCCATTGCAGCATTTATAATATGCGACAAATCTGTTCTGTCTGCCAGATTAATACACAGCACATTGCAGCCGTCCTCTATCATCTCCTGCACCTGGTCATCCTGTGCACGCTGTGAGCCTGCAGCATCCATGATTGTCATACTGATATCGTATTTGTCTGTATCAAGACTTGCGCACTCCTTTTTGAAAGTTTCTATCAGCTCCCCGATAAATGTATCCTTCTGGTCATAGCAGGTCACGCCTATATATATCTGTTTTTTCTCGTCAACTCTTGTGTTGCTGCACGAGACAAATGACAATATCAGTGCAAAACACAGTATCATCATGGTATTTCTTATTCTGCTTCTCATTTATTGTTCCCCCACTACTGGCTGATTGCATACAAAAGCTTCTTGTTTTCTTCATCAAACAGATTTTTTCTGGTAAGAAGCTGGTAAGATACCGGCTTTTCCTCTACTGAATTCTTTCTACTGCCACGCAGCATATCGACCAGCCCTACAACACTTTTGTATCCGGCAGCAAATTCATCAGGTGTGATAAGAGCCTCTGTCCAGCCCGAATCGAGATAATATATGGCTTCTGTTGAGTTTCCTATCCCATATACCAGTGCACCCTGCAGATTATTATCAGAGGCTTCCTTTGCCGCATCAACCACACTTGCATCATCTATTGCAAGAACTATGTCAACCTTTCTCTGTGACTGCAGATTTATTTTCTCCCCGGTATCCGAAACACCTGATACAATCCACATCACAACACAGCCGCTCTCCGCGAGAGTATCCTTTATGCCATCAATGCGTTTTTTACAGGCATCGGATTCAGTGTTTTCACAATAGATTCCTATTTTTTTACCTGAAAGAGTTCCGTTGTTGTCAGCAATAAGCTTTTGTGCCAGTTCCGCACCCATGCTGTACTGGTCAAACTCCACTGTATTTAACGACTTAAAGCTCTCGCTTCCTGCCTGGTCTCCGACTACCATTATCGGTGTCTTTTTATTTATCCGGATAAGTGTATTAAGGCTTTTTTCTTCTGTCATTTTTTCTGCTGTCGGCTTGAAAACGACCGCATCAGCTTTTTTGTTTATCTCCTGCTTTATGACATCAATTTCATCTGACATATTGTTCAGATTTTCCTTACTTATCATAACTACATCCACACCATACTCAGAGGCCGCCATTTTCATGCCATATTTAAACGCAGCACTGTGGCTTTCATCCACATCAGCCATCACAACTGCAATACGCTCCGGTTTCTCATTGAGCTTATTGTATGCGATAAAACCTATTCCTATCACAAGTAGTACTCCAAGCAACAGCTCTGTTATAATGAAGTTTCTCTTATTCTTGCTCATATTTGTCCATTTATTTTTCACTGTCACTCTCACACCTCCCATGCAGCAAGGCAATTGTACTTGCTTCATACTATATGATGCTCCTCAAATTGAAGTCTGTTTTCCTCTGAATAGACAATTGCCGGGATTTTGATTGTCACAACTGTTCCCTCATCAAGCTCACTTTCTATATGCAGGCCATAGCGCTCTCCAAACAGTATCTTTATCCTGTTATTTACATTGACAAGCCCCACTCCCGAGCCCTTCTTGTGAACCCTGTCCGTATTTGTCAGCAAAAGCGGAATTTCATTCTCCGGAATGCCCATTCCGTTGTCTGATACCGTTATGATGATATCCTCTCCCACTTTTTTGCCTCCGACCACTATCTCTCCGAAATCGTCCAGCTCTCTGATTCCGTAATTTAGTGCGTTTTCCAAAATTGGCTGAAGCACCAGCTTCACCGCACAGTAGTCCATTATTTCCTCGTCTACCTCAAAGCTCACCTCAAATTTGTTCTTATAGCGCACCTTCTGAATATTCATGTAGCTTTTTGCGTGCAAAAGCTCATCGCGTACAGTTATTATGGTATGTCCCTTCGACAGACTGATACGGAAAAGCTTTGCAAGCTGCGTAATCATAAACGAGGCTTCTTCGTTTTTGCCCCCCTCTATCATCCATGTGATGGAGTCAAGTGTATTGTACAAAAAATGCGGATTAATCTGGCTTTGAAGCACATCAAGCTCGCTCTTTCGCCTCTCGTTCTGCTCCCATACAACCTTTTTCATAAGCTCATTGTTCTGCTTATATGAATTGCGTATAGAGTATCCCAGATGCCGTATCTCTGAGGAACCACCTACATAAATATCTGCTTCATTGCCATTCTCATACCTTTTCACAGAATCATCCAGCTTCATTATCGGCTTTGAAATATGTATAGATATCACTCTGTTTATCCACACAAACATCATAGCCATAATAATCATTATAACAAAAACAAACTGCTTCACATCCGCCATCTTATTGGTAAAGATGGAGTATGGCATCACACATACAAGCTTCCAGCCTGTGTAGCTGATTGTATCTACCATAATCTTACGATGCACTCCATTCAGATAATCATCATATATACTGTTTTGCGACTTTGCCGCAACCTCGCTGTTTTCCGGAACATCTCCATCAAACTGTATCTGATGCGGATGGTAAATAATATTGCCCTTTGCATCACACAGATAATAATACTGTCCTTTTCCCGAAGTATTTATCCTCTCAAGCATCCTTGATACACTCGAATAATCCATGTCCACAAGCAGCACACCCATCTGTGATTCTGAACCGGAAGTCAGCTCCACGGCACGGCTTGATGATATGACCAGATGATATCTCATGGAACCATCGTCAAACAGATTCTGTACATGAGGTGTTGAAAAATGTATATTTTCCATGCGCTCCATAGCTTCTATGAACCAGTCCTGTTTTGTCACATCCGGGTCCTCCTTCTGGGACACGACAGGCTCTGCAGCTATAAGGCTTCCATACTGATTATACATGGCAATACTGCGCAGATATTCCTTGTTTGATTCATAGAGCAGGCTCATGCCATCGTGTATGGTGTCAGACTGCTTTAAAATATCATTCTCCTTTATTACATAATAATACGCCGCATCCGAAACCTGCCTCATATTGACCAGATAGCTTTCCACACTGTCTATTGTCTGGTCCATCACCTTATGATTGCTCTCTATGATACTGTCCTGCGATGCATCGGCAAATTTTATATACATCACCACAACTGTGACAAGCATTATTGCAAGCGACAGCAGTGAGAATGAGAGCATTATTATGGATTGTATATTGCCTGGTTTATACCTTATTCTTCTCATACTCTGTCCTGTACCTGGATGGGGAAACCCCATACTTTCTTTTAAAAACATAACTGAAATAGTTCGGATCCGCATAGCCTACATTCTGGGCAATGACATAGCTCTTGTCGTCTGTCTCCACAAGCATTCTGGCAGCCTTGTCCATTCTGTAATCAGTCAGATACTCCACAAACGAGCTGCCGGTTTCCTTCTTGAACAGACTTGAAAAATACGAGTTAGATACTCCTAATTCCTTACATGTATCATCAAGTCCAAGGTCCATACTTCTGTAATTCCTGTGCACATAATCCTTTGCACTGTCTATGAGTGACTTCTTGGAGTTGTATCTGGCATCAGCCATATCATCATGCAGCCTGCTTGAAAAATCCAAAAGCCACTGCTTGAGCACTACCGGCTCAAAATTGGAGAGCTCATTATAAAGCCTGCCTACACTTCCAGATATTTCCTGCGCATTTAGCTCATTATTGCTCATGAAGTGATAAAGCTCACTGATCAGCTCCATTACTGCCACATGGTAGTTCTCAAGTGACTGCTGCGACATAAAATTGTGCTGCATATACGCTTCAACAGCCTGTCCCACATCCTCTATCTTGCCGATACAAATCATTTTAAATAAATATGACAGCTCATTTCCCTCATCGCCATCCTTTGATATACGTCGCTGTGGCTCAACCTCTGTCATGTTTATTGCCCTGTTGCTGCCATAAAGCACCCTGTAAGATACTGCCTCCCTCGCACTCTGATAAGAGCTCACCAGCTCCTGTACATTTTCGCACACCTGTCCGATTCCGACCGTCACCTTTGCCCCCATTACATGATTTACATATTTGCAGAATCTGTCGCACTCATCTGTCAGCTCAGAGATATCCTCCTGCTGCACAAGCTGGGCTATCATGACCGTATCACCGAGATAGTTAAAAATCCTGCCATTCCAGCTCTCCTTTAAATCAGCCTGTGCCTGTCTCTCTACCGACACTGCAAGCAGTCTTATATCCATGCCCTGCGGCATCTGACTTGCGGAGGTATGTATGATAATACAGCAGTAATATGGTCCCTCAAGCACAATCTTATAGTCACGCATGTACCTGCCCAGCTCATTTTCCGGTATGCGTCCCTCGATAAGTGTCGTGTAAAAATTTGACTGCAAAACAGGCAGCGATGCTGCATAATACTGCTTCAATATGTCTGTGTTTTTCTTCTCATTCAGCTCATCATCCAGCTTTGTCTTAAGCTTTTTGAATACCTCTGTGATTTCAGCCAGATTGAGTGGCTTTAGAATATACTCCTCTATCTCGAGATGTACTGCCTCCTTTGCATACTCAAAATCGTCGAAGCCTGTGAAAAGCAAGAGCTTCGTCGCAGGAAACCTCTGCCTGATGTTACTGCACAGCTCAAGTCCGTCCATGTAAGGCATACGTATGTCAGTCATCACAACATCCGGCTGCATGTCCTCCATCATCTCAAGCGCCTTGAAGCCATTTCCCGCATGTCCTACCACATGAAAACCAATCTGCTCCCAGGATACCTTTCTCTCGATTACCTCTATTACATCCTCTTCGTCATCAACCAGTAATAATGTATACATTTTATATCTTCTCCCTGCTATACCGGGTAACTATTCTGAATAGTTACTCTGTTTATATTATATTATACCACATCTGATAAATTCTTTTGTAGCTTTATATAAACAAAAGTGTAACTGTTAAAGCAAAAAGCAGAGATGCCACCCTGACATCTCTGCTAATCATTTTGGAAGTATGAAAAAGAATTTTTCTTGCGATATTATTTCTTCTGAACGTATTTCAGACAGTCAAGTGTAACTGCTACAAGAATGATAATTCCTGAGAATACGAACTGAAGGTTTGTATCAATACCAAGGATTGTAAGAGAGTATGTGAGTGCTGTGAAGATACATACACCGGTTACAACACCTGATATCTTACCGATACCACCTGTGAATGATACACCACCAACTACACAGGCTGCGATTGCGTCCATGTCCCAGCCCTGTCCATAAGCTGCTGAGCCTGAACCAACCATTCTTGCACACTCAAGCCATGAGCCAAATCCATAAAGGATACCGGCCATAACGAATGCGCCGAGAGTTACTGCAAATACTGAGATACCTGAAACTGCTGCTGCCTCCGGATTTCCTCCTACTGCGTAGAGGTTTTTACCAAATGTTGTCTTGTTCCAGATAAACCATACAATTGCGATTGCTGCTACTGCCCAGATGATGATGGTTGGGAAACCATTTACCTTTGGAATAATCATGTTAGGGATAACCGGCTCAATAGCACCGAATGAAACTCCCTTTGTAGCATATGTTACGATACCGAAGATAACAAGCATGTTGGCCATGGTTGAAATAAACGGATGCATCTTAAACTTCGCTGTAAAAAATCCTGCAATACTTGTGAAGAATGTACAAAGCACGATACATGCAATTAATGCGATAACCACTCTTGCACCTGTAGGTACTCCTGTAAAGTCAAATATATGACCGAATACAGAGCCTGTATTGATACCCTGATGCATGATGATTGTGGCTGTTGTCATACCCATACCAACCATTCGTCCAACAGAAAGATCCGTTCCTGTTAAGAGGATAAGTCCTGCAACACCAAGTGCTAAGAACATTCTCGGTGAAGCCTGCTGAAGAATATTCAGTATGTTGTTGTATGTCAGAAGAGGTGTACCCTTCTTTATCGGTGTTATGACACAAAGTGCTATGAATATAAGTATAATCGCAATATAGAGACCATTCTGTAACAGGAAGTTTCTCTTATTGAATGTATACTTGTAATTCTCCCATTTCTGAGCTCTTTTCTCCATAAATGTGAACTTTGAAAGACGAAGCATATCAATCAGGTGATACTTGTAGCTATATGCCTCATGCTTTTTGTCCTTGATCGTCTGATACTCTTTCTCGAGCTCAAGCTTCTCATTTGAAATACGATTCTTGTGTACGTAGTTTTCTTCCTTTATCTCGGTGCTGTCTGATGTCTTTGCAAGAGCAGCCTTGTGCTTTTTATCAAGCTCTGCCATTCTCTCATTATGAGCAGCAAGCGCCTCTGCCTTTTCCGCCTCACAGCTTGCCTTAACGGCATTGTAATACTTTGAATCAAAATTTTCCTTTAAATAACTTTCAGCCTTGGCGATGAGCTTTGAAATCTCATCCCTGTTCTTTGCCTCAACAGCCTTTGCCTTTGCAAGCTCTTTCTCGCAGGCTGCTATTTCTGACTCTTTCTCGCCCTTTGAAAGAGTTTTATCTCTCTTGATGCCTGCTATCGCTGACTGACACTCTACAACCCTTGTAGTTCCGTCTTTTCTGAGTGCATCAATTTCTTTTTGTATTCCACCAACATATTCGTCGATAGGCTGGCGCAGAGCACGCTCCTGCTCAGCCGTTAAAATCTTACTATTAGCCATATCCGTCTTCTCCCTTTATTATAGGTACTTTGCACTGAGTCTCAGCAACTCTTCCTGATTTGTTTCCTTTGTATTGACAATTCCTGAGAGCCGTCCGTTTGACATGACTCCGATACGATTTGTTATACCAAGGATCTCAGGCATCTCAGATGAAACTACAATGACTGTCTTACCCTGCTTTGCCATATTGATTATAAGCTCGTAAATCTCATATTTGGCACCTACATCGATACCTCTTGTAGGCTCATCCATCATGAATATCTGCGGTCCTCTTTCAAGCCATTTACCAAAGATAACCTTCTGCTGGTTTCCTCCTGACAGAGCCGAAATCATATCCTCCGGTCCCATACACTTTGTGTGCATAATCTTTATCTCATCAGAGGTGGCCTTTGTCATCTTGCTGTCTGAAAGTGCCGGTCCATTCTTATAAGCACCGAGATTTGCGATTGTTGTGTTAAAGGTGAGGTTTCCCTTAAGGAAAAGTCCATTTGCTTTTCTTTCCTCTGTGATAAGTGCGAAGCCATAGTCCATAGCCTCCTTTGCACAGGTGAAATTCATAAGCTGGTTCTTAAAATATACTCGTCCCGCAGCTCTTGTCCTGATTCCGAAAATCGTCTCAAGAAGCTCTGTACGACCTGCTCCGACAAGTCCGTATAGTCCAAATATCTCCCCCTCATGCACATCAAATGTGATGTCCTGCAGATGTGGCTCGTACTTTGTCGAAAGATGCTGTATTGACAAGATTACATCCTTTGGTTTGTTGTCTACCGGAGGGAATCTGTTCTCCAGTACTCGTCCAACCATCGCTGCAATCAGTTCATTCATATTTGTTTCTTTTGTGCTCTTTGTCATGACCAAATTTCCATCTCTAAGAACCGAAATCTCATCACAAATCTCAAAAATCTCATCCATCTTGTGAGAAATATAGATAAGTGAAATACCCTGGTCACGAAGCATCCTCATCATCTGGAACAGCTTTTCAACCTCCTGTACCGTAAGTGATGATGTAGGCTCATCCAATACTATAACCTTTGAGTTGTATGATATTGCCTTTGCAATCTCACACATCTGTCGCTGTGATACTGACATGTTTTTCATCGGCTGCTCGAGATTAACTGTCATTCCCAGCTTTCTGAATAATTCAGACGCTTCTTTTTTCATGCGTCCTTCATCAATCATACCAAATGAATTGACCGGATATCTTCCGAGAAACAGATTGTCTACGACATTTCTCTCAAGACACTGGTTCAACTCCTGATGCACCATCGCTATTCCATTTTCCAGTGCATCCTTAGGACCTGAAAAGCTTACCTCTTTTCCGTCCAGATATATAGTTCCCTCGTCCTTCTGGTATGTACCAAAAAGACATTTCATCATTGTCGACTTACCGGCTCCGTTCTCCCCCATGAGACCCATTACAGTACCTTTTTTCACATCTAAATTGATGTGGTCAAGAACCCTGTTTCGTCCAAATGACTTGCTCATGCCACGAATCGATAAGATGTTTTCATTATTCTTATCGCCCATACTTCCTGCTCCTAACTCTATATTTGCTGTCGTCTGTATACACTTTATTTTGGGGAGAGATTTTTCCCTCCCCAACTAAGTGCTTTAAATACTTTTACTGGTTCAAAAGAGCTGTATAAGAAGCTGCATTATCTGTCTTAACCATGTTGATTGCGAATGCATCGTACTGGCTTGGATTTCCAAGTCTGTTTGTGATATTAGACTCTGTCTGTCCATCACCACCGATGTACTCAACATCAAGATTTAAGAGATCATCATACTTCTGTAAGAGTGGCTGATATGTAGAGCTTAAGAAGTTATCTGAAGCATTGTAGATATTCAGCCATACCTTCTTTGTAGGGTGCTTTCCTGAATCAAGCTGTTTTGAAACAGGTGCCCATACAACTGTTGAATCTGTGAAATCCTTGTAGTTATCTGCTGTAACTGCTACGTTTAATGCGTAGTAAGATCTCTCATCATCCTTGTAAACATATACATCATCGCTTAATACGTTTCCTGCATCATCCTCTGTGCCGATACCTGTATCAATATCTACACCATCGAGTGCGTTTCTAAGTACACGAAGTGTGAGGTAAGCCTGAACATCAGCATGCTGGCTGATTGTTCCGCCATAGCCCTCTGCGATAGCTGCTACTGCATCACTGTTGGCATCGTATCCGAATGTTGGAACCTTGTTGTCCTTTGACCATGCATTGAACATTGACATTCCCATTCCATCGTTGTTAGAAACAACTACGTCGATTGACTCGCCAAATGATGATGACCATGTTCCGATTGCATTTCCGGCTGTAGCTGCATCCCATGTAGCTCCTGCTGAGTTCTTCATCTCCTGTGAAGCAAGCTCTCTTACTACATAGTCTTTGCCGTTTACAGTAATCTTGCCGTCCTGAACCTCAGCTGCTTTTCCGTCTGAGTTTGTTCCTGCCGGAGCACTGTCAATCTCGCCGCTCTTGTCTACGCCTGTTCCAAGAGCCTTACGAACACCTCTTGTTCTTGCAATTGAATCGTTGTGTCCGATATCACCGATTGCAAGTACATATCCGATAACGCCATCCCCATTTCTGTCGATCGTATCGATGTTCTTCTCGATATACTCTTTTACCATTTCTCCCTGAAGTTCAGCTCCCTGATTAGCATCGAAACCTACATAATAGGTATCCTTGTTGTAGTTGAGTGCTGTTGTGTCAAGCTCTCCTGTTGAGCTGTTTGATGGCTGACGGTTAAACCACACAAGTGGCTTGTCCTTGTTTGCAACATCTGATGTCGTTGTGCTGCTTCCCCCTTTCTGTGTATCAGAAGAACCCCCATCTGATCCACAAGCGGCCATTGACGCTGCCATAGCAGCTACCATCATGATTGCAACAAATTTTTTCTTCATATATTTTTGTCCCCCTTTGTTTTGTTGGTAAGGCTAGTATACAAAAATATTTCGGGAATCACTATAGAATATTTTTCGATAAACATTAAAAATTTTACTGTTTTTCGTCATGTAGACGAAAATTTTCTAGTTTTTATTTTTTCGCTACGTCATATTGTTCAGCTTCAACAAAAACGGGCTTTCCGCTTTGTCCTTATTACTTCCTTTGCTCCGTCACTCACAAACATTCCAATCCCTCTTTTCTTATACAAAATTCCTGCATCCACAAGTATATTTATGCCCTTTGCCGCTGTAGACGGATTTATCGCATACAGCTTTGCAAGCTCGTTTGTGCTCGGCACGCGCTCATCCTCCAAAAGCACATCCCGCAGTATGTCGTTTTCTATCATTTCGCTTATCTGAATATAGATTGATTTCTCCTGATTCAGAATTTCATTCACATGCTCCGCCTCTTTTCTATACAAATAGAAAACGTTATACGTATGGCTGTATGTACAGTTTACGTTTGGTATATGGTTAAGTATGCTGTACGTATAAAATACTTAGAACCAGTTGTCAGTGATTGAATGAATTACGGGTACAAAAAAGCACCATTTATAGGTGCTGAAAATAAAGAAAACTATAAGCAATACTTATTGTAGCATGTGTAAATTTACACTTCAATCACAGAGATGTGCCAATATTATGTCATAGCATAATAAAAGGGATTAGATGAACACTATCTAATCCCTAAAGGTTATGGTGTAACGATATTTAGTTTCTCTATTGCAACTTCAGTGTCAAGTACATTATTCTCAAAGAAATAGAAAGTAATTTCTTGACCAGCCTCTAAATATGTAATGTCGAGAGATGATTTGTTGCAATTTAATGTAATATTGGTACCATCAAAAAAATTATTTTTTTGACTGATATCAACACAGATTTTTTTTTGAGAGTTATCTATGGATGTGATGATACCGTTTGAATGGAACCAATGAGTATTATCATCTCCGGAAATAGCATTTTCTTCCATAATAGAATCTCCTTTCATGGAACCATTTTTATGTATGAATATCACAACAATTCCGCTTAATATTAATACAAATATTAGAATAAGTAGTCGCTTTTTTTTATCCATTAAAAGTTGTACCTCGCAAATCAGTCCAGTTTCCAAAATCTAAATTTAAATATCGTACATATTCATTCCAACCATCAAATACCATTAAAGTATGGAGTTGATTTCCAGAGCTTTTGCTTTGTATAGTGGCATATCCCTGAACAGCCATGGAATGACCGGAACGTATGTTATCATCTTCATTAATTATTCCGCAATGAACAACTGCCATATTACCACCATCTATACAATTAGTAAAAAAACGGTAATTAGGATTGTCTACCGTGTTTTGAGAAACTGTTACTCCTTTATCTGCACAGAAGGATACAAAGCCAGGACCAACATTATAGACATCTGTAATTCCATATGTAATTCCATTTGATGTACTGCTTACAGAAGTTCCAGTAGCTTCCCATAATCCTAAATAATCTCCAGATACATCAGCAAAGTTTAGTGCACCGTAATATGCAGCACAAGCATATAATGCGCTGATAGCACAAGCGTAATGTGCTGTCTGATCTTCAATATAATCTTCACTAAAAGCCAAGAATTCGTCTAAATGATTGGTAGTAACAAGATTGTAATTTTCATAAATTGTTTGAATTTCCAAAAATACATCAGACCAACTTGATGGATCTTTTCCATCTGAATTTATAGAATATGTGCTTGGATTTATAGATTCAGTTTCTCCGTAATTGTTTGTTAAAGTTCCATTGGATTCATCCACAAGTCCATAGGTAAACGGTGCAGTTTTAATAAGTGGTGCATTGTTTAATGAATATGTGCTTTGGGTCGAAGATGCAATAATATCATATGGACTTTTAGCATTTGGGCCAAAAGAATATTCTGAGATAAGTGGATGCTGTTCCAGATGGTTCCAAATTTACACGTTTTAAACAGGACTTCTTGTTGGATTTACGATCTTCGAAGACATTGGATTTCGTAATGCTTTTATTCCTCTCCGTGCCTATCCTGGCATAGAACGTAGCTCGAAAGAATGGGAAAATACTTACAAGATCCGTGTAAATGTTGAAAATTCAATCAACCATTTCAAAGATAGTTGCAACATTGCGAATCGTAAGACCCAGAATGAGAAAACGCTTCATGCTGATTTACTTCTTGCCGGAATCACCCAGCTTGTTACTGTAATTGTCGCTGATAAGATTCATCAGTACAAATACATTCGGAGTTTGAAGCCCTTGATTGCCTGATTATTAATATGCATATAATCTTTTCTTCGCAGTTTATCTGGGAAATCTTTTAGTCATGTCTAAATTTAGAAGCACCTACTTTTCATCTTTAAGAATCCTACGTTGCAGAATTCTTACCGCTTTTTAATCAGGAGTGCGCACTTGTTCCGCAATTACCTACTTGTTGTACTTTTTATTATCGTAACTATCCAGAACCACCACACACATTCGCAAAACCGCACGATATTTGTACTTTATCTGCACTCTGTTTAGCATCGCTGCTACACAGCTAATTTCGCTCATATTTGCGGTATGGTTGCATGGTTAACCACTCAAGTAACTAACCTATGAACTTATAATAGATAATATAAATAATATTGTCAACTGTATTTTTCTTCATATAAAAAAGACCATACACTTTAATTCATCTTATTCCCAACAGCACTATGGTAATTCAAATGTCATCCTCTCCCCTGTCGCAGGATGGTCAAAAACAAGCTTGTAGGAGCAAAGTGCAAGCTGCTCCCTCACACCGCCACCGGTGCGTCCGGATTTGCTTCCCGTTCCTGAGTTATTTGAGGCAGGCTTCCCATACTTGGTATCTCCTATCAGTGGATAGCCAATATTTGCAAGCTGCAAACGTATCTGATGGTGCCTTCCGGTGAGAAGCTTTATGTCAAATTCTGTTTTATTGCATTCATTTGATATTATCCTGTACTGAAGCACTGCTTTTTTTGCCAGCTTGTCTTTTTCGCTTGTGATTTTAGATGTATTGGTAAGCTTGTCGAAGGAGATATAATCTGTAAGAGTATGCCATGCCTCTTCCTCTTCCACTGCTGTTCCTGACACTCCCTGTCCTCTGCTTGCCGCACGATAATATTTCTCGGTTGTATGCTCCTTTATCTGTCTGCTTAAAGAAGCCGCTGCTTTCTGATTCTTGGCAAATACCATCACACCCTCTACCGGCTGGTCGAGCCTGTGCACTATGCCGACATAAGGCGGCTCATTTTTAGCCGCCCTGTAATTTCTTATGAAGCTCTCCATATCCTGCTGCCCTATACGCCTGGTCTGTGTAGCAATTCCCGCCGGTTTGTAGCAGACGATTATGTCGTTGTCTTCGTAAATGATATCTGGTTTTCCCATGTTGTAACTCCCGCAAATTGTTATTTTAAATTTTAACTGTTCAGCACATTTACAGTTGCGATACGCAAGCATATAGCCAAGTGTCACCTCACATACAAACGAAGGCAGCATCGGTGTAAAATAATAGTTACTTATTATATTTTATCAACTTAATGATTTGTTAGCAATGGTATTTAAAAACTAATTCTGACAATTTAATATTCTTTTTGCACATTCTATCTGTTCCTCTGTAGGAGGTTCCACCCCCTCAAGCTGGTATGGTATACCAAGCTCCTTCCACTTGAACACCCCAAGTGTGTGGTACGGCAGCACCTCAACCCTATCCACTGTTTTAAGTGTGTCGATAAACTCTCTAAGCTGCTTTAAATATCTCTCATCCGTGGTGATTCCAGGCACAAGCACATGACGTATCCACATTTTTTTACCGTTTTTTGAGAGATATTGTGCCATATCAAGGATATTCTTATTTGTCTGTCCCGTAAGCTTTTTGTGCTCCTCGTCATCTATATGCTTGATGTCCAGCATGAAGAGATCTGTATATTTCATCAGCTCATTAAATTTGCCGAAAAACGGTTCTTCCACGGTAAACGGATTTCCTGATGTGTCAAGGCATGTGTTTACACCTTTTTCCTTTGCAAGCTTAAATAGCTCTGTGACAAAGTCTATCTGCAAAAGTGCTTCACCTCCGCTTACTGTGATGCCGCCTGTTTGCTTCCAGTACGCTTTATAGCGCATGGCGGTCTTTAGCACCTCCTGCGGTGTCATCAGCTTTGCACCGTCATTTTTGCCGCATTTGGCCCATGTGTCCGGGTTATGGCAGTATTTACAGCGCATATTGCAGCCCTTCAAAAATACTATATATCTCACTCCCGGGCCGTCTGCTGAGCCAAAGCTTTCTACCGAGTGTACTCTTCCTAGTGTTTCTCCCATGTTTTACCTCCTTCAGGTTGTTGCTGCTACTTTTATTTTTATGGTACGGAATTTTCGGCAACCCGCCGACAGGGACTTTGCAATGCTCAGGTTCTTCGGGCTAAGAGGCTGTATTAATTATGATTTAGGTTTTCTATGCTTGACGCGACCGGCTTTTACACACCTTCCGAAAATTCCTTACGCTGTGGTGTTATTTAGAAAATCAGAATATGCAGGCACTTGGCCTGCACATTCTGGAATGTTGGATATTTTTTTATATTACATTCTCTCGTGGCATGTACGTGAGATTACATCGAGCTGCTGCTCTCTTGTGAGGTCGATGAACTTAACTGCGTATCCTGATACTCGGATTGTGAAGTTTGCGTACTCCTCCTTCTCAGGATGCTCCATTGCATCGATGAGTTTCTCTTTACCGAATACATTTACATTGAGGTGATGTGCTCCCTGATCGAAGTATCCGTCCATTACGTTTACAAGGTTGTCGATTCTCTCTCCCTCGTTGTTTCCGAGTGCTCCCGGATTGATGGTCTGTGTATTTGAGATTCCATCAAGTGCCCACTCATATGGAAGCTTTGTGAGTGAGTTTAAGGATGCGAGAAGTCCGTTCTGCTCTGCGCCGTATGATGGGTTTGCTCCCGGTGAAAGCGGCTCTCCTGCTTTACGTCCGTCAGGCATTGCTCCTGTAGCTTTTCCGTATACTACGTTTGATGTAATTGTAAGGATTGATGTTGTAGGCTCTGAATCACGGTATGTGTGATGCTTCTTTAACTTGTCCATGAATGTCTTAAGAAGCCATACACCGATTTCGTCCGCGCGGTCATCATCGTTTCCGTATTTAGGGAACTCTCCCTCGATTTCGAAATCCTTTGCCAGTCCGCTCTCGTCACGTACTACTTTAACCTTTGCATATTTGATTGCTGAAAGAGAATCGATTACGTGTGAGAATCCTGCGATTCCTGTTGCGAATGTTCTCTTTAAGTCCGTATCCATGAGTGCAAGCTCTGCTGCCTCATAGTAGTATTTGTCATGCATGTACTGGATAAGGTTTAACGTATTTACATAGATGTCTACTAACCAGTCCATCATCTTGTCGTATTTCGCCATTACCTCGTCATAGTCAAGGTACTCTGCTGTGATAGGTGCGTAGTTTGGTCCTACCTGCTCGCCTGATTTCTCATCAACACCACCGTTGATAGCGTAGAGGAGACATTTTGCAAGGTTTGCACGTGCTCCGAAGAACTGCATCTCTTTACCTGTCTGTGTTGCAGATACACAGCAGCAGATTGCATAATCATCGCCCCATACCGGCTTCATTGCGTCATCGTTCTCATACTGGATTGAGCTTGTCTCAATTGAGATGCGGGCTGCATAATCCTTGAAGGTCTGAGGAAGCTTTGATGAGTAGAATACTGTGAGGTTTGGCTCCGGTGCAGGTCCCATGTTCTCTAATGTATGGAGGAAACGGAAGTCTGTCTTTGTAACCATTGAACGTCCGTCCACACCTGTTCCTGCCACGTCAAGTGTTGCCCATACAGGATCACCTGAGAATAACTGGTTGTATGAAGGGATACGTGCAAATTTAACCATACGAAGCTTCATTGTAAAATGGTCGATGAGCTCCTGTGCTTCCTGTTCTGTGAGGATGCCCTTGTCCATATCTCTCTTGATGTAAATGTCAAGGAATGTAGATACACGTCCTACTGACATTGCTGCACCATTCTGTGTCTTGATTGCTGCAAGGTATCCGAAGTATAACCACTGAACTGCCTCTTTTGCGTTTGTTGCAGGTCTTGAGATATCATATCCGTAAATCTCTGCAAGCTTCTTCATATCCTCAAGACATTTAATCTGCTCTGCAATTTCCTCTCTTAAACGGATAACATCATCTGTCATCTGTCCACAGCCACAGTTTGCCTTATCCTTCTTTTTCTCCTCGATGAGGTAATCAAGTCCGTATAATGCTACACGACGGTAATCGCCCACGATACGTCCACGGCCGTATGTGTCAGGAAGTCCTGTAAGGATCTTTGCATGACGGACCTTCATCATCTCAGGTGTGTATGCATCGAATACTGCTGTGTTGTGTGTCTTATGATATTTTGTGAAAATTTCCTTGAGCTTTTCGCTTACATTGTAACCATATGTCTCAGCAGCCTGTACCGCCATCTTGATTCCACCGTAAGGCATGAATGCTCTCTTTAACGGCTTATCTGTCTGAAGACCTACAATCTGCTCGAGGTCCTTTAATGACTCATCTATATATCCAGGGCCGTAAGCTGTGATTCCTGTTACAACCTCTGTCTCCATGTCAAGAACTCCGCCCTTGGAACGCTCCTCTTTCTGAAATTTCTGAAGCGCATCCCACAGCTTGTTTGTAGCATCTGTCGGATCAGCTAAAAAGCTCTCGTCTCCGTCGTATGGAGTGTAGTTGTCCTGAATAAACTGACGGACGTTGATTTCCTCTTTCCAAAGACGTCCTTCAAATCCATCCCACTCTTTCATTTCTATCATTGTAATATCCTCCTTAAAATGTGTGAATGTTACTTCGTTTGATTAGTTTTGTTTAACTGTGGTTAGTATATACTTACTACAGCATTTTTGTCAATATCCATGTTGTTTCTTTTGAGATACATTCCCTGGTTATTTATACGACTATGGCTGATTTTATAATCAAAAAGAGCCAACTGTCCGGGTTTATCGCCCAGACGGTCGGCTCTTATTTGTTATATTTCATGTGGTTATTCCACTTATCCGTCAGTCATATAACACGTTCATAGTAGACTATTTTTCTCAATAAAGCAATAGTGTTTTAGAACTATTTTTATTCTTTTCTATTCCGCACGGACCGCCCAGCGCATCTTCGTGGACCTGGCACGTCCGTTCTGAGCACATTCCTGTGCTGATGGACGAATCACATCCTTGGAATAGTCGCTGTATATTCCTGCTTTATATCCTGCCTTGAGTGCTTTTTTGACCAGCTTGTCCTCTCCTGAATGGAAGGTAAGGATGGCAGCTCTTCCACCAGGCTTTAATGCTCCCGGAAGCTTTTCCATAAACTCATATAGCACCTCAAACTCATGGTTTACGTCTATGCGGAGCGCCTGAAATGTGCGCTGACAGGTCTTTTTGATTATGTCCTTCTTATCCTTTTCAGGGAGAAAATCGAGTGTCTGCTCTATAATGTGACGAAGCTTTGTGGTCGTATCTATGCGGTTGCCCTTCCTGATCTCGTCTGTGATAGCCTTTGCAAGCTCCTCGCAATACGGCTCATCTGAGTTCTCATAGAGCATACCCGAAAGCTCCTCACGGGATATATTGTCAAGCCGCTCTGCCGCACTGATACCGGCATTTGGATTAAGACGCAGATCCAGCGGTCCATCCACCTTAAACGAAAATCCACGCTCAGGATTATCTATCTGCATTGATGAAACTCCCAGATCGGCAAGTATGAAATCAAAGCCTCCTACTTCCTTTGCAATCTCATCTATTGTGCAGAAGTTCTGAAGCTTTATGGTGAGAATATCCTCTCCAAAACCTGCTTCCGCGAGACGCTTTTTTGTCTTTTCAGACTCGATTGGGTCAACATCTGTAGCAAACATATGTCCCTGTCCTTCAAGCTTTTCAAGCATTGCCCTTGTGTGGCCACCGTATCCGAGTGTGGCATCAAAGCCTGTCTGTCCCGGCTTTATGTCCAGAAAATCTATGATTTCTTTTACCATTATGGATATGTGCATGCCCGCAGGGGTATTTCCCTTGCTGATGACATGCTCAATTGTATCCTTGTATTTCTCCGGATTTAATTCCTTGTATTTTTCCTCAAATTTTTTGGGATATTTTCCGCTATAGTGCACGCGGCGCTTGTGCTGTTTTTCTTCGCTCATTTTATGCTCCGTTTCATTCTGGGTTAGAACTGTTATGCTGACTTTTGCTACAGTATAACTTTTATTTTACTTTTCCGCAAGATAATGACTTACATTCCTATACCATCTGCACGAGCCACACGTCGCTTTTCACCATGAAGTATCCGATGACTACCTTTATCAGCTCTGTGGCCTGCACGAGGAAGTACACTGCTACTATGCCAAGTGCAGTGTATTTGGCGAGCACAAATGCCACCGGCACCACTATCACCCACGTAAATACGGAGTCAAACAGAAATGTGACCAGTGTCTTGCCGCCTGAGCGGAGTGTGAAATACGACGAATGTGTAAATGCACAAAACGGCATAATTATCGCTGATACCGCTATGAAGCTTGTTGCGAGTGATTTGATTTCATCGGTTGTGTTATATATCTGAGGGAAAAGTCCGCCTACCAGAAGCATGACCGCCGCCATTACAGAACAGCAGAACACACTGAACACTATCATCTTGTTATCCGCATCCTTTGCCTTTTCAAGCTCACCGGCTCCAAGATACTGCCCTACAACTATGCTGATGCATGCGCCAAGCTGTATAAACACTATATTGAAAAGGTTTGTTATCGTTGTCGCAATGTTTAAACCTGCGATTACCGAGAGCCCACGTACTGAATAGCACTGTGTAACCGTTGTCATGCCTGCTGCCCAAAAAAGCTCATTGAGCATGAGTGGCAGTCCCTTGATGAATATAGTCTTAAACTCACCAAACGGCATTCCTATTCCTCTGTAAGCGCCCTCGAGATATCTATTCTTATCCCTGTTTTTATGCGCCCACAGCACAACTATTATTGTCTCAATATATCGCGACATCACAGTGGCAATAGCGGCTCCCGCCACACCCAGCTTTGGTATCGGTCCTATTCCGAAGATGAGCAGAAAATCAAGCACCGCATTGCTTCCAACTGCTGCAAAGCTTGCAACCATCGGTACAAAAGTCTGTCCTGTTTCCTTTATGTTTGTCGCATAGGCCTGTGTCACCGCAAACGGTATGAGACCTATCATAACAATTTCCAGATATTCCTTTCCATATGCCAGTGCTACCTCCGTGGCACCGTTTCCTGCCGTATCTGTCAGATAAAGTGATATGAAACCTGTTCCGTTCGTTATAAACAGTGTCATCGCTATTGCTGTAACAAGCAGCGCTGCATACAGCTTGAATCTGAAGGAATACATATGCCCCTTATGATTTCCCTTGCCAAAATACTGTGCTCCGAATATACTTGCCGCTGACACCGCCCCAAATACAGCCAGATTGTACACAAATATGAGCTGGTTTACAATTGCTACTCCTGACATCTGCTCTGTACCAAGCTGTCCTACCATAATGTTGTCCAGAAAGCTTACCAGATTTGTGATTGCATTCTGGATTATCATTGGTATTGCCAGCATGAGATAGCGCTTATAAAATGCCTTGTCTCCTATATATTTTTGTCTGAATTTATGCATGTTTGTCCCCCTTTCGATTTCTCCATGGTCCTTTCGTGCAATGCTACTATTCTACTACGTCAGACTTTATTTTTCAAATATTTTATGTGTTTTTCCTTAACTTATTTTAGGATTCAGATTTTGTATCATAATAACCATGGGGCTACTATGACCTCGGTCTGCACAATGAAAACTTCGTAATTAAAGCTCCCGGCTGACAACACTGTTTGTGCTGTCACTCGGGAGCTCTTAATTTAATTTTTTATTATAGTTTTACTTTTTATGTCAATATCCTGTTTATTTGTTTACTGCCGGTTCATATCCTGTGTTTCCTGATATTTCCTGATTACGAAAAACATTGTAGTTCCATCACCCTCTTTGCTGGTAGCCCATATCTTGCCGCCGTGATCCTCTATAATCTTCTTTACGATGGAAAGTCCTATTCCGCTGCCTCCGGTAGCCGAATTTCTCGACGCATCCGCTCTGTAAAATCTGTCAAAAATATATGGCATATCTCTCTGGTCGATTCCTCGTCCATTGTCCTCGATTTCAACCTGTATGAAGTCACCAACATCATTTATCCTGATATCTATATAGCTTTGTGTCTTGTTCATATACTTCACCGAATTGCCGACTATATTATTAATCACACGGCGAAGCTGCTCCGGATCAGCAATGATAAGCACGTTGCTATCCACATGATTCTCATATGAAAGCCTGATATTTTTTGCCTCAAGATCGAGTCCTATTTCCTCAACACAGTCGTTAAAATAATCTGTGACATTTATCTTCGCAAAATTGTATGGAATCCTGTTCGTATCAATCTTCGAGTAAAGTGTCAGCTCATTAATGAGCTTATCCATATCGTTTGCCTTATTGTAAATGGTCCTGACGTATTTATCGACCTTTTCAGGGGTGTTTGCCACTCCGTCAAGTATGCCCTCGGCGTAGCCCTTTACCGCTGTAATAGGAGTCTTTAAATCATGTGCGATATTACTGATTAACACTCTGTTTTCAGACTCATTCGTCACCTTTTCCTCGGCATTTTTCTTGAGGCGCGCACGCATCTGCTCAAACGCAGTACACAGCTCGCCAATCTCTCCGTCGCTCGGGCTCGTCTCAAGCTCAAAGTCCAGATTACCATCCTTGATATTTTCAGCGGCAATACGCAGCCTCTCTATCGGTGTGATGATACTCCTGTATATCCACACTATAAGCATGGCAGCCGTAGTAAGAAGTATCAATACAAGTGCAAATGCTCCCTCTATCAAAACAGTCCTGACCTCAGGGATCACACACGCGGTTGATGTCACTATGTAAAGACTCGCCTCGTCACCATCACTGTCACGAAAATTAAGTTGCTTTATTAGCACCTTGTCATCACTGTCCATATAGCTGCTCACATCAGAGCTGCTCTGCTTATTGGATATTCGCGGAAGCTTTCTCAAAATATCATCATTGTCAATTCCACCATTGAAAATGAGCTCTCCTTCACTTTTCACTATGAGATATGAATACTTCTTCTCCAGCTTCTTATTTATCTTAGTCAGATAATCACTATCAAGAAGCCTGGATGGTTCTATGAGCGATGTCTTCTCGAGCTCATCATATGTGCGCCCTGTCACCTTGTTCAGAAACTGCACCGTGTCAGTGAGTGCGAGCATGCCCGCATCCTCCATGCCATATGTCTTGTTTATGGCCTTTAGCTGAATCTTATTGAAACCCACAAGCACTATACTGGTGAGCACAACAGGCACAAAAATAATTATACAGAATGATATAGCAAGTTTTGTTTTTATCTTCATAGTATTCTCCATTTGAATAAATTAATAAGCCACTTTATATATACAACAAGGACATATCCTTTCGCATTTGAATTTGATATGTCCTATTAATACTACAATATCTACTATATTTTTTAAAAATCACTACAGCTTAAATCTGTATCCCACGCCCCAAATAGTCTCTATGTACTGAGGCTTTGCAGTGTTCATCTCGATTTTCTCACGAATCTTCTTGATATGTACAGTGACTGTCGCGATATCTCCGACCGAATCCATATTCCAGATTTCCTTAAAGAGCTCCTCCTTGGTAAATACATGGTTTGGATTCTCCGCAAGGAATGTGAGCAGATCAAATTCCTTTGTGGTAAACTGCTTTTCCTCTCCGTTTACCCACACACGGCGGGCTGTTTTGTCAATCTTGATGCCACGAATTTCAACGATGTCATTTTCAGGTGTGGCGCTTCCGATCAGGCGCTCATATCTGGCCAGATGAGCCTTTACCCTGGCAACAAGCTCTGATGGTGAAAACGGCTTTGTGACATAATCATCTGCGCCGAGTCCGAGTCCTCTTATCTTGTCGATATCATCCTTCTTTGCTGAAACCATGAGTATCGGTGTGTTCTTTTTCTCACGAATCCGCTTACAAATCTCAAAGCCATCAATGCCCGGCAGCATAAGGTCAAGAATAAACAGATCAAAATCCTCCGCCAAAGCCCTTGCGAGACCGCTTGTGCCATCATTCTCCACCTCTACCTCAAAGCCGCTCAGCTCCAGGTAATCCTTCTCAAGATCAGCAATTGCAACCTCGTCCTCTACTATCAAAATTCTGCTCATATCCGTTCCTCCTGAAAATAAAAAGCCATGGAAACCGACTCAATGTCAGTCCCATGACTTAATTATATCATATATCCGATAACTTCTGTCTAAATTTTCTCTAAATTCTTTCTAACTTTTTCTAAGAAATATAATGTATACTATCCGGCGCTCACAACCTGAAAAGCGCGAAGCCCCACATATTGTTTAGAGATACTTCTTGAGGTCCTCAACCTTATCAAGTGCCTCCCAAGGCAGCTTGATATCTGTACGTCCGAAGTGTCCGTATGCTGCTGTCTGGCGGTAGATAGGTCTTCTGAGGTCAAGCATCTTGATGATTCCGGCCGGACGAAGGTCGAAATTCTCCCTTACGATTTCAACGATTCTGTCATCTGCAAGCTTTCCTGTGCCGAATGTATCAACCATGATAGATGTTGGCTGTGCAACACCGATAGCATATGAAAGCTGAATCTCACACCTGTCAGCAAATCCTGCTGCTACAAGGTTCTTTGCTACGTAACGTGCTGCGTATGCTGCTGAACGGTCTACCTTTGTACAATCCTTTCCTGAGAAAGCTCCGCCGCCGTGACGTGCATATCCACCGTAGGTGTCTACGATAATCTTACGACCGGTGAGACCTGCATCTCCGTGTGGTCCACCTATTACGAAACGTCCTGTAGGATTGATAAAGAACTTTGTCTCATCGTCAATCATATCCTTTGGAAGAATTGGATCAAATACATATTTCTTGATGTCCTCATGGATCTGCTCCTGGGTAACATCCTCGTCGTGCTGTGTTGAAAGTACAACTGCCTCAAGTCTTACCGGCTTTCCTGCCTCATCATACTCTACTGAAACCTGTGTCTTTCCGTCCGGACGAAGGTATGTAAGTGTGCCGTCTTTTCTAACCTTTGTGAGCTGGAATGCAAGCTTGTGAGCGAGTGCGATTGGGTATGGCATATACTCCTCAGTCTCATTTGTAGCATATCCAAACATCATTCCCTGATCTCCGGCTCCGGTGTCGAGGTTGTCTGTAAGGTCGCCCTCTTTTGCCTCGAGTGCCTTGTCAACTCCCATGGCGATATCAGCAGACTGCTTGTCGATTGAAACCATTACTGCACATGAGTTTCCGTCGAGTCCCTTCTTTCCGTCATCATATCCGATCTCAAGTGCTGTTTTTCTGACGATTGCAGGAATATCAAGCTGTGCCTTTGTGGTAATCTCTCCTGTTACAAGGATGAAGCCTGTACAGCTTGCTGTCTCACATGCGACACGGCTCATCGGGTCCTGCTGTATGCATGCATCAAGGATGGCATCTGATACTGCATCGCAGAGCTTATCCGGATGTCCCTCAGTTACTGATTCTGATGTAAATAATAATTTCTCCATTAATTATCTGTTGCTCCTTTCATACTGTGTGACCAATATTTTTCCAATAAAAAACCACTTACTGCAAATAAGTGGATTAAAATTAAGATAATAAAAATCCTCTTATTGTTCGATTACTCGCTCAGGTTGGCACCTTCCTGTTTTCTAACGGGGTTGCCGTGACTTCATAGATCCTTTGTATCTCCATCACTCTGAATAAGAGAAGTTACAATATAGAATTTTTCAAATCTCTGTCAGCTATATTACTACCACATGATATATATGTCAAGTATCATTTTCGATACAGATTTATCAATAATCCATTTTCGATACCCTATTCATTATTTATAAGCTATTTTATGCAATTATTCTTTCTTCCTTTATTGACTTTCATAATTTTTGTAATTATACTTAAATTTGTATTTATAGTACTAAACACACAATATCAAAATAAATTTTTGGAGTAACTCATGATTAAAATCAGCATAAAAGATGCGCAGATTGGTATGGTGGCAGCAGAACCGATAAAGACCCCTCTGGGGCAGATACTTGCACTGCCCGGCACACCACTCACCCGTCAGCTCATCAACAAAATGAAGCTATATAAGGTAGGCAGCATCTCAATTCAAAACCCATCCTATGCAGCAGCACCGCAAGCCGGCGAAAATACAGCAAAGCGAGACAAGGTAAAACCTGTACCAAAAACCCGCGCACATGAGATGGTGACCAACATCCAGCGTGTTCAGGCCTCAGAAGAGTTCCTAGGCTTCCAGCTCAAATACCTCACATGCATAAATCAAATCAAGGATACCTTTGGCAAAATCTGTGCCGGTGAAAAATCCTTTGATGAGGCTGCGCTTCTTACTGCTGTCATTGACCTTTCCTCATCGTGCGGCACTACAATCGAGACCTTTGACATGCTCTACAACATGCGCACCATTGCAGACCCGTTGTACTCACACTGTCTGAATGTAGGGCTTATTACAAGGATGATCGGACGATGGCTTCATATGGAAAAGACAGATGTGAATACGCTTACTATCGCAGGAGTACTTCACGATATCGGTAAATGCAAGATTCCCGATGATGTGCTAAACAAGCCTGACAAGCTCACAGATGAAGAATTTGCGCTCATAAAAAAACACCCACAGTTTGGTTTTGATTTGATTAGGGATCTGCAGATTGACTCCAGAATAAAGCGCACAGCCCTCATGCATCATGAGCGCTGTGATGGCTCAGGCTATCCTTCACAGCTTGACAGCTCACTGATTGACGACTTTGCCATGATAACAGCCATCGCCGATGTATATGATGCCATGACTGCCGCCAGACGCTATCGCGCACCACTTTGTCCGTTCGCTGTCATATCAAGCTTTGAGAGTGAAGGTTTTACAAAGTACAATACAAAGTTCCTGCTTTTGTTTTTGAAAAAGCTTGCTACCACATACCAGAGCAACCGTGTAATGCTCAACGATAGCCGGTTCTGTAATATTGTGATGCTCAACCCACATGAACTGTCACGCCCTATTGTACGTTTTGATGACGGCAGTATACTTGATTTGTCCACAAACCGCGAGTTTTTCATCAAATCTGTGATGTAAGCCGATTTATAATCAAAAGGATTACGGAGTAGTTACTCAAAAAAAATTATAAAATAACCAAAAATAAGAACCGTGCATCTACAGTAAGATGCTGCCGGTTCTTATTTTATATATTGCATTTATATTGTGTTTACATTTCATGCTTTACGTATATATCTATTACGATACCTTGAGTATGAACTTCTGAAGCTCCTTCTCATCCTCTACCCTGGCAATTTTTGCACCAATCTTTGTAAGCTTCTCCTCGAGTGCCTCATAGCCTCTCTGGATATAGTAGATATCATCAACCACTGTGATTCCCTCTGCTGCAAGACCTGCTATAACCAGTGCTGCTCCTGCTCTTAGGTCAGGTGCATTCACTCTGGCACCTGTGTATCTTTTCACGCCGCTTATGATTGCTATATTGCTCTCTACCTTTATATCAGCTCCCATTCTGGTGAGCTCGTCAACATACTTGAAACGATTCTCAAATATGCTCTCTGTCACTGTACTGGTGCCCTCAGCGATACCCAAAAGCACCGCCATCTGTGGCTGCATATCTGTCGGGAAACCCGGATATGGAAGTGTTGTGACCTGTGTATGCCTTAAATGTCCGTCTGATATTACTCTGACTGAGTCATCAAACTCCTCTACCTGGCAGCCTACCTCCAACAGCTTTGCTGTGGTGGCCTCAAGATGCTTTGGAATGACATTCTTTACCAGCACGTTGCCTCCTGCTGCCGCAACTGCAAACATGAATGTACCGGCCTCAATCTGATCCGGAATGACAGAATACTCTGTAGCATGTAATCTCTCCACACCTACAATTCTGATGACATCGGTTCCTGCGCCCCTGATATTTGCTCCCATGCTGTTTAAGAAGTTTGCCACGTCAACGACATGAGGCTCCTTAGCCGCATTCTCGATAACAGTCTTGCCATCTGCCATGGCTGCAGCCATCATAATATTGATTGTGGCACCTACAGAAACCTTATCCATATATATGTGTGTGCCCTTAAGCTCCTTTGCCCTGGCGATGACAAGGCCATGAGCTATGTCTATGTCTGCTCCCATAGAGCGGAAGCCCTTCATATGAAGGTCAATCGGCCTGCTTCCGATATCACAGCCTCCCGGAAGCGCAACCTCTGCATGCTTGTATTTTCCAAGTAATGCACCAATTAAATAATATGATGCCCTGATTCGTCTGATGAATTCATTATCGACATTTACGCCCCTGATAAATGAACCGTTTATCTTTACCTTGTGTATATCCACGCGCTCCACATGTGCGCCGATTTCTTCGATTGCCTGAAGTAAGACATTGATATCCCTTACATTTGGCAAATTATCTATTGTTACAGTCTCGTCTGTCATTATGGCAGCGGCCAAAATAGCAAGTGCAGCATTTTTAGCTCCACCAATTTCAACTTCACCGTATAAAGGATTTCCACCTTTGATTACGTACTGTTCCATATTCCACCTCTATGAATTCAGGAGTATACTTCCTCCTAATATACTATTCTCAATTTACACTATTGTTATACATCCAACTACAAATTTCATTTATGACGACGTATTTAAGCCGCCATTTGTGCCGGTGCTGCTTTTAATAAATGACGCAGCAGCTACTATTATCTAATCATATCACGATAAATAAGCACTATAATTCAAGTGCCTCCACCAGCTTCTCTACTGTCTGCTCCACATCAAGCCCCTCCTCGGAAACCTCGATGTCTGCATACTGCTCATACAATTTTGAGCGCTCTTCAAAAAGGGTTTCTAAAGTCTGCCCTTTCTTTAATACTACACCTCTACCCTTTATGTCTGCAAGTCGTTTTTCCAAAATGGCATAAGAAACCTTGAGATACACAACTCTGCCTATCTCCTTAAGATGCTCCATGGCCTCTTTTCCGTATACCACCGAACCACCTGTAGCTATAATGGCCCTATCAGCCCTGATAGAAGCATTGACACGGTTCTCTACCTCTATAAAACCGTCCGTGCCCTTTTCCTCAATTATCTCACGCAGAAGCTTTCCCTCCTGCTCCTGTATCAGTAAATCCGCATCCAGGAAGCTGTATCCCAGCACCTTTGCAAGTATTACGCCTATGGTACTCTTTCCAACTCCCGGCATGCCTATAAGTACGATATTAGTTTTCTGTTCCATCTACTGCCTCAGTATTCTCTGTATCTGTACTATTGGTGCTTTCTGACTGCTGTGTGCTCTCTGTAGCGCTTGTGTCTGCTGCCTTTTTGTCCTTCTTGGTAGTAGTAAAATAATTGTGAATCTTGATCTTGTCAAGCTGCTTCTGCTTTACAGACCATTTTTCATCGTCCTGCCATCCTGAAAGGATGCCATTGTAATATTTGTCCTCTTTATTGCCCTTTACAGTCTTCCTGTTTGACTCTGTTGCTTTATCATCGGTCTTTTTGTCGAGCCTTACGATATAGTAAGTGCTGTCTGTGGTGATGAGGTCTGAGGTCTGTCCCTCCTCAAGGGAATTGAGTGCATCTACAACGCTCTGATCAAGATTGTTTGTAGTGTATACACTGTCCTTTGTCTTGCTGTCCGATGACTCTGAGCTCTCTTTAGACTCTGTGTCATCTGATTTCTTATCTGAATCATCTGTCTTTTCCGCATCCGGATCAACGTATGTGGCGTATGTGCCTGTTGTGGCTGTAGTGCCTGCTGCCTTGGCTGCATCCTCTAAGGATGATCCGCCTGCAAGCGCCTCTACCACTGCATCTGCCTGTGCCTTTATCTGTGCTGACTGCTCATCTGTATATGTCTGATACTGGTAATTAGAGTCATATGCACCCTTGTAATCAAGCTTCACAATGGTGTATGCAGCCATATTGGCTTCCTCATCCGTCACGCTTGAATCAGCATTTTTGATGATTGCAGCATACATCTTACTCTTTATAAGGCGAAGCTCTAAATATTCCTCGACAATCTCCTCTGTAGCACTCATCTCGTCTATCACATCATCGGAATTTGCCTTCATAAACTTCTCTGCGGCCTTTTTGATTTCCTTTTTCTCATCATCAGAAACCTCTACATCGTAATCTGACTGATGCGCCTTTAATGTGTAAAGCTCATGAGCCTCCTCGATAGCATTTTTCTTCCATGTTTCAAGCACAGTATTATTGCCTGATACTGTCTTGTCCCAGTAGCCCTCGCCCATGTACTGTATATACATGTCATCATAACCGGCCTCCTGGTACCTTATCATAAAATTAACAAGCCCAAGCTTGATATCCTCTTTATCTAATGTCGCAACTGTTGCGGTTTTATTTATTGCACATCCTGTAAAAGCTGTAACTGAGAGTGTTGCAGCTAATAACATAGCTATTACTTTTTTCGCTTTCATTGTATCTATCCTCTTTAAAATTGGTATAGTATCGCTCGTATATTATAGAGCTTTTCGGGCCTGCTGGCAAGCATTTTCTAAACTTTGTAAATTATCGTCAATTTCGCGTAAAGCATGTGGTGTTTCCTATGCTATATGCTACATGATTCCAAAATTCGGGTAACTATTCAGCCGTAATCAGTTCCTTACGCATTTGCGAAATCAGTTCCTCCACCACATCAAGCACATCCCGCTTCTTTGCCACGCTGCCATTTTTTAAATCAAATGTGAAATATGGGTTTTCTGCCATATTGAATTTGAGGGAGGATTTATACTGAGTAATAAGCTCCGGTATCTTCTCCGGATTTATCCTTGCCCGTTCAAACATAGTAAGCTTTATCAGTGAGCCGGTCTGCTTTATCTCAGTGATATATACGGCATGTGCCAACGCCTTAAGCCTTGCCACGCGAAGCAGGCTAAGCACTGATTTTGGTGGTTCACCAAACCTGTCTATGAGCTCCTCGAGCATCTCATCCTTCTCTTCCTCTGTCTCTATGCCTGCAATACGCTTATATATATCCAGCTTCTGGAATTCGTTTGCAATATAACCTGCCGGAATATAAGCATCGGTCACAATATCCACCGTCGTGTCAAATTTATCACTGATATCCTCGATGCCCTTTGCCTCTTTTACAGCCTCGCTCAACATCTTGCAGTACAAATCATAGCCCACAGCCTCCATATGGCCGCTCTGCTCCGCTCCGAGCAGATTGCCCGCACCGCGGATTTCAAGGTCTCTCATGGCAATCTTAAAGCCGCTGCCAAGGTCTGAGTACTCCTTTATCGCTGCAAGACGCTTTTCTGCCACCTCTTTTAGCATCTTGTTGCGCCTGTACATGAGAAATGCATACGCAGTACGGTTAGATCTGCCGACTCGTCCGCGGAGCTGATAAAGCTGTGAAAGTCCCATGTTGTCCGCATCGTGTATAATCATTGTATTGACGTTTGAGATGTCAAGTCCGGTCTCTATAATGGTCGTGGATACAAGCACATCTATTTCACCATTGATGAAACGGTACATGATGCGCTCAAGCTCCGTCTCCTTCATCTGTCCGTGCGCAAATGCAACAGTCGCATCCGGCACCAGCTCCTGCAGCTTTGCTGTTATGTCTGCTATGTCGCGCACCTTATTGTACACATAGTACACCTGTCCGTTTCTGGCAAGCTCCCTGTTAATTGCCTCTCTGACAAGCTCATCATTGTACTCCATGACATATGTCTGAATCGGTACACGGTCCATCGGCGGCTCCTCAAGCACGCTCATATCCCTTATGCCGATTAAACTCATGTGGAGTGTCCTCGGAATCGGTGTAGCAGTCAGTGTGAGCACATCCACATTGACCTTCATCTGCTTAATCTTCTCCTTGTGAGTCACTCCGAAGCGCTGCTCCTCATCGATTACCAAAAGTCCCAGATCCTTAAACTGCACATCCTTTGAGAGTATACGGTGTGTTCCGATGATGATATCGACCTCACCCTTTTTAAGCTTTTCTATCGTCTTTTTCTGCTCTGCTGCGCTTCTGAAACGGCACATCAAATCCACATTCACCGGAAAATCCTTCATCCTCTGCGAAAACGTATCGTAAATCTGCTGTGCCAGAATGGTTGTCGGGGCAAGATATGCCACCTGCTTGCTGTCCTGCACCGCCTTGAAGGCCGCACGGATTGCAACCTCCGTCTTGCCGTAGCCCACGTCACCGCAAATCAGTCTGTCCATTATTTTATGACTCTGCATATCAGTCTTTGTGGCTTCAATTGCAAGAATCTGATCCTCAGTCTCATCAAAAGGAAAAAGCTCCTCAAACTCTCGCTGCCACACCGTATCCTCGCCGAAGGCATAGCCGTTTTGCTGCTCACGCTGTGCGTACAGCTTCACCAGGTCTCCTGCAATCTGCTTTACCGCACCTCTGACACGGTTCTTTGTTCTGGTCCATTCCTGACCGCCAAGCTTGTTGAGCTTTGGTTTTCTGGCATCCTTTCCGGCATATTTTTGTATCATGTCAAGCTGAGTGGCAAGAATATAGAGATTGGAGCCACCCTGATACTCTATCTTGATGTAGTCCTTTACCTTTTTGTCCACCTCAAGCTTTTCAATGCCGCGGTAAATACCTAGTCCGTGGTTTTCATGCACTACATAGTCCCCCACCGACAAATCGGTAAAGCTCTGTATTTTTTCACCCTCATAGGTGCGGTGACGCTTCTTTTTCTTCTGCTGCGCCCCAAAAATATCTGACTCCGTAATCACGGCAAACTTTAGGATAGGATACTCAAAGCCTCTTCTCACCTTGCCGTAGCAGACCATAATCTGCCCCTCGGAAAGCTCATGATCGTAGTTTTCAGTGTAAAAGCATGTGATTCCCTGGTCTGTGATATCCTCTGAAAGCCTCTTTGCCCTTGTCCTTGAACCGGATAAAAGAATTACTCTGTAGCCGTTTTTCTTATAGCGCTTTAAGTCCTTTATCAAAAGCTCAAAGCTGTTGTTGTATGGGCTGACGCTCTGACAGTGAATACCATAGCTTCCCAGCTGGTGCAGTCCGTTTGCTTTATTATCGAGCGCAGCGAGTGCGATGCACGAATACTTCTCGAGCTTTGCCACAATCTCCTTTTCTGTAAAAAGACCGTTCATCTGCCCCGGAAGTATATATCCCATCGCAAGTCTCTGCTTCATGCTCTCTGAAAACTCAGTCTCTGTAAGCTTTCCCTGCTCTGTACATCTGGTCAGCTCATCGAAGAAAATAAGGCTGTCCGATGGTTTAAAATAATCCAAAAGCCCGACTCTCTCGTCAAAAAAGTACGACAAAAAAGCATCCATGCCCGCATACATGGACAGCTCTCCCCACTCCTCAGTAAGCTCGTCTGCCATCACAGTCACTCCGTGTGCTTCCTCTGTCTTCATCTGCTTTCTAAGCTTGTCAGACACCCTCTTTGCCTCTGCCTTAAGCTTTTCAATTCCCCCGGCCTTTTCCTCATCACTAAGTACAATCTCTGCCGCCGGATATATGCTCACCCGGTCTGTATTTTCGATGGATTTCTGGCTCTCGCAGTCAAAATATCTGATAGTGTCTATCTCGTCTCCCCACAGCTCGATTCGGATAGGATTCTCCTCCGTCAGCGGAAAAACATCAAGAATACCGCCCCTGACAGAAAACTGTCCCATCGTCTGGACCTGATACTCTTTTTCATAGCCCATTCTGATAAGAGCAGCCTGAATTTCCTTCAAATCCAAAAGCTGTCCCTGCTCAAGTGTAAGCACATTTTCCCACATCTTTTCTATCGGCGCCATCGTATTCATCAGCGCATCAAATGTGGTCACAAGCGTCACTCTCTCCTGCTCACGGATAGCCTTCAAAGCCCTGATGCGCTCCGCTGTCAGGAGATTGCCCCTGATATCCGACTGGTAAAAAAGCACATCCTTTGATGGATAATACATCACCTCTTTGTCAAAAAAACTGTACTCATCGTACAGTTCCTTCGCTTTCTGCTCTCCAAAGGTCACAATAAGCTTGTTTTTCCTGTGACCTCCAAAGGCATATATCATCTGTGATTTTTGCGCATCTATACATCCCGTGACAGATATAAGTCCGGACGATTTTTCTGCCGTTTTTGTCATCTCCTCAAAGCCCGCAAGGGAAAGGAGTGGCTCTGTAAATGCTTTCACTTTCAATTCTCCATTTCTGTCTGTTCAAAATCACCTTGTCGATTTCCAGCTAGTTATATATGTTCATAGCCTTATCCGTCTCGCCCTGCATCATAAGAACTGCTGCATCCATCGCATGACCGATAGCTTCCTCCACCTTTGCCCTGTCCTCAGAACTGAAACGCCCGAGCACATGGTCAGCAAGATCCCAGCCCTGCGGCTTCTCTCCAACACCGACCTTGATACGGCTGAAGCCCTGTGTGCCGGTCATTGCAATGATGCTCTTAATCCCGTTGTGACCGCCGGCGCTGCCTTTTTTGCGGATACGGATACGCCCCGGCTCGAGCGAAATATCATCAAAAATAACAATCATTTCCTCATCCGGATCAAGCTTATAAAAATTCATCACCTCAGCAACAGACTCGCCGCTTAAGTTCATGTATGTCTGCGGCTTCACAAGCAGCACCTTCATGCCCTCAATCACTCCGCTTCCACAGAGCGCCTTGTGCTTTTTGTCTGTCACACTTATATTATATTTATCCGCAAGCGCATCTATCACATCAAATCCGATATTGTGTCTTGTGTGCTCATATTTTTTGTCAGGATTTCCAAGTCCTACTATAACGTACATCGTTTATCCTTTCTCTTTCTCATATCATTTACAATTCAAAATAAAACAAATACTGCTGGATAATTCCCGCCACACCCTTGTAGCGTTCAAAATCAAAGCCGTCACTATAATATTTGTCCAAAAGCTGCTTTACATGCGTATCTATCGGAAACGCATCCACATGATGTAAACCAAAAAGACATATGCAGTTCGCCACCTTTTTGCCAATTCCTTTGCGAGTAAGCAGGCTTTCCATCGCCTCATCATAGCTCATTTTGCGCAGATTATCAAGCCAGTCAGGATTATTAGCGCCATACTCATATATTTCCTTCAGATACGGTGCCCTATAGCCAAAGCCCATGCTCCTGTCATCAAATACCTCATCCGGCACCTCAAGAGGCTTTGGAAATGTATACAGTTCTTCCCCCTCTGCACTGCCGTCTATTTTATGTCCGCACCGCCTGCAAAGTAAATCCACACTGTTTGTGATTCGCTTTATGTTATTATTCTGGGAAATCATAAATGTAACAATCATCTCCCACAAATCCTGCCTTAAAATGCGCACACCACTGCCATATGCATACGCCTCCTTCAGATGCGCATCATCTCCGTCTGCTATCAGCTTTGCAATCCCCGCATAATCCGTATCCATATCCAGATAACTTTTCCATATATTGTTCCAGTCAGCCTCATCACAGTCCAGCTCAAACTCATTCCCGTCCTGTTTAATCCGAAGTGCCCTGTCAAATGCCACTACCGTGTATTCGTTTTCTCCTGTGTTCTTCCATCTGAAGCACTGACCACTGTCAGCAATCTGTTTTAAATCCAGATTATCTATTTTCGTCTTGTACATATCTGTTTGTCTATCCTCTTTTATTGTAGCTATACTCGTAACTATTCAGAACATCCCACGCACATTCTAAAAAACCGGTCTGTCTGTGGCTTATTGTACCACGGATAGACCGGTTTGTGTGAAATATATTTGGATTATTATACCAGCTCAGGTATTTTATATCCCGCCTTGCTCATCGCTTTTTCAAAGTTATTGTTTGATTTTATGCATTCTCAATCTCTGTCTTATACTTTTCAAGAATCATATTCTGGATCTTCTCGCGTGTGGCAGAGTTAATCGGATGTGCTATATCCCTGTACTCGCCATCGTTTGCCTTACGGCTTGGCATGGCGATGAAAAGTTCCTTTTCTCCTTCGATTACCTTGATGTCATGTACCACGAATTCATCATCGATTGTAATTGACACAACCGCCTTCATCTTGCCTTCCTTTTCTACCTTACGAATTCTGATGTCTGTAATCTGCATATTTTTGTCCCCCTGGTCTGTTTTTAAATTACATATCTTACATTTTTTTCTTTTACTATTCTGACTCCATCCTCACCACAGTAGTATGTGTTTGGACTGATGGTTCCGCGACTCTCTACGATGCAATTCTCAAGGTGCACATTGTCGTCTATGTAGACATCATTGAGTATCACGCAGTTCTTCACTGTGGTGTTTTTGCCCACAAATACCTGCTTGAAAAGCACCGAATCCTCCACTCTGCCGTTTATGATACAGCCACTTGATACGAGGCTGTTTGAAATGTCTGATCCCGGATTAAACTTGGCCGGTGGCAGGTCGTCCACCTTTGAACAGATTGTCGGCTCCTCCCTGAAGAAATAGCTTCTGACGTCAGGTCTTAAGAAATCCATATTGGTCTTGAAGTATGCATCAATATCGGCGATATTGTTCCAATACGAATTTATCTTGTAGCCATATATTTTCTTTACATTTTTGTAGCGCACGAGGATATCATTTACGAAATCGAATCTGTTTTCCTCAGCTGCTGCCTCCAAAAGCTCTATGAGCTGTCGTCTTCTGATGACATAGATACCTGTGGAAATGGTATTGGATGAAGCCTCGATCGGCTTTTCATCAAACTCTGTGATTCTTGACTCCTCATCCATGCGTACCACACCAAAACGGCTGACATCGTCGTTGTACATCATGTCCTTGCATACCACTGTAATGTCTGATTTTTTCTCAATGTGAAAATCAAGCACTCTGTTGAAATCCAGCTTGTATACACAGTCACCGCTGCTGATGATGACATATGGCTCATGGCGTCTCTTGAGAAAATCAATGTTCTGATACATCGCATCTGCCGTGCCCCTGTACCAGTCACTGTTGTCCGCTGTGACTGTAGGTGTAAAGAGGAATAAGCCCCCCTGCTTTCTGCCAAAATTCCACCATTTTGATGAGCTTAAATGCTCATTCAGTGAGCGTGCATTGTACTGGGTCAGTACTGCGACAGTCTGTATATGTGAGTTTGACATGCTGCTGAGCGCAAAATCTATGCTTCTGAAGCTGCCTGCTACCGGCAGGGCCGGTACTGCTCGTTTTGCTGTCAGTTCCTTCATCCTATTATTGTTGCCGCCGGCCAAAATTATTCCTATTGCCTTCATTTTCCGTCACCTGCCTTGATAATAACTTCTCCGCCCTCAAGCACACCGTCTTTGTAATCCTCTTCGTATGTAACACCGGAGATTGCTGTATTTTTGCCTATCTTTACCCCGTCCGGTATCACAGAATCTTCTCCTATAGTGACCAGCCCAAATGAGTATATGCTCTCATTTAATACGTTCGGCTTCTCCTGTCCGAAGCCAAGTGTCACATTGTCGCCCACCTTGCAATTTTCGGCAATGATGGACTTGTCTATCGTGACATTGGAGCCTATCTCCGTGTCACACATGATGATGGAATCACGTATTACTGCGCCTCTTCCAATCTTGACGTTGGCACCTATAACAGAATGCTCCACATGACCATAGCATTCACATCCCTCACCCATGATGCTTCGCTCCACATGACCTCCTTTGGCTATATAAAGTGGCTCGATTGCATCATTCTTTGTGTAAATCTTCCAATACTCCTCGTACAGATTGAACTCCGGAATGAGGTCCACAAGCTCCATATTGGCCTCCCAGTATGAGCCCAGTGTACCTACGTCCTTCCAGTATCCGTTGAACTCGTATGCAAACATACGTCTGTCGTTTTCAAAGCAGTATGGTATGACATGCTTGCCAAAATCACAGTTTTCCTGATCCTTTAGTGCAAGTAATGCTTCCTTTAGCACCGGCCATGAGAATATGTAAATGCCCATTGATGCGAGATTGCTGCGCGGATGAACCGGCTTTTCCTCAAATGCATTGATGCGCTTATCATCATCGGCTATGACGATACCAAATCGGCTGGCCTCCTCGATAGGCACCGGCATGGTTGCTATGGTCACATCTGCATTGTTTTCCTTATGGAAATCAAGCATCACCTCATAGTCCATCTTGTAAATATGGTCTCCTGACAGTATCAACACATAGTCCGGGTTGTAACTGTCTATATACCTCATATTCTGGTAGATTGCATTGGCTGTACCTGTGTACCACTCGCTGTTGCCGCTCTTCTCATAAGGAGGCAGTATTGCCACTCCTCCGTTATTCCTGTCGAGGTCCCACGGAATACCTATTCCGATGTGGCTGTTAAGTCTGAGTGGCTGATACTGTGTAAGTACACCCACTGTATCAATGCCTGAATTGATGCAGTTGCTAAGCGGCAAATCTATGATTCTGTACTTTCCACCAAACGAAACTGCCGGTTTTGCTACGTTCGCTGTCAGAACACCAAGTCTGCTGCCTTGACCGCCTGCTAAAAGCATGGCTATCATTTCTTTCTTAATCACGTTATCACTCCTCGTCTGTCCTAATTTTTGTTGTGCCCATCCGGTCCCTACCACTTGTTTCTGTAATAACCGTATCTGTAATGCTTCCATAATAAATCACAATTGTTTCCATATAAATTATAGTTGCTGCTGCATAAATTGCAGTTACCGCTATATACTTTAAACCCATCAAATTCATATGGTCCGGATGAATTATTTTTATAAAAAAAATTATACCACAGCCGCATTACCACTTCAACATTTTTCACAAAATCAAATAATATTTTTCTTTTTTTTCGACATTTTGCACAAGTGTCATTTAGCGTATATCTGTTTAACCGGCTATGGTTCTTATCATTTGAAAGTCATGCCTGCTTTCACCTTATTTTTCCTTTGCAAATACTATATTTAGTTGTATAATTAATATAAAGTAACTATTCAGAACAAGAAAATCTGTTGCTTACATGCAATCATGACGCATCGGCTTTTTGTTCTCAGCAATTCTTAATAGTTACAATATAAATTATAATAAATCAGGCAGGTAAAATTAATGTATAAAATAGATTTCAGCAAACCAATACACATCCATTTCATAGGCATCGGCGGTATCAGCATGAGCGGTCTCGCAGAGATTCTGCATGAGGAAGGCTTTACCATTTCCGGCTCCGATTCGAAGGAATCAGACCTCACAAAAACTCTTGCTGCCAAGGGCATAAAAGTCATATATGGCCAGAGCGCAGACAATATTACATCCGGTATCGACCTGGTAGTTTACACTGCTGCTATCCACGAAAGCAATCCTGAGTTTGCCGCAGCAAAGGCAGCCGGTATTCCAATGCTTACCAGAGCCGAGCTTCTCGGACAGATTATGGACAATTACGATTATTCTATCGCTGTAGCCGGCACACACGGCAAGACTACCACCACATCCATGATCAGCGAGATTCTTCTCGCCGCTCAGACAGATCCTACCATTTCCGTAGGAGGTATTTTGTCATCTATCCACGGCAATCTGCGTGTGGGCGATTCAGAGTACTTCATCTCTGAGGCGTGTGAGTACACAAACAGCTTTTTGAATTTCAGACCACGCTACAGCATTATTTTAAATATTGAGGCTGAGCATCTGGATTTCTTCAAGGATATCAACGACATCAGGCATTCCTTCCGCGAGTATGCATCAAACACTCTCGCAGGCGGTGCTACCATCATCAATGGTGAGATTGACTGCTATGAGGAGATTGTCGCAGGGCTTCCTCAGAAGATTATCACCTATGGCTTTGATCCAAAATATGATTTCTATCCGGAAAATATAACCTATGACGATAAAGCTTGTGCATCTTTTACAGCTATGAGACAGGGTAGTCCACTTTTCGACGTAAAACTCTCTGTTCCGGGCGCTCACAATGTAAGCAATGCGCTCGCAGCTATAGCTTTATCCACCACACTCGGTCTCGATACGGAGTCTATCCTCACAGGCCTTGACAAATTTGGCGGTGCTGACAGACGTTTCCAGTACAAGGGCAAGGTAAACGGCGTCACAATCATTGATGACTACGCTCACCATCCAACCGAGATCCGCGCAACACTGACAGCTGCACAAAAATATCCACATGACAGGCTTGTCCTTTGCTTCCAGCCACACACCTATTCCAGAACCAAGGCATTCTTAAATGATTTTGCCGATGTTCTTTCAATGGCAGATGTTGTGGTGCTTGCTGATATCTATGCTGCGCGTGAGCAGAACACATATGGTATCTCATCTAAGGATATCCTGGATTTATTGCTCGAAAAAGGTGTGAATGCGCACTATTTCCCATCATTTGAGGAAATCGAGAAATTTTTATCAGAAAATTGTGTAAACGGTGACCTGTTGATAACAATGGGTGCCGGAAATGTAGTAGAAATCGGCGAAGACCTGCTTAAGAAATAAGTTATCCACGTTATCCACATACAAAATGTTAACAACTCCCATTTTGTGTGTGGATTTTTTAAATAATTTTCAACAGCTTATATACCCTGTGATACATTGATTTTTCAATTATTTTACACAGTTATCCACGTTATCCACATTTTTTTGTGGACTCGAAAAGCCCGAGTTTACAAGGCTTGTAGCACTTTTACCATCTTCACACGGTTAAAATATTGTGCTATAATTGCTCACAGGTTAAGCGAAAGAGAGTTTTTTATATGACAGCGATAAACATTAGCAGTGACATAGCAACATCATTCACTACTGTGTCAGATATTTTTATAGATCAATACATGCCAAAGGCAAACGGTGAGTTTGTCAAGGTATACCTTTATCTGCTCCGTGCGACAGGCTCCGGGGCAGGCATAGCAACTATTTCAGAGATTGCCGATCATTTCAGCAATACTGAAGCCGACATCATACGTGCCCTCAATTACTGGGCCTCTGAGGGCATTTTGCAGGTGCAAACCGGCGCTGATGGCCAGATTATGGGAATCAACCTCTGCAGTTTTTCTGTATCCGGTATGCAGGCTACTCAGAGTAATATACAAAGCGCTGTGGCTGATAATGCCGCGCAGAATAATTTGCAAAACAGCGTAGTTAATAATGCTGCACAGAATAATTTGCAAAACAGCGTGGTTAATAATGCTGCACAGAATATTTCTACCGTGAATATTCGGATGCAGGATTCTGTTGTGGAAAAGCTTAAGAGCCAGACTCCTGACAAAGCTGCTTCTTCACAGAAGGAATACACACTTGATGAGATTAAGGAGTTTAGAAAGAATCCTGACATTTCAGAGCTTTTCTTTATTATAGAGACATATCTGAAGCATACGCTCTCATCCTCAGACACCAATATGGTGCTCTACTGGCTGGACGAGCTCCATTTTTCTACCGACCTGGTAGAATATCTCGTAGAGTACTGCATTACCAAAGGCCATTCAAGCCTTCGGTACATGAACAAGGTCGCTCTCGGCTGGGCCGATGCCGGCATAAAGACCGTAGACCAGGCAAAGGACGATGCAGCCGCACACTCACAGATTTACTATTCTGTAATGAAGGCTCTTGGAATCACAGGCCGCAATCTTGTTGACTCTGAGGTGTCACTCATCAACAAATGGGTCGGCGAATACGGTTTCGATATAGAGCTTGTAAAAGCCGCCTGCAGTAAAACTATTTCAGCTATCCAGAAGCCAAGCTTCGAGTACACAGACTCGATACTCGCGAACTGGAGGAAAAAGGATGTACATACTTTAAAGGATGTTGAAGTGCTTGATGCCAACTTTGCCAAGGCCAATAAAGCCTCTGCTACCGGCTCATCACAAGGCACAAATGCTGCAAACGGTTCCTCAAAACCAAAAAGCAATAATTCAAGTTCCAAGAATAAATTTAACAACTTCAATCAGCGAAACAATGATTACGACAAGCTGGAGAAGCTGTTTCTCAATTCTACGGTATGATTTAAGCTACATGATTTCAATTATATAATTTAACTTGTATGATTTCTGTTGCGCAATTTAGTTATATGATTTTTCAAGTTAGATTTACACATCCCAAGGAGGGTATATGGCACTTACCAATGCTCAATATGATGAGATAATGCGAGGCTACGATAAACGCCAGCTTCAGAACAAATACATACATGACAAGCGTATTGAGGAAGCCTATCGCAAGGCGCCCCGCCTCAGGGAGATTGACTCAGAGATTGCATCCGCATCTGTCAGGCAGGCGTACAGGCTTATGGACGGCGATGAGAATGCTCTTGCCGCTTTACGCCTTGCAATCGATGACTATAAGGAGGAGCGTGCTGCACTGCTATCCACACTCGGATATCCGCTTGATTATTTTGAGCCTATTTACACCTGTCCAGATTGCCACGATACAGGATACATAAACGGTCAGAAATGTCATTGTTTCAAGCAGGCTATTATCAATACCGTTTATTCGCAGTCCAATATCAGGGAGATTTTGTCTCGTGAGAATTTTTCCACGCTCTCATTTGATTATTACTCAGATGAGCAGAAAAATCCTGCGACAGGGCTGTCTGCGCTCGCCACAGCAAAGCTTGCCGTGACGAACTGTCATGATTTTATAGATAATTTTGAAAACAAACCTAAAAACATATTTTTCTACGGTAATACCGGTGTCGGAAAGACTTTTTTATCTAATTGCATTGCAAAAGAGCTTTTAGATGCAGGTTACTCCGTAATTTACTTTACAGCATTCCAATTATTTGATATATTAAGCAAAGGTGTGTTTGAAAAGGATGCAGATGCCATCGCAGCGCATCAGAATATATTCGACTGTGATTTACTTATCATAGACGATCTCGGAACCGAGCTTTCCAACTCATTTACCACATCACAGCTTTTCCTTTGTGTAAATGAGCGTATACTGCGCCGGAAATCTACTATTATTTCCACTAATCTGAATTTGGAGCAGATAGCAGAGATTTACTCCGAGAGAACACTTTCAAGAATTTCAAGCAATTATAGTTTTATCAAGCTCTTTGGAGATGACATACGAATTAAAAAGCGTCTTTCCAAATAACGCTTTTTATATTATATATTTAGTTTATTTATTATATGGTTATATGGAGGAATAACAATGCCAAACGATGAGAGAATTTTGGAGACTATGCCAACCGGTACACTTGGACTTGTTGCAACCGACAGTTGTATAGGTCTTGCCCAGAAGGTAGATGCATACTTACAGGGCTGGAGAGAGCACAGAGAGCACCAGCATGCTAACGAGAGTGCTTTCAAGGACTACTACAAAAACAGCTACATTATCAAGCCTTCTACACCTAGATTCGGTTCTGGCGAGGCTAAATGTGTTATCAACCAGTCTGTTCGTGGTTATGATCTGTACATCATGGTAGATGTAACTAACTACAGTCTTACCTACACAGTATGCGGTCAGACAAACCACATGTCACCTGATGACCACTATGCTGACTTAAAGCGTGTTATCGCTGCAGCCGGCGGAAAAGCAAGAAGAATAACAGTTATCATGCCTTTCCTTTATGAGAGCCGTCAGCACAGACGTACAGGCCGTGAGTCTCTTGACTGTCCATTGGCTCTTCAGGAGCTTATCAACATGGGTGTAGACAATATCATCACATTCGATGCTCATGACCCTCGTGTGGTAAATGCCATTCCTCTGAACGGTTTTGAGAATGTAATGCCTTCTTACCAGTTCATTAAGGGCATCTTAAAGAACGTAAAGGATATCACTATTGATGCTGACCATCTTATGATTATCTCTCCTGATGAGGGCGCTACAAACCGTGCTATTTACCTTGCAAACGTACTCGGAGTAGACATGGGTATGTTCTACAAACGTCGTGATTACAGCCGTATCGTTGACGGACGTAACCCTATCGTAGCTCATGAGTTCCTCGGAACAAATGTGGAGGGTAAGGATGTTCTTATCATCGATGATATGATTTCTTCCGGCGAGAGTATGATAGATACAGCAAGAGAGCTCAAGAAGCGTAAAGCTAACAGAATCTTTGTTGTTTCTACATTCGGTCTCTTCACAAACGGCTTTGCTTCATTTGACAAGGCTTACGAGGAGGGTCTCATCTACAGAGTAGTTACAACAAACCTTATCTACCAGTCACCTGAGCTTCTCTCTAAGGAGTACTATATCAGCTGTGACATGAGCAAATACATCGCATACCTCATTGATACATTAAACCACGACTGTTCTATCAGTGATCTTCTCTCACCATATGACAGAATCAAGAAGTGTGTTCAGAAGTATAATGACGAGCAGGCTGCAGCAAAGAATAAATAATTAATCGTATTTAAAAAAAGCCGTGTGAAATGATTTAGATTTCACACGGCTTTTTTATTTTCTTATAAGTTCATAGTAACTATAGAAAAAAATTTAGAACAATCAAACCTGCTGCTTTCAAGCAACCATGAAGCTTTGGTTTTTCTCAATAGATTAGAATAATTACCCTAGAAATAAAAAACCAGAGAAGTGAGTGTCATCCACTCAAATCTCTGGTTTTATTTAGTCTAAGATTTATACCGATTAAATATTAAACTAACTCAAGGAGAACCTCTAAAGCTCCGTCACCTTTACGCTGTCCAATCTTAACGGTTCTTGTGTAACCACCGTTACGATCAGCATACTTAGGAGCGATCTCATCGAATAACTTGTTTGTTACATCGATAGTCTTTGTTCCCTTCTTTGTGCCGTCAGACTCTTTAGCTGTGTAAAGAACCTTGAGCATCTGTCTTCTGGCATGAAGACGTGAAGCAGAATCCTTCTTGATCTTCTTCTCTACTTCGTCATAAACAGTAACTTTCTTTCCGTCTACAACCTCTTTTACTCTCTTGCCATCTTTGTCCTTGCGGGCAACCTTAGCTGTTACAGTAACCTCTTCGAAGTTGTCTTTCTCTTTTACTGCTAATGCGATAAGACCCTCAGCGATCTTACGAACCTCTTTAGCCTTAGCCTCTGTAGTAACGATCTTTCCGTTAACAAGAAGCTGTGTAACCTGACCTCTGAGTAAAGCCTTTCTCTGGCTTGATGTTCTGCTTAACTTACGATATTTTGCCATTTTAATTTCCTCCATTTGTGGGACATCCGGTCACGCTCTTCGGTCTTACTGCCAGACATCGTATCTTGTTGTGATAAAGCTTTGCCTTATTTCAAAAAGCAAATGCTCAAATCAGTTGCCACTCATGTATCAGACACGGTCACGCTCTTTGGTCTTACTGGCCCTGCCGCTATGAGTTTTGTCACACATAAACATAAATATGATATTTAAAATTTATATATGACCAATTTATTTAGAAGAATCAGTGCAAGGATTATTCGAATGAATTATTCCTCAGTCTGATTTAACTCTAAACCTAATTCTTTTAATTTTGCTAAAACTTCCTCTAAAGACTTGCGACCAAGGTTACGAACCTTCATCATGTCCTCAGGTGTTCTATTGATAAGCTCTGCAACAGTGTTAATTCCTGCACGCTTTAAGCAGTTGTATGAACGAACTGAAAGCTCAAGCTCATCAATGTTCATCTCAAGAACCTTTTCCTGAGCATCGTTTTCCTTCTCGACCATAACGTCAACCTGCTGTGCTGCCTCTGAAAGATCGATGAACAGATTTAAGTGCTCACTTAATACCTTAGCTGCAAGACTGACTGCCTCGTCAGGCTCCAATGCACCATTTGTAAATACATCTAATGTAAGCTTATCATAATCTGTAACCTGACCTACACGGGTATTCTCTACAGTAAGGTTAACACGCTCAACAGGAGTGTAGATTGAATCTACAGCAAGAACTCCGATTGGTGTATCCTCGTTCTTGTTCTTCTCTGCTCCGACATAACCTCTGCCGTTTGTGATTGTAAGCTCCATGTAAAGCTTAGAATCTGCACCACCATTCAAGTGTGCAATCTCTAACTCAGGATTCAAAATCTCGATATCTGAATCAACCTGAATATCGGCTGCTGTAACAACGCCTTCACCTTCGAATTCGATATATGCAACCTTTGGTTCATTTGTAGAACTATTATTGCGAATTGCAAGGTTCTTGATATTCATGATGATTTCTGTAACATCTTCCTTAACACCAGGAATAGAGCTGAATTCATGTAAAACACCATCAATCTTGACCTGGCTTACTGCAGCGCCCGGTAAAGAAGAAAGCATGATACGTCTTAAAGAGTTTCCAAGTGTTGTACCGTAACCTCTCTCTAATGGCTCTACAACAAATCTGCCATATGTCTTGTCTTCTGAAATTTCTGCGATTTCAATTTTTGGTTTTTCAAAATCGAACACTTCAAATTCCCTCCTTCTCGGGTATCGTTGTTATATGTTATCAAAGAGTGGATAAGCCGGGAAATAAATCCCCGGCAAATCAACCTAATTTTACTTAGAATATAACTCGACGATGAGCATCTCATCTACAGGAACATCAATCTGCTCACGTGTAGGTAAGTCTTTTACAGTTCCCTGTAATTTCTCAGCATCTACGTCTAACCACTCCGGAACGATTCTTCCGCCAGCTACCTCGACGATATCTTTCATTCTCTGAGTATTCTTTTTGCTCTCTTTAATTTCGATAACATCGCCAGCCTTTACAAGGTATGAAGGGATGTTAACAACTTTTCCGTTTACTGTAACGAACTTGTGATCAACGATCTGTCTAGCTTCTTTTCTTGTTCTTGCGAAACCAAGACGGAAGATTACGTTGTCAATTCTTGACTCAAGGATTGTCATAAGGTTAAGACCTGTTAATCCTTTCATCTGATCTGCTTTCTTGTAGTAGTTACGGAAAGGCTTCTCTAAAACACCATAGATGAATTTAGCTTTCTGCTTTTCTCTTAACTGAAGTCCGTACTCAGACACCTTTCTGTTTGCTCTTGTAAGGTTTCTTCTAGACTTCTTATCATATCCTAAATAACTTGGCTCTAAACCAAGTGATCTGCATCTCTTAAGTACAGGTACTTTATTAACTGCCATTTTAATCTATACCTCCTGATTAGACTCTTCTACGTTTTGGTGGACGACATCCATTGTGAGGTACCGGAGTAACGTCTCTGATTGATGTAACCTCAAGACCACATGCTGAAAGGGCACGGATAGCTGCCTCTCTTCCTGAACCTGGTCCCTTAACGAATACGTCAACTGTCTTTAATCCATGGATTAAAGCTGCCTTTGTAGCTGTTTCTGCTGCCATCTGTGCAGCATATGGAGTAGATTTCTTTGAACCTCTAAATCCAAGACCACCGGCACTTGCCCATGATAAAGCATTTCCTTCAGCATCTGTTAAAGTAACGATTGTGTTATTGAAAGATGCCTGAATATGTGCCTGTCCGCGTTCAACGTTTTTCTTTACACGCTTTTTAGTTGTTTTCTTTGCAACATTCTTAGCCATATTTAAACTAACCTACTTTCTACTTTCTAAACTTTATTTAAGTTATAATGTAGCTCTGCTTCTTCGTCCGCAGAACCAAACGCGCACTACGTTCAAGTGGCGTTTTCACTTATTTTCTAAGTGATTATTTCTTCTTGTTTGCTACTGTTCTCTTAGGACCCTTGCGAGTTCTTGCATTAGTCTTTGTCTTCTGACCACGAACCGGAAGTCCCTTTCTATGACGGATACCACGATAGCATCCAATTTCCTGAAGTCTCTTGATATTTAAAGCGATTTCTCTTCTTAAATCACCTTCAACTGTCATTGTCTCGTCGATAACAGCGCTGATTCTCTTAACCTCGTCATCTGTAAGATCTCTAACACGAGTGCTTGGATCAACATTAGCTGCTTCAAGGATACGGTCTGCACTTACTCTTCCGATTCCGTAGATGTAAGTTAAGCCGATTTCTACACGTTTTTCTCTTGGTAAATCTACACCTGCAATACGAGCCATGTGTGTTTACACCTCCATAATTTTTAGTTATTTACTATAGTAACGATACATCTGCAACTTGATGTATGCTCTCCGAAACACATATGCATCTACAGCTACGGTTGCACGTCCTGAAATGTGTGTAGCCATATGCGTTCCCATATTTGCATTTTGTTCCATATCACTCGGTATTATAATATGAAACCAGAATGCCTCTGTTTATTATGAACAGCGATGATAAATATCTCGCTGCAGCCGCACATAATGATGTGAAAAAAGGTTTAATAAACCAAACGCACAAATAACAGGGTCAAATATTTGTACTAATTAACCCTGTCTCTGCTTATGCTTTGGATTCTCACAGATAATTCTGATGCTTCCTTTTCTCTTGATAACTTTGCACTTTTCGCAAATAGGTTTAACTGATGATCTTACCTTCACAGCAAATCCTCCTTTCTCTATAAAAGTCCTTTTCAGGTACTTTTCCAAAAGTGTCCAGATAGCATTATACACGGACACTTAAGGGAAGTCAATATATTTTTTAAAAAAATTATCTGTAAAAATTACTTATCTCTCCAGATAATTCTGCCCTTTGTAAGGTCGTATGGAGACATCTCAATTGTTACCTTATCTCCCGGTAAAATTCTGATGAAATTCATACGAAGCTTTCCACTGATTGTAGCTAAAATCTGGTGTCCGTTCTCAAGCTCTACCTTAAAAAACGCATTTGGTAACTTCTCAACTACAACACCTTCAACTTCGATAACGTCTGCTTTTGACATTTTGATTCCTCCTGTAAATAAATCCTTGGGTTTCGTTATGATTATTATTAGATTAGCTCCAGAAATCCGGCTGCTTTTTCATCCTCTGTCAGAGAAAGTATCTCCGGCTTTCCTTTTGTAATAAGTATGGTATTTTCATAGTGTGCCGACAACGATAAATCCTCAGTAACCACTGTCCATTCGTCATCCATCCACACCACATGCGGTGAACCTGCATTAATCATTGGCTCAACCGCCAGTGTCATGCCCGGCTTAAGTCTGAGCCCTTTTCTAAAGCCCTGTGGTCTGAAGTTCGGCACCTCAGGATCCTCATGTAAATGGCTTCCTATGCCATGACCAACAAGATCATATACAACTCCGTATCCAAACGACTCGGCAAGCTGCTGTATGGCTCCTGAAATATCATACAGTCTGTTTCCCGCAACTGCATTCTTTATTCCTGCAAAAAAACTGAGACGTGTTCTTTCTATAAGAAGTCTTGCTTCCTCTGAAATCTCTCCTACGCCTACTGTTCTGGCTGCGTCTGAGTGGTATCCTTTGTAGATAACACCAGCATCAAGGCTCACGATATCGCCCTCCTGTAAGATACGCTCATCAGTCGGGATACCATGCACAACCTCCTCGTTTACTGAAACACATATGGAGGCCGGATATCCGCAATATCCTAAGAAAGACGGCTCGCATCCATAACTACGAATCATTTCTTCGCCCAGCCGGTCCACATCCTTAGTGGACATTCCCGGTTTGATTTCTTTACCGAGCTGCTGATGAACGGCCGCCAGAATCCTGCCGGCCTCCCTCATCAGCTCTATCTCATGCTCTGATTTGATAGTTACAGACATTATTATTCACCTAAAATACCTACAATGGCTGAAAAAACTTCATCCATAGGCTTTGTTCCGTCTACAGACTTTAAAATGCCCTGCTTGTCATAATACTCGATAAGCGGCTGTGTCTGCTCATGATATACAGCTAAGCGCTTCTGAACTGTCTCAGGCTTATCGTCATCTCTGAGTACTGTGTCAGCGCCACATGCATCACATTTGCCCTCAACCTTTGTTGGATTGAAAACGATATGATATGTTGCACCACAATTGAGGCAGGCTCTTCTTCCACCCATACGGTTAACAATGTTCTCATCAGGAACATCTACATCGATGGCATAATCCATCTTCTCCCCAATCTTTGTGAGAGCATCATCAAGTGCCTTTGCCTGTGGAATTGTTCTTGGGAAACCGTCTAATACAAATCCGTTTTTGCAATCATCCTGCTGTATTCTATCCATAACAAGGTCACAGGTAAGCTCATCCGGAACAAGTGCTCCCTGATCCATATAAGTCTTTGCCTTCTTACCAAGCTCTGTTCCGTTCTTGATGTTTGCACGGAATATATCTCCTGTAGAGATATGTGGTATAGAATATTTTGCAGCTATCTGTTTTGCCTGTGTACCTTTACCGGCACCAGGTGCCCCTAACATGATGATCTTCATAAAAATTTTCTCCTTTTATACAAAACTTGTTGATAGCACGAATGGAGATACTGAATTCAGTATCTCCAATGTACAATTAATCATCTAAAAATCCTTTATAGTATCGAACTCTCATCTGTGATTCAATTTGCTTCAATGTCTCAATAACAACTCCGACAATGATGATGATTGAAGTTCCACCAAAGGATACATCTGCGTTGAATACTCCATTGAAGAATATCGGAACAAATGCGATAAACGCAAGTCCAATAGCTCCAATAAATACAATGTAGTTTAATATCTGATTTAAGTAATCGCTGGTTGGCTTTCCAGGTCTGATACCGGGTATAAAGCCACCTGAACGCTTCATATTGTTTGCAATCTCAAGCGGATTGAATGTAATGTTTGTGTAGAAGTAAGCAAATGCTATGATCAACACAATGTAAACAATAAGTCCGATTGAATATACCGGCTCCTTTGGATCACACCAGTTAGACTGTGATAATCCTTTTAATATCTTAGAGCCTATTCCATTTCCATTGCCTTTTCCAAGGAAGCTGGCAATGATAACAGGTGTCTGCATAAGAGACTGTGCAAAGATTACCGGGATAACTCCACTGGTATTTACCTTTAGTGGAATGCATGTCTGCTGACCGCCCATCTGCTTGTTGCCTCTTATTTTGCTTGAGTACTGTACAGGAATCTTGCGCTGTGCATCCTGAAGTAATACTACAAATACTACCATTGCAGCAATTATTGCTACTACGATAAGGCCTGCAACAATCGCCTTTGGAACGTTCGCTGCTGAAGCAATGAACTGTGACCAAAGTGTACTTAAATCCTCTGGAATACGTGAAATAATATTGATTGTCAATACTATTGATATTCCGTTTCCTACACCCTTTTCTGTAATACGCTCTCCAATCCACATAAGTACAGCTGAACCTGCTGTAAGTGAAGTAACGACCATAATAACAGTCAATGGTGTCTTTTCTGTAAGGTAATTCTGTCTATAAAAACCAATTACCATCATGACTGACTCAAGAAGGCCTAATCCAATTGTAAGATAACGTGTTATCTCAACAATTTTCTTTCTGCCATCCTCGCCATCGCGTTGCATCTCTTCAAGCTTAGGTATAGCAATTGTAAGCAACTGCATAATGATTGAAGATGTAATGTATGGTGTAATATTCAGCGCAAATACTGACATCTGTGAGAATGATCCACCTGTTATAGCATCAACAAAGCCTAAACCATCTGCTGATTTACTGTTTAACCAACTCTGAAATACGGAGCCCTTGACACCAGGAATCGGAAGCTCGCTTCCGATTCTGATGACAATAAGCATCATGAATGTAAAAAGGATTCTATTACGGACATCCTTTATTTTAAACGCATTACGGAGTGTTTTAAGCATTAGATCACCTCTGCTTTTCCACCAAGAGCTTCGATTTTCTCTTTTGCACTAGCACTGAAAGCGTTAGCCTGAACTGTAAGCTTCTTAGTAAGTTCTCCATTTCCAAGAATCTTTACGCCATCTCTAGGATTCTTAACGATTCCAGCCTCGATTAATGTCTCAACTGAAACTACTGCATCGTTATCGAATCTCTCAAGAGCTGAAAGATTTATAGGTACGATTGTAAGAGTGTTTCTATTCTTGAAACCTCTCTTAGGCAATCTTCTATATAATGGCATCTGTCCACCTTCGAAACCAGGTCTTGGAGCTCCTGAACGAGCCTTCTGTCCCTTGTGTCCCTTACCAGCAGTCTTACCGTTTCCTGAGCCGTGTCCACGACCTCTTCTGAAATTATCACTATGAACTGAACCCTCAGCCGCTTTTAAATTAGATAAATCCATCACGGTACCTCCTTATTTTATTCTTAAACTTCTTCTACTTTTACGTATGGTGCTACTTTGCGAACAGCTCCCTGTGTAGCTGCATTGTTTGGTAACTCTACAGTTTTGCCTAACTTAGTAAGACCAAGAGCCTCAATAGTCTTCTTGTTCTTAGGAACAGCACCGATTGTAGATTTGATTAATGTAACTTTAACTCTATCTGCCATTTTAGCGTTCCTCCTAACCTAAGATTTCTTCTACAGATTTACCACGAAGCTTTGCAACATCCTCAGGGCTTCTTAACTGCTTAAGAGCCTCGATAGTAGCAAGTACTACGTTCTGCTTGTTGTTTGATCCTAAAGACTTTGTACGGATATTCTGGATACCAGCGATCTCGCATACTGAACGTGCAGGACCACCAGCGATGATACCAGTACCTTCAGGAGACTTCTTTAATAATACGGAAGCACCTGTATATTTTCCTGTTACATCATGTGTAATAGAGTTGTTCTCGTCTAACTTAACATTTACCATGCTCTTGATGGCGTCCTCTTTACCCTTACGGATAGCTTCAGGAATTTCTGCTGCTTTTCCAAGACCTGCACCTACATGGCCGTTCTTGTCACCAACAACAACGAGAGCTGTGAATCGCATGTTACGTCCACCCTTAACAACCTTTGTTACACGCTTGATGTCAACTACCTGGTCAACTAATTCTAATTGACTAGCGTCAATGATTTCACGTTTCATGTTTGTCTCCTCCTAAAAATCTAAGCCAGCTTCTCTTGCTGCTTCAGCTAATGCTTTAACTTTTCCTGCGTAAATAAAACCGCCTCTATCGAAGACAACAGTTGAAATACCTTTATCTAATGCTTTCTTTGCGATTACAGTACCAAGCTTTGCTGCTGCATCTACGTTATTAGTCTTCTCGAGCTCTGCCTTGATATCCTTGTCAAGTGTTGATGCAGAAACGAGTGTATTTCCAACTGTATCATCAATAATCTGAGCATACATATGGTTATTACTTCTGAATACAGCTAAACGAGGACGCTGTGCTGTACCAGCAAGATGATTACGCATTCTGTTATGTTTCTTTACACGAACTTCTGTTCTTGATTTCTTACTAACCATTACTTGTCCACTCCTTTAATTATTTTTTACCAGTCTTACCAACTTTACGTCTAATAACCTCATCAGCATATTTGATTCCCTTGCCCTTATATGGCTCAGGTCTTCTCTTATCTCTGATCTCAGCTGCGTACTGGCCAACTTTTTCTTTATCGATACCCTTAATGATGATCTTGTTATCCTGAACCTCTGACTCAAGTCCTTCCGGATCCTCCATCTCAACCGGATGAGAATATCCTAAGTTAAGAGTAAGTTTCTTTCCAGCCTTAGAAGCTCTGTAACCAACACCGTTAACCTCAAGAGTCTTTGTATAACCCTCAGTTACACCAACAACCATGTTGTGGATAAGTGTTCTTGTTAATCCATGTAAGGATTTCATTTTCTTCAAATCATTAGGTCTTGTAACTACTACTTCTTCACCCTCTAATTTGATATCCATCTCTGATGGAAGAGTTCTCTCAAGAGTACCCTTTGGACCTTTTACAGTCACATGATTATTTTCTGCAATTTCAACTGTTACTCCAGCAGGAACTGCGATTGGCATTCTTCCTATACGTGACATGCCCGTACCTCCTATATTTTGATATTAGGTTAATAGTTATTTAGTATTTCTGACCTTGTGGTCAGGTTATACTTTAAGATGTTGCTTGCTGTATCCCTACTATACATCATGGATGCATCGAATATGGATACGTGATGAAATATACTTAATATAAATTAAGATCTTTAGGGGTATGTTCTCTTCGCTAAGTTCAAACCACCTACAATATCATGTCATAAGGTAGTTCTTTTCGCTTCACTCAAAGAACAACTTTCACACTAAATTCATGCTACACTTACGCTTGCATTCATTAAGTGTTCAATGTTTACCAAACGAATGCTAAAACTTCGCCACCAACCTGAAGCTTTCTAGCCTCTTTATCAGTTACGATACCCTGGTTAGTTGAAAGAATAGCGATTCCAAGTCCACCAAGTACTGAAGGAATCTCATCCTTGCCTGCGTATACACGAAGACCTGGCTTAGAAATTCTCTTGATGCCTGTAATAACCTTCTCGTTCTTATCAGCACCATATTTTAATGTAACATGGATTGTCTTGATTTTTCCATCCTCAACGATGTCGTATTTCTCGATGAATCCCTCATCTACAAGGATTCCAGCGATTGCTACTTTAATCTTAGAAGCTGGGATGTCTACTGTATCATGTTTTGCAGTATTTGCGTTACGAATTCTTGTAAGCATATCTGCGATTGGATCACTTGTCATCATCATAATGAACGATATCCTCCTTAAATATGTTTGTTAATATAGTTATTTATAAAAACAGCTGTTGCTGAAAGGAAGTTCTCTTCGCTAAGCTCAGAGAACGCCCTCGCACTAAGCTCACACAGCGCATATGCGCTTGTGTTCACTAAGTTGCTTTCAGGCTTACCAGCTAGCTTTTTTAACGCCTGGGATCTGTCCCTTGTATGCTAACTCACGGAAGCATACTCTGCAGATTCCGTATTTCTTTAAAACTGAATGTGGACGTCCACAAATTCTACAACGTGTATAAGCTCTTGTAGAGAACTTTGGTGCACGCTGCTGTTTGATTTTCATACTTGTCTTAGCCATTAGAATTCCTCCGATTATTTAGCGAATGGCATATTGAACTGTGCCAGTAACTCACGTGCCTCTTCGTCTGTCTTAGCAGTAGTAACGAAGATAATGTCCATACCACGAACCTTATCTACCTTATCATACTCGATCTCAGGGAAGATGATCTGCTCTTTAATTCCAAGGGCATAGTTTCCACGGCCATCAAATGCGTTAGGGTTAACACCTCTGAAGTCACGTACACGAGGTAATGCTAAGTTGATGAGACGATCTGCAAACTCGTACATCTTCTCACCACGTAATGTAACCTTACATCCGATTGGCATTCCTTCTCTGATTTTAAAGTTAGCTATAGCATTCTTTGCTTTAGTTGTAACTGCTTTCTGTCCTGTGATGGCTTCCATATCCTTAACGGCTGCCTCAAGAACCTTAGCGTTTTCCTTAGCTTCACCAACACCCATGTTAACTACGATCTTGTCAAGCTTTGGAATTTCCATTGCGTTTTTGTATCCGAACTTTTTGATCATTGCGTCCTTGATCTCATTTTCGTACTGTTCTCTAAGTCTACTCAATGTCTTAATCCTCCTCTCTCCAATTAGTCGATAACCTTGCCTGTTGATTTAGCAAAGCGAACTTTCTTGTCTCCATCCATCTTGAATCCTACACGAGTAGGCTTTCCATCATGGATGAGCATTACGTTGGAAGCATCAATTGGAGCCTCCTGATGAACGATACCGCCCTGCTGATTTGACATACTTGGTTTTGTATGCTTAGTAACCATGTTGATTCCCTCAACAAGAAGTGTATTGTTCTTTGCGTTTACGGCAATTACCTTGCCCTCATTGTTGATATCTTTTCCAGCGATAACCTTAACAAGGTCGCCTTTTTTGATTTTCATAGTTGCCATTGACGTTCCTCCTATAATACTTCCGGAGCCAGAGAAACAATCTTCATGAACTGTTTCTCACGAAGCTCACGAGCTACTGGTCCAAATATACGTGTTCCTTTTGGAGTTTTGTCATCTTTGATGATTACTGCTGCGTTCTCATCAAACTTTATATAAGATCCGTCTTTACGACGAGCACCTTTTACTGAACGAACTACTACGGCTTTAACTACATCGCCTTTTTTAACAACACCGCCTGGTGTTGCATCTTTAACAGTAGCAACGATTACATCACCGATGTTCGCATATCTTCTGGTAGATCCACCCATAACGCGGATAACAAGTAACTCTTTAGCGCCAGTGTTATCAGCAACCTTGAGTCTGCTTTCCTGCTGTACCATGCTTGTAGCCTCCTTTTATTATTTTGCTCTTTCCATGATTTCTACAAGTCTCCATCTCTTATCTTTAGATAAAGGTCTTGTTTCCATAACTCTGACTGTATCACCGATCTTTGCATCGTTTTTCTCGTCATGAGCTTTTAATTTATAAGTCTTCTTAACGATCTTGTTGTAAAGAGGATGTCTTACGTTATCTCTTACAGCTACAACGATTGTCTTATCCATCTTATCGCTTACAACAACACCAACACGTGTTTTTCTAAGATTTCTTTCTTCCACGGTCTAAAATCTCCTTTCTGATAGGATAAACTATTCTGCAGCCTTTGCAGTGATAACAGTCTGAATTCTAGCGATGTTCTTACGAACCTCTTTGATTCTTGCTGTGTTATCTAACTGGTTAGTTGCATTCTGGAATCTTAAATTGAAAAGTTCTTTTTTAGCATCAACGAGCTGTGCCTGTAACTGCTCTACGCTCTGTGCCTGTAACTCTTTAACGTATGCACTAGTTTTCATTTGACTCACCGCCTTCTAAATCTGCACGAGAAACTACTTTACACTTGCAAGGTAATTTGTGTGTAGCAAGACGTAAAGCTTCTTTAGCTACGTCTTCCGGTACTCCGGAGATTTCAAATAATACTCTACCTGGTTTTACTACAGCTACCCAATACTCAAGGGCACCCTTTCCTTTACCCATTCGAACACCCATAGGCTTATGTGTTACAGGTTTCTCTGGGAAAATCTTTATCCAAACTTTACCACCACGCTTGATGTAACGAGTCATAGCTACACGGGCAGCCTCAATCTGATTTGCTTTGATCCAGCATGGCTCAAGTGCTACAATACCGTACTCACCATTTGTGATCTTGTTTCCTCTTGTAGCTTTTCCTGCCATGGAACCACGGAACTGTTTACGATGTTTTACTCTCTTAGGCATTAACATAATTACTTAGCTCCTCCTTCCTTGTTTGCTTTTGTAGGAAGTACCTCGCCTTTGTAGATCCAAACCTTAACGCCAACCTTGCCGTAAGTTGTATCTGCCTCAGCGAATCCATAATCGATATCTGCTCTGATTGTCTGGAGTGGAGTAGTTCCATCATTGTATGTCTCTGTACGAGCCATATCTGCTCCACCAAGACGACCTGAACATGTTGTCTTAATTCCTTTAACGCCGGCCTTCATAGCTCTTCCCATGCAAGACTTCATTGCTCTACGGAATGAAACACGGTTCTCAAGCTGTAAAGCGATGTTCTCAGCAACAAGCTGTGCATCCTTGTCCGGTCTCTTTACTTCTTTGATATCAACAACTAATTTCTTGTCTGTAAGCTTCTGAACCTCAGCCTTGATCTTTTCGATCTCAGCTCCGCCCTTACCGATTACAACACCCGGCTTAGCTGTATAAATGATAACCTTAACGCGGTCTGAAGCTCTCTCGATCTCAATCTTTGAAACACCAGCTGCGTATAATTTTTTCTTTAAAAATGTTCTGATATTATAATCTTCTACTAAGTAATCAGCGAAATCACCCTCTGCATACCATTTGGAATCCCAGTCCTTGATAACGCCAACTCTTAAGCCATGAGGATTAACCTTCTGTCCCATGATTGCCTCCTATCTTTCATCAAGCACGATTGTAATGTGGCTCATTCTCTTCTCGATTCTGTAAGCTCTACCCTGTGCTCTAGGATGAATTCTCTTCATTGTTGGTCCTTTATTTGCAAAACACTCTGCAACATAAAGGTTCTCTGCCTTATAGTTCTTTTCCGGATAATTATTTTCTGCGTTAGCGATTGCTGACTCTAATAATTTCTTTACTAAGCTTGAAGCATATCTAGGATTGTATGTTACGATTGCAAGTGCTTCGTTAACACTCTTTCCACGAATAGCATCTAAAACGAAACAAGCTTTCTGTACAGACACTCTAGCATAAGATAACTTTGCTGAAGGTCTTGTATCTCTAACTTCATTTCTCTCTCTCTTGATTTTGGATCTATGTCCCTTTGCCATGGATGAAACCTCCTTTCAATAAATCTTATCTTACGCCTGATTTCTTCTCGTCTTTTCCATGTCCTCTGTAAGTTCTTGTTGCAACGAACTCACCAAGTTTATGTCCAACCATATCCTCTGTAACATATACAGGAACATGCTTTCTTCCATCATGAACAGCGATTGTGTGTCCAACGAATGAAGGGAAGATTGTTGAACGACGTGACCATGTCTTGATTACAGACTTGTCACCAGAAGCGTTCATAGCATCTACTTTTTTAAGTAAGCTTTCATCAGCAAATGGTCCTTTTTTTAATGAACGTGCCATTTATTCAACCTCCTAATTATTTGATTGCACGACCGTCTCTTCTACGAACGATCATCTTGTTAGACTGTTTGTTCTTCTTTCTGGTCTTTAAGCCAAGTGCAGGTTTGCCCCATGGAGTACATGGTCCTGGACGTCCTACAGGTGCCTTACCTTCTCCACCACCGTGTGGATGGTCGTTAGGGTTCATAACAGATCCACGAACTGTTGGACGAACACCCATGTGACGCTTACGTCCGGCTTTACCAATATTTACGAGGTTGTGATCTCCGTTTCCAATTACACCGATTGTAGCACGGCACTGAATTGGAACCATTCTCATCTCTCCTGAAGGAAGACGAAGTGTTGCATATTTGCCTTCTTTAGCCATAAGCTGTGCGCTAAGTCCTGCTGAACGAACAAGCTGTCCGCCCTTTCCAGGAAGAAGCTCGATGTTGTGAATCTGTGTACCAACTGGGATATTCTCAAGTGGTAAGCAGTTTCCAACTCTGACCTCAGCCTGAGCACCGCTCATAACCTTCATTCCGTCTGTAAGTCCTGCTGGAGCAAGAATATATGATTTCTCACCATCTGCATAGCAGATAAGTGCGATGTTTGCTGTTCTGTTTGGATCGTACTCGATACCAATTACAGTTGCTGGAATACCATCTTTCTTATTTCTCTTGAAATCGATAAGTCTGTATTTTCTTCTATTTCCACCGCCCTGGTGTCTAACTGTGATTTTACCCTGATTGTTACGACCAGCGTTCTTCTTTAAAGAAGTTGTAAGGGATTTCTCAGGAGTTGTCTTAGTGATCTCAGAGAAATCAGAACCAGTCATATTTCTTCTGGAAGGTGTATATGGGTTATATGTCTTAATTCCCATTTTGTTTCTCCTTTCGATATGTTTTCATTATCGCGTCTTTTCTGACGCATATCATTTTGAAGTTGCTTTCGACCTCGGTCTACAGTCCTGCGAAGATCTCGATATCTTTGCTGTCTGCTGTAAGCTGTACGATAGCCTTCTTTGTCTTAGCAGTCTTTCCTGTTACCATTCCGCGACGCTTGTTCTTGCCTTCGCAGTTCATTGTGTTAACTTTGGCAACCTTTGTTCCTTCGAACATTCTCTCTACTGCTTCTTTGATCATAGTCTTATTTGCATCCGGGTGAACAAGGAATGTGTATTTCTTCTCAGCCATTGCATTCATACTCTTCTCAGTTACTACTGGTTTGAGGATTACATCATAGTACTGTACGTTTGCCATTATGCATATACCTCCTCGATTGTTGCTACAGCAGCCTTTGTAACTACTACTGTGTCATATTTTAATACATCGAATACGTTAAGCTCATTTGTCTGAGTTGTCTTAACTGTCGGGATGTTTGCTGCAGAAGCGATAACCTTCTCGTCCATATCATTTAATACAACGAGTGCCTTCTCAACATTGAGGTTCTTTAATACTTCTACGAATTTCTTTGTCTTAATCTCATCAAGCTTAAGCTCATCTACTACAACGAACTTGTTCTCAACAACTCTTGATGTAAGTGCAGACTTAAGAGCTGCTCTCTTCTCTTTCTTGTTGAGCTTGAATGAGTAATCTCTAGGAGTAGGAGCGAATACAACTCCACCACCTGTCCACTGTGGAGATCTTGTAGAACCCTGACGTGCATGTCCTGTTCCCTTCTGTCTCCATGGTTTTCTTCCGCCACCGCGAACTTCAGAACGTGTCTTAGCTTTCTGAGTTCCCTGACGTTTATTTGCAAGCTGCTGAAGAACAGCCATATGAACTAAATGCTCATTAATTTCTACGCCGAAAATGGAATCATTTAACTCGATTTTGTCGACTTCTTTGCCTTCCATGTTATATACAGCTACGTTAGCCATCGTAAAGTTCCTCCTTTCTTACTTTGCACTATTTACCAGATTTTGTAGTCTCTTTTACTGTAATGAGAGCTTTCTTAGCTCCTGGAACTGCGCCCTTGATTAACAGTAAGTTCTTGTCTGCGTCAACTCTTACAACCTCAAGATTCTGAGTTGTAACCTTTACGCTACCCATGTGTCCAGGCATTCCTTTTCCCTTGAATACCTTACTTGGTGAAGAACAAGCACCGTTAGAACCCTGATGACGATGGAATTTAGAACCATGAGCCATTGGTCCTCTGTGCTGACCTAATCTCTTGATAGCACCCTGGAAACCTTTACCTTTTGAAATAGCAGTTACATCAACCTTGTCACCCTCTGCGAAGATGTCAGCCTTGATCTCATCTGCTAAATTGTACTCATCTGCGTTTTCGAATTTGAACTCGCGAACGAATCTCTTTCCTGAAACACCTGCTTTTTTGAAGTGTCCCATCTGAGCCTTGTTAACACCATGTCTGTGTGCTACACTCTTTTTACCGTTTGCATCCTTCTCAACGACTTTCTCTTTCTTGTCGCCGAAACCAACCTGAACTGCGCTGTAACCGTCATTCTCAACAGTTTTGATCTGTGTTACAACACATGGACCAGCCTCTAATACAGTTACAGGTACTAATACACCATCTGCATTGAAGATCTGTGTCATACCGATTTTTGTTGCTAAAATCGCTTTCTTCATTTCTTTACCTCCTGTTTTCTACAGCGGAACGCCTCTTGCCTGTCAACCCAGCCCGCGAAGAATTAGCCGGAACAAGTAGCGGAACCGTTCATCCTAGAGCAGCCTACTAGATCGTTATGCTTTCGCACTGTATCTTCTATATAAACCATTCGGGGATATACTAATTAATTGTTGAAGCTTATTTCTGCTTCATTTTGATATCAATGTAAACACCAGCTGGCATTTCAATCCTTGATAAAGACTCTGTTGTCTTCTGTGTTGGATTGATGATATCGATAAGTCTCTTATGAGTTCTCTGCTCGAACTGTTCACGAGAATCCTTGTACTTGTGAGTAGCTCTAAGAATTGTAACTACTTCCTTCTTTGTTGGAAGAGGTACCGGTCCGCTCACCTGTGATCCATTCTTCTTTACAGTCTCGATGATTTTCTTTGCGCTTGAATCTACTAACTCGTGATCATACGCTTTGAGAGTAATTCTCATTACTTGACTTGCCATAAAAAAAGTCGCCTCCTTTTCGCACTTTT